>Ga0265338_10000431_pt1 | contig 75210 bp, 72 predicted proteins | sample 42126metaG_FD_193579 | JGI IMG/M metagenome (GOLD analysis project Ga0265338, IMG submission 193579) | Rhizosphere microbial communities from Carex aquatilis grown in University of Washington, Seatle, WA, United States - 4-21-26 metaG | ecosystem: Host-associated > Plants > Roots > Rhizosphere...
CAAGATGATCCACGAATGGGGCATGGGCGAGAAACTCTACTACGAGCCTGAGCAGCACGATGCCGAAGCCGAGATCAACTGCCTGCTCGAAACTGCCGACCGCCGGGCGCACGAACTCATCCAGGCGTACAAAGAGAATACCGACAAACTGGCCAGGGCGTTACTCGACAGGGAGACGCTCACGAAGGACGAAGTGCTGCAACTGCTCATCCCGACGAACGTCGCCGCCCCAGCCAGCGAAGCCATGGCCTGATCAGGCCCATTGACTGGGCCAGTCCGAGTGCAACCATGACCGCTACATGATCTCGGCGGGCCGGTTACAGTCTGATGGCCTGCAAAACCAATGGTTCTTACCTCAAAAAAGGGGCCTAAATTTGGCCGATTCCGATCCTCGCCTCCAATCCGGCAGACCCGGGCGGGTGCGGCCATCACACCGCTGTCGTGTCCGATTTGTGTCAATTTGTGCCAAGAATTATGCTGAAGTACGCCAAACTACGCCAAATTCCCGAAAATCGTTCACGCTGGAACCGGCTGACTCAAGTATACTTGCGAACCGTCAGGAAACGCGAATCATGATTCGAATCCCTTCGCTCGCTCCAATTCTCTCCGGTTGTGGCATAAGATCCGCTATAGGTCCCTCGAAGTTAACCGATTATTTGAACATGGTTTTGCCAACCCAACCGGTCGCCTTGAGCGTGGAACAGATCAGCGAGTTGAATCAAAAACTCTCCACGTTGCGGCACGACCTGAACAACAGCCTGTCGCTGATCGCCGCCACGGCGGAAGTGATCCGCCGCCGGCCGGCCACCACCGAGCACATGTGGAACACCCTCCACGAGCAACCCCGCAAAATCACCGCCGCCATTGCCGAGTTTTCCCGCGACCTGGAAGCGGCGCTGCAAATCACGCGTTGATGACGGTCCGGATGCCCGGCGGCTTTTGACTTTGGCCGGAACCCGTTTTTTGGCAGACTCCCCGGCCATGGAACGAACCGAAGCGGAATTGATCGCCGCAGTGTTGCGGGGCGACGCCGCCAGTTTCGAGCCCTTGGTGCAAAGATATTCGCCCCGCGTCTTCGCCACCGCCCGCCGTTATGCCCGCCGGGACAGCGAAGTCGAGGACATCGCGCAGGAAGTCTGGCTCAAGGCATTCGACAAACTCAAAAGTTTCCGCGGCGAAGCTCCGTTTGAGCACTGGCTCATGCGGCTGACCGTCCGGACGTGCTACGATTTTTTGCGCGGCCATCAGCGCAACCGCGAGTCGTCGTTTTCGGATTTGACCGAGCCGGAAACCGACTGGCTGGACCGGTTTGTGGCCCAGCCGGAAACCGCCGCTGAAGATGCGGAGGCGGCCCGGCTGCTCGTGGCGCGCATCCTGGAACGCCTGTCCCCGGCGGCGCAACTGGTTATCACGTTGCTGGAAATCGAGGACCGATCGGTCAAGGAAATCTCCCAGCTCACCGGCTGGTCGGTGCCGCTGGTGAAGGTGCGGGCCTTTCGGGCGCGGGCCGAAATGCGAAAGATTCTGGCCAAAATGGCCAGGGAAAAGTATTTGTAACCCTGTAACCCGGCGCCGGAGGACGGCGTCTGATTTAGCGTAGTACTTATGGATAATTGGCCGTTATTGCACAGGAAATTGATCGCTGCCGCCCGCGCAAACCCGCCGGGCGATCGCGTGCCCTATGCCTTTGAAAAGCGCGTGCTGGCCCTGCTGGCGGCCCGCAAGCCGGCCGAAGACCTGGTCTTGTGGGTGCGCGGATTCTGGCAGGCGGCCGCTTCGTGCATGGCTATCGCCCTGTTGCTCGGCGCCTGGGCGTTTTTCAACCCGGTGGCTTCGCCCCATGCCGATGATCTTTCCCAGAATTTTGAAAACACGTTGCTGGCGTCCGTGGACCAAAGCGACCAGGCGCAATGAATTCCTGGAAAATCATTCTGGCCGCCGGGGTGATTTTTGGCACCGGGGTGATTACCGGCGGGCTGCTGGTCAGTCATGTGAACGACAAGCAGCCGGAACACGTTGATCTGCCCGCGGCCGCCGTCAATGCCCATCCGACAGAAGACAATCACGGCCCTGCCGGCAAGCCGGAAGTCCCCCTGCCGCGGCTGGCGGAAAGATTGAGCAAGGAATTTGTCCATCGTCTCAACAATTCGCTCCATCTCACTCCGGAACAACGCGACGCCATCGTCAAAATCGTCGCCGACGGCCAGGAACGCAACCATGTGCTTTGGACCAATGTCGCCCCGCAGATGCGCAAGGTGATGCAGGACGTCAACCAACAAATCCGCGCGGAATTGACCCCGGAGCAGTTGAAGCATTTTGAAGAATTGATGAAGCAACCGGCCAAACCAAACCCGGGCCCTTCTTCTGGAAGGTTCGGCACCAATAAGCCGGCCATGTACCCCCATCTGGATCCCACCGAGGAGCAAATTCTGAAACAAGCGCAAAAAGCAGCCGAGGCGGAACGACGAGACGAGACGAAACGTCTTCGTTCCGTCACCAATGCGTCACCGTCATTGCCGCCGCCCCCACTGCTGTTGCCGACGAACGCGCCGGGCGCCTGAGTTCTATTTTTCGTCCAGCAGCGCGCCGATTTTCTTGCGCAATTCCTTGGTGACCGAATCCATGGAACGATTGGCATCCACGATGTTGAAGTCGTAGGTCTTCTGCAAACGCTGGAAGACGGACTGGATCGCGGTCTGGTACTTGATAAAGCTGTCGAACATGTCGCGCGACAAGCCCAGGTCCATGCCGCTTTCCCAATAATCCAGCGTCGCCTTCTTGGCGAGGTTCCGCTGGACGAGTTCCTCCGGTTCGACGGAAAGATAAAACACCGCATCCGGCTCGGGCGCGATGCCATACAGGTTTTTGAGCCAGGCCTCGTCCATGCCGCGCACCATGTCACGGGCCATCAGCGTGTAAATATAACGGTCAGCCAGCACGATGAAACCCGCCTTGAGCGCCGGGATAATGATGTTTTCCAGCTGGTCGGCGAAATCCGTCGCGTAAAACAAGCCCAGCGTCGTGCGGCTCAAAATATTCCCTTCCTGTGCCTGTTCAAGCTCGGAACTCACCAGCGTGGAACGCTTCAATCCCACCTGCACCGTGGCATGGCCGTTGGTCTCCAGCCAGTCCACGAGCCGCGCGATTTGCGTGGAACGACCCGAGCCGTCCGCGCCTTCGACAACAATCAACCGGCCGGAGAGGTCCTCAAGCCGGACGCCCGGAATGCCGTGCCCGTAAAAACGGCGGCAGGGAGTGGTGGATCCGGAATGGGGGCTCATGCGGCTGAATCCTCCTCGATTTCCACGGCTTTTTCGCCGGGCGGGTTGGACGGCGGCAGGGGCAGCGGGCTGCGTCGTTTGAACGTTTTCAAATCGATGCGCTCGCCCACCAGTTTGCGCACGAGTACCTGCTGCTTTTCCACGTGCAGGTTGGCGTCCATCACGACGAAACTGAATTCGTCGCTCATCGCCATGTATTGTTCCAGAATGCGGCCCTGAAAAATGCGGAAGCTTTCGTAGGGATCGGACGACAGCTGTAAATCCATGCCGGCCTCGAAAAACTTCAACTTCGGCCGGCCTTCCAGGATGCGGTTGAGCGACACCTCCAAATCCGCCTTGAAGAAGATCGTCAGGTCGGGCTGGGCGGCGAAACTGTAATTGCCGCGCACCCATTCGGGCGGGCAGCCGCGCACCACGTCCCGGGCGAATGCGGTGAAAACGTAACGGTCGCACAACACCACGTAGCCGGCGCGCAGCAACGGCAGCAAATGGCGTTCGTAGCGGTCGGCAAAGTCCGTCGCGTGGATGAGGCTGAACGTGGTGGGGGTCAGCAGCTCGCGCTTTTTGCCCTTGCTGGTGGCCGATTTCACCAGTTCCGACGAATTCCACTCGCTGAAATAGACCTTGATGCCCTCGGCCTCAAGCCAGCGCTTGAGCAGATAAATCTGCGTGGACTTGCCCGACCCGTCGAGGCCTTCGACGGCGACAAGTCGCCCCGGGAATTTCAGTTCTGCAAAAGTTTTCATGGTTCTGGCCGACTGCGTTTTTCAATTGTATGCATTCGGGCGCGGCTCACAAGCGCAAGTTGATACCAGATTGCCGCAATCAGCATTGTTAAATCTGGGTGACAAATCCCGGTAAAAAAACTGAAACCTTGTGAAAAAATTCACAATTTAACTTGTTCCCATTGTAACCGTTATTTATGTTGGGTTTGGCGCCCTCTTTTGAGGGCGCATGTTTATGCCAACATGGAGTGAAATCGGCTACGATTCTAAAATTGAAGGCGACGTCATTGTCACCCGCATCGACGCGGCCTTGAATTGGTTTCGCAAGAACTCGTTGTGGCCCATGCCCATGGGCTTGGCTTGTTGCGCCATTGAACTGATGGCCGCCGGGGCCAGCCGGTTTGATATTTCCCGGTTTGGCTCGGAAGTCATGCGGTTTTCCCCACGCCAATCCGACGTGATGATCGTCGCCGGGACGGTCACCTATAAGATGGCAACGGCGGTGAAGCGAATTTACGACCAGATGGCCGAGCCGAAATGGGTCATCGCCATGGGCGCCTGCGCCTCGACCGGCGGCATGTACCGCAGTTACGCGGTTTTGCAGGGGGTGGATCGCATCCTGCCGGTGGACGTTTACGTGGCCGGCTGTCCGCCGCGGCCCGAAGCCCTGCTCGATGCGCTGATAAAGCTTCAAAACAAGGTGCAACACGAGCCGTTCCTCGAAACGCTTAAGAAAACGGCTTGAATAATTTAACCACGGATGAACATGGATAAACACGGATTTTCCATCAGGCCGGCAACCGTCAAGGTAACGAGGCTCAAATCAAGAGGAAGTCAGAGCCTCCTCATGTCGTCGGCGGTGTTTTATCCATGTCCATCCGTGTCCATCCGTGGTTTCTATTCTTTTTCATCGTGACCGCGCTGGAACAAGCCAACCAACTCAAAGCCAGGTTCGGTAATCTGATCTCCGAACCGGCCGGATTTCATGGCGAAATCACGGTCCAGCTCGCCGATGCGGAACAGGTTGCGGAGGTGTGCGGATTTGCCAAAAAGGAACTGGGCTTCGATTACCTCGTGGACATCAGCAGCCTCGATAATTACGGCGAAGACCCGCGCTGGACGGTCGTTTATCATTTGCGCGGCCTCGTCAGCGGCTGCGAATTGCGGCTTAAAACCAACGTGAGCGAGGAAAAATCCGAATTGCCGACCGTCATCGGCGTCTGGCGCACGGCCGACTGGCACGAGCGCGAAATCTATGACATGATGGGCATCCGCTTTCGCGGTCATCCGGATCTGCGCCGCATTTTGATGTGGGAAGGCTATCCGTATTTCCCGTTACGCAAGGATTTCCCGCTGGCCGGCAAGCCGAGCGAGGTGCCGGAAGTGGCCTTCACCAAATCCGCCCCGCTGGCCGGCGGGCCGTTTGTCACCACGCCCGGCGGCAAGGATGCCATCGAACGCGAACCGCGGGTGAGGATCCCGGAGAACTGACTTCATGTCCGACGTTCAAGACATCGAGTTCAAAGACCCCGCCGCGCAAGTCGCGGCGGCCGTCGATGATCTTCAGGACGTCCAAGGCGAAAAGATGGTCCTGAACATGGGCCCGTCGCATCCCGCCACCCACGGCGTGCTGCGCATCGTGCTTGAACTGGACGGTGAAATCATCACCCGGGCCGTGCCGGATGTCGGTTACCTGCATCGCGGCGATGAAAAAATCGCCGAGAACATGACTTACACCCAGTTCGTCCCATACACGGACCGGCTGGATTATCTCGCGCCCCTGGCCAACAACGTCGCCTACGCGCTGGCCGTCGAAAAACTGCTCGGCATCCACGACAAACTCCCGCCGCGCTGCCAGTATATTCGCGTGATCTGCGCCGAACTGGCGCGCATTTCGTCGCACCTGCTCGGCATCGGCGCCTACGCCATGGACGTGGGCGCGCTGACCGTGTTCCTGCTCACGTTCACCGAGCGCGAAAAGATTTACAACCTCTGCGAGTCGCTCACCGGCGCGCGCTTTACAACTAGCTACACGCGCATCGGCGGCGTCTCACGCGACACCCCGCCCGGCTGGTGCGCTGCCGTTCGCCAGTTCCTCAGTGAAGTCGTGGTCAACATCGCGGAAGTCGAGACCCTGCTCACGCGCAACAAGATCTGGGTGGATCGGACCCGGGACGTCGGGGTCATATCGAAGGAGACGGCGATCGATTATGGCTTGAGCGGCCCGAATTTGCGCGGCAGCGGCGTGGATTACGATCTCCGCAAGGCGCAGCCGTACCTTTGCTACCGGGACCTGCAATTTGACGTCCCGATCGGCTCGATCGGCGACAGCTACGACCGCTACCTCGTGCGCATGGAAGAAATGCGCCAGAGCGTCCGGCTCATCCATCAATGCCTCGACAAAATCCCCGGCGGCTTCGACAACGCGTCCAAGGAACCGGTCAACGTGGCTGACGGCAAGATTGTTTTGCCGCCGAAGGACCGGGTGCTGTCCGGCATGGAGGAGCTGATCCACCAGTTCATGCTGGTGACCCAGGGCATGAACGTGCCGCCGGGAGAAATTTACTTTGGCCACGAGAATCCCAAGGGCGAACTGGGCTTCTACATTCACAGCCGCGGCGGCGGAACGCCGTACCGGATGAAGATCCGCTCGCCCAGCTTCGTGAACCTGAGCGTCCTGTCGCACCTGCTGCCCGGGCACATGATGAGCGACATCGTGGTGATCCTCGGTTCGCTGGATTTTGTAATGGGGGAGTGTGACCGATGAGCACCGCCTGCACCGAACCCATTCCGAATCCGCTCCAGCATCAGGGTGGATTTGCCGCACCCGCCGCGCTGGAGGCGGAGGTGAACGAATTGATCAGCCATTATCCGGTGAAGCGCGCGGCGTCGCTCATGGTGTTGCACGCAATCCAGGAGCACTTCGGCTGGATTTCGCAGGAAGCGGTCGAGTGGACGGCCCGGAAGCTCGAGTTGCAGCCCATCAACGTCTACGAAATCGTGACGTTTTATCCGATGCTCCGGCAGCAGCCGATGGGCAAGTATCAAATCAAGGTCTGCCGGACCTTGAGCTGCGCGCTGGGCGGCGCCTATGCGCTGCACCGACATTTTTGCGACCAGCTCGGCCTGGATGCGCACGCGCACGGCCCGCAAACGACGAAGGACGGGAAGTTCACGGTCGAGTTTGTGGAATGCCTGGCCAGCTGCGGCACCGCGCCGGTGATGATGGTCAACGACGCGTTTTACCAAGGCGTCAGCCACAAAAAAGCCGATGAAATCGTAGGAGGTTGCAAATGAGAATCTTCCCTTCAGCCTTCAGCCTTCAGCCTTCAGCCTTTGCAAATTGGCTGCCCGACATGGATTTGAACCATGACAAACAGATTCAGAGTCTGCTGTGCTACCGTTACACCATCGGGCAAGCCGGAGCGTCGAACAGGCTAAAGGGTTTCGCCGGCCAGTCAAGACTCCTTAAACCGTCAAATCGCAGCCTCGTTGAACCGGCCGGTACAGGATCGGACGCCGATACAACCATTCCACGGTTCCACGGTTCCACGGTTCCATTCAATTAGCCATGCCGCAGGAATACAAATTGATTTTGAAGCATGCCGATGAACCGGGATACACGCCCGATCTCGAATGCTATTTGCGTCATGGCGGCTACGAGGCACTTAAGAAGGCGCTGGCCATCCAACCCAAGGCATTGCCCGACGGCAAAACCCAGACGCCGCAGGAACAAATTCGCCAGGAAGTCTTGGCGTCCGGCCTGCGCGGTCGCGGCGGCGCGGGTTTTTCGTGCGGCCTGAAATGGAGCTTCGTGGACCGCAAGAGCGGCAAGCCGATTTACCTCATCTGCAACGCGGACGAATCCGAGCCGGGCACATTCAAGGACCGCCAGATCATTTACAAGGACCCGCACCAGCTCATCGAGGGGATGATCGTCTCGTGCTTCGCGAACGACGTGCATCTCGCCTACATCTACATCCGCGGCGAAATGCCCGACGGCGCCAGGCTCCTGAACCAGGCGCTGAAGGAGGCGCGCGCCAGGAATTTCCTCGGAAAAAGCATCCTGGGCAGCGGTTACGACCTGGAAATGCACGTGCACCGCGGCGCGGGCGCCTACATCTGCGGCGAGGAAACCGGCCTCATCGAATCCATCGAAGGCAAGCGTCCGTATCCGCGGATCAAGCCGCCGTATTTTCCCGCCGTGCTCGGCCTCTGGATGTGCCCGACCATCGTCAACAACGTCGAGACGCTCTGCAACGTAAGGCACATCGTTGCCATGGGCGGCGCGGAATTCGCCAAGCTGGGCACGCCCAACAACACCGGCACGCGCATCGTCAGCCTGAGCGGCCACGTGAAGAAACCGGGCTACTACGAAATCGAAATCGGCAAGGCCACGATTGGTGAACTGATCAACGATCCTGCCTTCGGCGGGGGACTGCGCCCCGGACGGTCATTGAAGGCGGTCATTCCCGGCGGATCCTCGGCCAAGGTTTTCAAGGCGGGCGAGAAATTCAATATCAAGGGCAAGGAAGTGGCGATGCTCGATTTGCCGTACGATTTCGACTCGCTGATCCAGGCCGGTTCGATGAGCGGCTCCAGCGCCATTATCGTGATGGATGACTCGACTGACATTGTTGAAGCGCTCGCCAACATTTCCGAGTTTTACGCGCACGAAAGCTGCGGCCAATGCACGCCCTGCCGCGAGGGTTCCCTCTGGATGAGCAAGGCGCTGCACCGCCTCACGCACGGCGAAGGCCGCGCGGAAGACGCGGATTACCTGGTCAAAATCGCCGACAACATTCCCGGCGGCCGCACCATTTGCGCCTTCGGCGAGGCCTGCTCGTGGCCGGTGCAGAGCTTCGTGGCGAAGTTCAAGGATGAGTTTGTGGCCAAAGGCGCCGCCGATGAAGAACGCCGCGTGAAGAAAAATGCCGCGCCAATGGAAGAATCGAAACCGGCCGCCGCTCACCACTGATTTCAATGTCCACCGCCGCCACAACCGAAACGAAGCCCGCGCCGCCCGCGATCGAAAAGATCAAGGTGAAGGTGGACGGGCGCGAGATCGAGGTGCCGCGCCTCATGGCCGACTGGTCCGGCAAGCTTACGCCCACGACGATGATCCAGACGTGTGAGCTGGCCCGGACGGACGTGCCGCACTACTGCTATCACCCGAAGCTGCCCATCGCCGGCAACTGCCGCATGTGCCTGGTCGAGTTTGGCACTCCGGCGCTCGGCCCGGACCGCAAACCGGTTTTGAATCCCGACGGCACGCCGAAGATTCAGAAGTCGCCGCGTCCGGCCATTGCCTGCGCCACGCCGGTTTCGCCCGGCATGGAGATTTACTCGAACACGCCGGCCGTGAAGCAGATGCGCGAAGGCGTGCTGGAATTTTTGCTCATCAACCACCCGCTCGACTGCCCGATCTGCGACCAGGCGGGCGAGTGCAAGCTGCAGGAATACTCGGTGGACTATGGCCAGTCCGCCAGCCGCTTTGTGGAACCGAAGGTCCACAAGCCCAAGACCGTTGACCTCGGTCCGCGCATCGTGCTCGATGACGAACGCTGCATCCTGTGCACGCGCTGCATCCGGTTTACCCGGGACGTTGCCGGCGACGACGCACTTGGCATTGTCAATCGCGGGAGCTACAACACGCTCACGGCGTATCCCGGCAGGGTTTTTGACAACAACTACACGCTGAACACCGTGGACATCTGCCCGGTGGGTGCGCTCACGTCCAAAGATTTCCGCTTCCAGATGCGCGTCTGGTTTCTCAAGGAGACCCGGAGCGTCTGCACGAGCTGCGCCACCGGCTGCAATGTGCTCATCAGCTCGCGCGAGGAGAAAATTTACCGCTACACGCCGCGCGAAAACGATGCCGTCAACGGCCCGTGGATGTGCGACGCCGGGCGGTTGAATTACAAGTGGATTGGCCGGGAGGACCGGTTGATCAAGGTCCAAAGTCCGAAGTCCAAAGCCCAAAACCAGCCCGCCACCTGGTCGTCGGCACTGACGGACGTTGCGCGGCTGTTGAAGCAGACTCCGGCAGGTTCGGCGGCGATCATCGCTTCCGCGCGGCAAACCAACGAAGAGCTTTGGCTGATTGCCAAACTCAAGGCAAAGCTGGGCGCCATCAGCGATTCCGTTCCCCGGATGGGCGAAGGCGATAAATTGCTCGTGAGCCCGGACAAAAATCCGAACAGCGCCGGCGCACAGTTGACCGGTGTGGCCGCAAATCCGATGGGAACGAACCTGCCGAAAATCGTCGATGGCATCCGCGCCGGCAAGATCAAGACGCTGATTGTCTTTGGCGAAGACGTGACGAAGCACGGCATTGGCGCGGATTTGCTCGGCAAGCTGGAAACGCTCATCGTGAGCGACATTCTGCCGAACGCGACAACGGCCCAGGCGCATTACTTGTTGCCTGGCTGCGCGCACGCCGAAAAGCGCGGCACGTTCACCAACACGAAGGGGCGGGTTCAGAAATTCATGAAAGCCGTCGAACCGCCCGGCGAGGCGCGGCCCGAATGGGAATTTTTGCACGACCTGGTATCCAACATCACGGGGCAGGGCGGGTTCCAGACCATCGAGGGTTTGTTCAATGAAATGGCGAAGGATGTGGCCGCCTTCAATGCTTTGACGTGGGCGGGCCTCCGGGACTCGGGTGTGACGGTAAAAATTTAGACCATGACCCAAACGATCCTAGATTGGGCGAAATCGCCGGCCGGACAGTTCACGCTGTTCACGGCGGTGAAGATCTTTGCCGCGTTTTCGATCCTGATGACGATGGTCGCCTACGTGGTGCTGGTCGAGCGGCGCGTGTGCGCGTTCATGCAGGATCGCATCGGGCCGAATCGCGTCGGACCGTTCGGCTTGCTGCAGCCGGCGGCGGACGGCATCAAATCCTTTTTCAAGGAGGAATTCACTCCGGCGCATGTGCGCAAAATCTATTTCGTCCTGGCGCCGGTCATTGCCCTGATGCCGGCCATCCTCAACCTTGCCGTCATTCCGTTCGGCTCGCAGCTCGGCCATCAGCCGATGGTGCTGGCCAACCTGAATGTCGGCATCCTTTACACGTTCGGCATGGTCTCCCTCGGCGTGTACAGCATCGTGCTGGCGGGCTACGCGGCGAACTCGAAATATCCATTTCTCGGCGGCATCCGTTCCAGCGCGCAGATGATTTCCTATGAAATCTCGATGGGCCTGTCGGTCATCCCGCTCTTCATGCTCGTTGGCAGCCTGAATCTCAACGATGTGATCGGCTACCAGGCGCACGGCTTGCTCAGCTGGCTGGTGTTCAAGCAACCGCTGGCGTTTGCTATTTTCCTGGGCGCGGCCTTTGCCGAAACCAATCGCACGCCCTTCGACCTGCCGGAAGCCGAGCAGGAGCTGGCCGGCGGCTACAACGTCGAGTACAGCTCGATCAAATTTGCGCTGTTTTTCATGGGCGAATACGCGAACATGATCCTCGCGTCCGCGATGATGGTGACGCTGTTCTTCGGCGGCTGGACGCTGCCGTGGTTCGGGCTCGACCAGCTGGCCGGGACGCTGGCCGGCGGCATCGCGCACGTCGCGATCTTTCTGGCGAAGGTATTTGTCTTTCTGCTGGTGTTCATCTGGGTGCGCTGGATGTGGCCGCGCTTCCGGTACGACCAGTTGATGAACCTGGGCTGGTGCCGGTTTCTGCCGCTGGCGCTGGCGAACATTGTGTTGACGGCGGTGGTTTTGTGGCTGCGCAGTTGAATTGACCATGATCGTCAAACGCAAACCATTGAATCTTTGGGAAAGGCTTTATCTGCCGGCGATGATCGGCGGCTTCAAGGTCACCCTCCGCCATTTCTTCAAGCGGAAGGTCACCATGCAATATCCCGAGGAAAAGTGGGCCGTGCCGCCGGGCTATCGCGGCGCGCCGTATCTCGTGCGCGACCAGGAAGGCAGCACCAAATGCGTCTCCTGCCAGCTTTGCGAATTTGTCTGCCCGCCCAGGGCCATCACCATCACCCCACCCGGCCCCGGCGGTCCGCCGGCTGACCGCACCAACGCCGAGAAGATGCCGCTGGAATTCGAGATCAACATGCTCCGTTGCATCTTCTGCGGCCTGTGCCAGGAGGTGTGCCCGGAGGAGGCCATCTTCCTGCAGAAGGACTACTCGCTCACCGGCACCAGCCGCGAGGAAATGATTTACAACAAGCAAAAGCTGCTCGAACTCGGCGGCACGCACGGCGGCATCCAGAAATGGAAACACAAGCTGGCGGAGGCGAAGGAGCAGGAAACTTTTCCAGTGAAAGTTTGAAGGTAACGACGAATGGACACGAACCAACACGAATTCACGAATCGAAACGCAGGTGCGTTGAAGCGGGCTAAAGCCCGCGCCCCGGGGCGCGGCGTCCACGCCGCTCCATCGTCCAAAGCAAATCCCTTTGTGTCCATGGATGTTCGACTGTGGTTTTAGAACCGAAGCATGTCACTGCCTGACATTTTGTTTTACGTATTCGCGTTCCTGACGCTGGTGTGCGGCGTATTGGTCATTGCCAATCCGTTCAGCCGCAACCCGGTCACCAGCGCGATGTTTCTTGTGCTCACCATCCTTTCGATGGCCGGGCTGTTCGTGCTGCTGCACGCGTTCTTCCTCGCGGCAGTCCAGATCCTGGTCTATGCCGGCGCGGTCATGGTGCTGTTCCTCTTCGTCATCATGCTGCTCGATTTGAAGGAGGAGGAGCGCCGCCGGATCAAGAAATTCAGCCTGATCGGCGGCCTGGTCTCCGTCGGCGCCATCGTGGTGATTGTTGTAAAATCCATCGGGGCCACACTGCCGGATGCGAATCGGTCGGCGCCGGCGCTGGAAGGCGACCCGGGCGCACTCGGCAAGCTGTTGTTCACGCAGTATCTGCTGCCGTTCGAAGTCGTCTCCGTGCTGCTGCTCGTGGCGATGGTGGGCGTGATTTTATTGAGCAAGAAGGATTTGAAATGAGAAACCGCTTAACCGCCAAAAATGTTGCATCGTTGAACCGCCAGGTTTGGCGGATATCTTCCCGATTCAAAGATTCAACCGTTCAGCGATTCACGATTTTATGACCCCCGGACTCGAACATTATCTGGTCGTCAGCGCCCTGCTGTTTTGCCTGGGGTTGCTCGGGGTCATCCTGCGCCGCAACCTGCTGGTGATGTATATGTCGCTGGAGCTGATGCTCAACGCGGCCAATCTCGCGCTCGTCTCGTTTTCGCGGTTCAACAACAACCTGAACGGCCAGATCCTGGTCTTTTTCATCATCACCGTTGCCGCGGCGGAAGTGTCCGTCGGTCTTGCGCTCATCGTCGCGCTGTACCGCAAACGCCAGACCGCGCATGTCGAGGACCTGACCACGATGAAGCTTTGAAATAGTGAAAAAACTTCGAACATTGAACATCGAACATCGAACGCCGAATTTTCGGCTGTGCGTTTCATCCGATGTTCAGAGTTCGATGTTCGATGTTCGATGTTTCTGTTTCAGCTGATGAATTACGTCATTTTACCCTGGCTGGTCCTGTTTCTGCCGCTGCTCGCGACGGCAGGAATCACGTTGTTCACGCTGCGTTCCCGCGCGCTCAGCGCGCTGCTGTCCATCGGGGCAATCGTCACCGGCTTCATCCTGACCGTCGGCTTCATTCTGGCGGTTCACTTCAGCGCGGGGGATGGCTGGGTGGGCACCGAGTCCACCGTCAGCTGGCTGACCGTCGGCAATCTGAACATTGACTTCGGGCTGAAGCTCGATCGTTTGAGCCTGATGATGATGCTCATCGTCACCGGCGTCGGCGGGGCGATCCACATTTACTCTTACGGCTACATGCAGGAGGACCGCGGATTCTCGCGCTTTTTCGCGTGCCTGAGCCTGTTCACGTTTTCGATGCTCGGCATCGTGCTGGCGAACAATTTCCTGATGATGTTCATCTTCTGGGAGCTTGTCGGCGTGTCGAGCTACCTCCTCATCGGCTTTTGGTTCGAAAAACCCAGCGCGGCCGATGCGGCGAAGAAGGCGTTCTTTACCAACCGCCTCGGCGACTTCGGCTTCCTGCTTGGCATCTTGATGGTTTGGGGACTGCTCGGTTCTCTGAATTTCCACGAACTTCAGGCCCTCATGAGAGAGAATCCCGCATTGCTCGGTTCCGGTGCAACCATCGCGGGCCTGCTGATTTTCTGCGGGGCGATGGGCAAGTCTGCGCAATTTCCGCTGCACGTCTGGCTGCCGGACGCGATGGAAGGCCCGACGCCGGTCAGCGCACTGATCCACGCCGCGACGATGGTGGCTGCCGGTGTTTACATGCTTTGCCGGATCATTTTTCTGCTCGACCCGACGGCGTTGCAGGTTATTGCCTACATCGGCGGCTTTACCGCGTTACTGGCAGCGCTGATTGCGGTCCAGCAAAACGACATCAAACGCATCCTTGCCTATTCGACGCTGTCGCAACTGGGCTACATGGTCATGGCCGTCGGTCTCAGCGGCCCGACGCCGGCGATGTTCCACCTCACCACGCATGCGTTTTTCAAGGCGCTGCTGTTCCTCGGCGCCGGCTCGGTCATCCATGCGTTGCATGAGGAGCAGGACATCTGGAAGATGGGAGGCCTGTGCAAAAAGATGGGCATCACGTTCTGGACTTTTTTGATCGGCACACTTGCCTTGAGCGGCGTGCCGCCGTTCAGCGGATTCTACTCGAAGGATTCCATCCTGGCCCAGGCGCTGGAACAGAAGAATTATCCGCTCTTCATTCTGGGTGCCGTGGTGGCCGGTTTGACGACCTTCTACATGTTCCGACTGTTCTACGTCGCGTTTGTCGGCAAACCCCGGACAGAAGCCGCCGGACATGCCCACGAATCGCCGGCGGTCATGACCTGGCCATTGATCGTGCTCGCCGCGTTCGCGGTCATCGGCGGGATTATTCCCATCAGCGACATCTATCTGGCCCAATTTTCCCCCGGACAGTCCGGGACCGCGCTTGCGCTCCGAATCGTTGAACCTTTTGCGAAATCGCCGCTGGGCGCGCTGACGGGCCTGGCGTTTGTGGCGGTTGGTTTTATTGCCGCGCGGGCGCTGTATCAGGATGCGGCAAATGACCCCTTGCCCGCCAGGCTCGGCCGATTTGCCACGGCAATGAAAAACCGGTTTTATTTCGATGAGATTTATGAGGCCACGTTCATCCGGGCGCATGATTTCATCGCCGCGGTGATGGATTGGATTGACCGCTGGCTGGTGGATTGGGGCTGCATCGGCCTGGTCCGGGGCGGCACGGATTTCAGCGGTCGCGCGCTGCGGCTCATGCAGACCGGCAACCTCCAGACCTACGCGTTCCTGTTTGTGCTCGGCGTGGCCGTGGTGCTGTATTTCGCACTGAAATGACAACCGACAACGACAAGACAGTTGAAGTGAGTGGTGACGGTTTCGCCCTCACCCCGGCCCTCTCCCCCAGGAGAGGGAGAATGATCGCCAGTCGGCGGGCGAACCAAGCGGCCATGAAGATTTCGACGGACGATCTTTGCTGTTCCCTCTCCCCGGGGGAGAGGGTCAGGGTGAGGGCGAGCGTGGCCTCTGTTTCGCATCCGGAGTTTTTCAACTAATGTCCATTCTGACTTACATTTTGGGTTGGCCGTTGCTGGCGGCGCTGGCGCTGATTTTTGTGCCCGGCAATTACCGCGTCGTCATCCGCGCCGTCGCCATCCTCGCCACGTTCGTTCCGATGGTCCTGGCGGTGAAAATGTTCTGCCAGTTTGTTCCCAACCATGCCGGCTATCAGTTTGAGCAGCAAATCCCGTGGGTTGAATCGCTGGGCATCAGCTATCACGTCGGTGTGGATGGCTTGAACGTCGGGTTGATCCTGATGGGCGCGATTGTCGCCTTCGCCGCCGCGTGTTGCTCCTTTGAGATTCAAACCCGGGAGAAGGAATTTTACATCCTGCTGCTGGTCATGAGCGGCGGCATCCTCGGCGCCTTTGCCTCGCTGGATTTGTTTTTCTTTTATTTCCTGCACGAACTCGCGCTGGTCCCGACGTTCATCATGATCGGCGTATGGGGCCGCGGTGAACGCAAAGATTACGCGACGTTCCAGATCACGCTCTATCTCAGCCTGGGCGCGCTCATCGCACTGATCGGCCTGATTGCGCTGTACGTGCAGTCCGGCGCGAACACGTTCGACATTCCGAAACTAGTCGAGCACGCCCAGGCCAGCCCGATGGCGGCCAGCGCCCAGAATTTCATCTTCCCGCTGCTGCTGTTCGGCTTCGGCATTCTGGTTTCCCTATGGCCGTTCCATACCTGGGCGCCGCTGGGCTACGGCTCCGCACCGTCCCCGACCGCCATGTTGCACGCGGGCGTGCTGAAGAAATTCGGCTTGTACGGCCTGATCCGCATCGCGCTACCGTTGCTGCCGTTGGCGCTGAAGACACCCATCTTGAATTCAAATTTCTTTGCCCATTTTCCGTTCAGCTGGGTGCCGGCGTTTGTGCAAGCCTGGCTCTTGAGCCTGGGCTGGCTCCATGTCCTCGCCTGGCTTTGTCTCGGCAACATCCTTTTCGTCGGCTGGGTGGCGATGCGGCAGAAAAACCTGAATCTGCTCATCGGCAATTCGAGCGTGGCGCACATGGGCTTCATCTTCCTCGGCATCGCGAGCCTGAACCTTATCGGGATAACCGGCGCGGTGCTCATCATGATTGCGCACGGGTTCCTGGCCGCGCTGACGTTCGCGTTGAGCGGCTACATTTACCAGCAGACCGGCACGCTGGAGATGAAGGACCTGGGCGGCCTGCTGCGCAAGCTACCGTTCATCGGCACGGCGCTGCTGATGGCCGCCATGGCGGGTTGCGGCCTGCCCGGTTTCGCGAATTTCGTTGGTGAAGTCAGCGTGTTCTTCGGGGCATGGACCGCGTTTCCGCTGGTGACCGGCCTCGCGCTGTGGGGCGCGCTGCTGATCGGCGCGCTTTACATGCTGCGCGCGATGCGGACCGTTTTGCACGGCCCGCTGCCGGATAAATGGTCGGGCATCCCCGATGCCTCGAGCGTCTGGCGCAAACTGCCTTACGCGCTGCTTCTGGCGAGCCTGCTGCTGTTCGGCTGTCTGCCGCGCCTGCTCACGGAAAAGATCTGGCCGGACGCTGCAAAAATTGTGAGCCTGGCCACACCGGCCCAAGCCTCGGACAAGGCCATCGTGCAAGCTGACCGTTCCGAACTCCGAACTCCGAACTCCGAACTCCGAAATTGATGAACGCCTCCTTGATGAGCCTGGAAATCTGGGTGGTCGGCCTCGGCCTGGTGCTGATGCTGGCGGATTTCTTCATGCCCGCCGAGCGGCGGCGCTTCATCGGCTACGCGGCCATCGCCGCGCTGGGCGTGTTGCTGGTGACCAACCTGGGTGATGCCGCCACCGGCACGGCCTTCAACGGCATGTTTGTGCAGGACGGGCTGGCCATATTCTTCAAACGGTTCTTCCTCGTGGCCGCCATCCTGGTGCTCTTCCTGGCGGCGGAATTTTCCGACCGCATCGCCGCGGGCATCTCGGAGTATTACTCGCTCATCGTCTTTGCCCTCGCGGGAATGCTGTTCGCGGCCTCCGCCAACAACTTTGCAATGTTGTTCGTCTCGGTTGAACTCATCACCGTCACGTTTTATGTGCTGACCAGCTTCCAGCGCAACCGGCTGGTGTCACTGGAAGCGGGCGTGAAATATCTGATTCTTGGCGCGTTGTCGTCGGCTTTCATGGTTTTCGGCATCGCGCTGGTCTGGGGCACGACCGGCAAGCTGGATTTCTGCGAGCTCGCGGCGGTCGCGGCGCAATTTGCGGGCAACAAAATCTTCCTGCTCGGGACGGTGCTGGTGCTGGTCGGGCTGGGCTTCAAAATTGCGGCGTTTCCGTTTCAAATCTGGGCGCCGGATGTTTATCAGGGCGCGCCCACGCCGACCACGGCGTTCCTGGCCATCGGCTCAAAGGCCGCCGGATTCGTTTTGTTGCTGCGCTTTTTGTTCGCCGCGATTCCGGGCGTGACGGCGTATTGGGCGAATCCGCTGATCATCATTTCCGGGCTCACCATACTATACGGCAACCTGTGCGCGATACCGCAGCGCAACCTGAAGCGGCTGCTGGGCTATTCGAGCATTGCGCACGCCGGTTACCTGCTGCTGGGCGTGGCGGCCTTGAGCGCCAGCGGCCGGGCGGCCACGCTCTATTACCTGGGGGGTTACCTGTTTACCGTAATGGGGGCATTTGCGGTGATCGCCCTCGTGATGCGGCACATGGAAAATGAAGACATTGCCGGGCTGGCGGGTTTGAACCAACGTTCGCCTCTTCTCGCCGCCACGCTGACCCTGGCTATGGTGTCGTTGGCCGGCATTCCGCCGCTGGCTGGTTTCTTCGGAAAATTCCTGCTCCTGAAAGCCGTGATCCAGTCGGCCCAGGTCACGGGCAACCACGGCTATTATTGCCTCGCGTTCACGGCGCTGGCGGGCGTGGTAATGTCGCTCTATTACTATTTTGGCGTCATCCGCGCGATTTACTGGAGCCAGGCAACGCCGGTTTTGTCGCCGATTTCGCTATCCGCCCCGGCCAAAGTCACCCTGCTGATCTGCATCGCGGGCATGTTTTGGATCGGCCTGTTTCCAAACACCCTGCTCACCCTTGCCGTCGAAGCCGTCAAGGCGTTGGGTGTTTGAAGCGACGCCGCGTCATCGGTTTCTTATCCCACGGCAATTCCATCCACACCGGACCTTGGCCTTCGCTTGGTCCGGATTCACGCTGATTGCGCCTGTGCTTGTTTTCAGGTTCGCACTCTGATAGCGGTCATGAACATGAGTGAAGCCGAATCAACGGCCCGGCCGCAGGCCCCTGCCGGCGACACAGCGGTCGTGTCGAATGGCGGGAATGGTTTGCGGCGCTGGCTTGGGATTCTGGGTCTGTGCGTGCTGTTCATTGCATTGCGCTGGAACAATTATGACACGCCGCTGGTCCGTGATGAGGGGGAATACGCCTACGCGGCCCAACTGCTCGGGCAGGGTTTGGCGCCTTATGAGCATTCCTTCCTGCAAAAGCCGCCGATGGTGGTTTATAGCTACGCGCTGGCAAATATCCTCCTGCCGCAGGCGTTCTGGTCGGCCCGGGTGCTGGCCGGTATTTTTGTCGCGGCGGCAACGATCTTGCTGGGATTTATCGCCCGGCGGGAATTCGGCCCGGGTTTTGCCCTGCCGGCCATGTGGATCATGACGCCGCTGGTATTGCTCCCGGGCATCGATCAATTCACTGCGAACACGGAAATGTTCGCGCTGCTGCCGCTGCTGGGCATGGTGGCGGTGTACGTTTCCGGCCGGCACAAGAACCCGGGTGCCTGGCACTGGTTCACCGCCGGATTATTGGGTGCGGCGGCGCTTTGCTACAAATACACCATGCTTCCGCTGGTCGTATTTGTATTCGCCGCCTGGTCCATCGAGGCCTGGAAACGTTCGCGGAATGTTTCGGCTTTGGGCAAAGGCTGGTTCGCCGGCCTGGCCGGAGGAGGCCTCGCAACCGTGGCGGCACTGGGATTCTTCCTGTTCCACGACGGGGGAGCGCGCCTGTGGGAATGCACCGTCTTGTTCAACCGTTATTACGCGGCGTCGCAGAATCTGCGTTTCGAGGCCATCGGGTCAAGGTTGCACGGCTTTTGGACGGCTTGGCCGGTTCTGTTCCTGATGCCATGGGCCGCCTTCTTCAAGCCGCGAAAGCGGACCTGGTTCTGGGCAGGAATGTTCGTGTGCGCCTGGCTCACCACGAGCGGCAGTTATTACGGCCACTATTATATCATCGTGATGCCGTTCTGGGCGCTGATGACGGCGCTGGGGATCGGAACACTGGCGGACCTGGTGACGAAGCGGCTGCCCGCCGCGGTCCATTGGGCACGCGCCGCGCTCACGGCGATGGTCCTGCTCATGGTGTGCGCGCCGGACGCAGCGTGGATGTCCTGCTCACCGGAACAGTTTGCCTTGAAAAAGCTGAGGGGCTCCAATCCGTTTCTTGAATCGCAGGTGATTGCCCAAAAAATGGCGCGGCTGAGTTCTCCGGAAGATTTTGTGTTCATTGCGGGCTCCGAACCGCAGATCCTTTATTACGCCCGGCGCCAGAGCGCGAGCCGGTTCGTCATTGTTTATCCGCTCATGATCCCCACGCCGCTGGCTTTGGGATTCCAGCAGGAGGCCATTCAGGAACTCGAGCAGCGCCCGCCGTCGTTGATCCTGCTGGTGAGAACTTCCGCCAGCTGGCTGAAGGATCCGGAAAGCTCGCCGGTTTTCCTCAACTACCTCGGGGCACGGTTGAGCCGGGATTACGTCCAGGTGGGCGGCTATGTGGGGGAGAGCGGGATCGGCCATTGGGAGGAGCCCTTGACCGATGAGGCAGGGAAAAACTGCCGGCTGGTGCTCTTCAAGCGCAAATAATCCACGGCCGATCACTGTCCGTCGATCAGACGCGTCTCGTGATGCCACGGCCTATGGCCGGCCCAGAACAGACACAACCGCGGCCCGGACGTTCTGGCGTCCGGGAAGGCGGACGCCCCCGGATTCCAACCCACGGTCGTGGTCCATGCTTGCGGACTGAGCCCATCGACCGCTTTCCCTTCATCCTGCATGCCCGTCGATTGGGACGGTGCAAACCAGTGGATCGCCGGCCGCCTGGTGTTGGCCTTGGATGCCAACGCGCCGTCAAGTGTGTCCTGGGCGACCGCCTGTCCGGCAGCGAACAACGCGATCATCAGTATGGTTCGTTGACGTTTCATGGTTAAACCTCGGCCCGCTGCCGGGGAACTGTCAAGTGACATTCCTGGAAGCGCCGCCACGCCGGCGAACCGATCAACTGATTCAGCGTGCCGGTCTCACACCACCCGCATCTGCACGGCGTCCACGATCTGTTCCCCAACAAGGATGGAACCGACGATGACCGCGGTGGCGCCGGTTTTCAGCCGGCCCTGTTCCTTCAGGCTTTTCAGCGCCGCTTCGATGGTGTTTTCCGGGTTGATGAGGTCGAAGGGAACGACAAACGGAGTAACGCCCCAGCTCAGGGTCAGGCCCCCGGCCACCCCGTCGCCGGGGCACAACGCGTAAATCTTTGAATGCCGCGGACGCAACCAGCCGACGTAACGCGCCATGTTGCCGGTGCGGGTGATCACGAGAATGGCCTCGGCCCGGAGTTCGTTGGCCATGACCACGGCGCTTTTCACCAGTTTCTGCCGCGACGTGGTCAGGTCGGAGTGCTCAAAAAAGTTCGCGCCGCCGCTGCGTTCGATGCGCCGGGCTATGCGGTCAAAAACCTCGATGCATTTGACCGGGTATTTGCCGATGGTGGTTTCGCCGCTGAGCATGATGGCGTCGGCCTGCTCGTAAACGGCATTGGCGACGTCGGTGACTTCCGCGCGCGTGGGCATGGGGGATTCGATCATGCTTTCGAGCATGTGGGTGGCCACAATGACGGGTTTGCCGACACGCAGGCAGGTTTTGACGATGCGGCGCTGGACAATGGGCAGTTCTTCGTAGGGAATTTCAATGCCCAGGTCCCCGCGCGCGACCATGATGCCGTCGGCCTCCTGGACAATGGATTCCAGGTTGGCGACGGCCTGCTCGTCCTCGATCTTGGCGATGACGAGGGGATGGGGTTTGCCGGGATCAAAAAGTTCCCGCAACTGGAGCAGGTCGCGCGCTTCGCGGACAAAGGACAGGGCGATCAAATCCACGCCGATTTCGAGCCCCAGCATGACGTCCTTGATGTCCTTGGCGGTGAGCGCGGGCAGGCTGACCTTGACCCCGGGCAGGTTGATGTGGCGGCGGCTGCCGAGTTTGCCCTCGGTAAGGACCTCGCACTCGACCTTGTTGCCGGCCTTGGCGAGCACCTTCATCTCGATGGCGCCATTGTCAATGAGCACGACGTCACCGACATTGATGTCGTTGACGAAATTGGCATAGTTCACATCCACGGAACGCTCCTCCTCGCTGCGTTCGCCGCGGACGGTGAGGATGAATTTCTGGCCGGGCTGGAGGTCGAGCGGCACGCCGATGTCGCCGGTGCGGATGGCCGGGCCCTGGGTGTCCATCATGATGCCGATGTGGATCTGGCGCGCGGCGGCGGCGGCGCGGATGTCCTTGACGAGGCGGCGGACCCAGTCGTGCGGCGCGTGGGACATGTTCAGGCGAAAGACATTCACCCCGGCCTCCATCAGCTTGCCCAGCATTTCCGGCGAATCGGTCGCCGGGCCGAGGGTGGCGATGATTTTCGTTTTGCGCAGCGTAGTCAATTCCATGGCCGGAAGAATAATTACGAATGGCCGGAGTAAAAAGGATTTATTCCGTCGGGCGGCTTGAAAATGCTTAAATCGGCTTGCCTTTGCCCGGCCGCAAGGCCATATTCTTCATAAATTTATCACCTATTTTATGGCTGACGCGGCAAATAAATACACCGAAAACGTTGCAGGCAAATATTACGTGGACAACCAGTGCATCGATTGCGACCTGTGTCGCGAGACGGCGCCGGACAATTTCAAACGCAACGAAGACGGCGGCTACTCGTTCGTCTACAAGCAACCGGCCTCGCCGGAAGAAGAAGGCCGCTGCAAGGAAGCCAAGGAAGGCTGTCCGGTTGAGGCCATCGGCGACAACGGCGCCTAGTTCGCGCCGGCGAATCCCAAGCGGGGCCCGGACCATTGCGGGATCGGGCCGTTTCGAAAGTTAGCCGAACCATGCGCGTTGCAAACACAGCGCACGATGCTTGGTCGCTTCTGTTACGATAAACCAGTTTTAAAATACTCGGCCTTCCTTGCTGCGTCAAAGCACACCCGCGGCCACTGCCTCCAGTAACAACGCTCTATTGCCGGCTTCCGGCATCTGCGGCTTCGCGTAATCCGGGGATTCATCGTACGTCCTCCCGTCCAATCGGCGACCGGCTTCCTTTTTCCGCATACCGCCCCATGGCTTGAAGAAGAACGGAACCCCGGCCTGCCGGCCCTGATCCCGCATGTGGCGCACCCATTCCGGCGACATCCGTCGCGCCCTCGGATCACTCTCACCCCCGACGATCAGCCAACGGATGCCTCGCAAATCGACCTTGGATAATTACGCTTTGTCTGTTATGCGAAATCATTGAGCATGGAACACGTTTGATGACATGAGCCTGAAACAAAAAAATCTTCAGCCGGATCCGACCAGTGGCGCGACTCAACCAGTCCTTCCGGCTGGATCGGGCAATGGCCGGGCCGTTTTTGGCGTTTGTGTATTTCTCGTGAGCGTTGTTTGGGTGGTGTTCGGCCAGACGCTGGGATATGGATTCGTCAACTTCGATGACAACCATTACGTATATGAGAACCCGCAGGTTATTCGCGGCCTGAATCTGAAAGGTATTGAGTGGGCCTTCACCCACAGCGTGGCGGCCAATTGGCATCCACTGACGGTGATGTCACACATGTTGGATTGTCGGCTTTACGGGTTACATGCCGGTGGCCATCATTTGACCAATCTCCTGCTCCAGGCGGCAACGACGATTCTCCTGTTTCTGGTGTTGCGGGAAATGACGGGGACATTGTGGCGCAGCGCGTTTGTGGCGGCGGTGTTTGCCATTCATCCGTTGCGGGTGGAATCGGTGGCGTGGGTGTCGGAACGCAAGGATGTGTTGAGCGGGTTGTTCTTCATGCTGACGCTGGGAGCTTACGTCCGCTATGTCCGAAATCCGCAGTCGCTGGGTCGCTATCTGGCCGTGTTGTTCCTGTTTGCGCTGGGGCTGATGTGCAAACCGATGCTGGTAACGGTCCCGTTTATATTGTTGCTGCTGGACTACTGGCCGCTGAAACGGTTTGGGACGCCGCCGGCGAACCACGTTTCGATGGCGCGGAAGCTGATCATCGAAAAGATTCCGCTCATCGTATTTTCAATGGCTGCGTGCGTGGCAACGCTTTTGGTCCAGCAACCAGCCAAAGCGATTTCCTTTTCCCTGCGCATCAGTAACGCCCTCGTTTCTTATGTCGCCTATTGCGGACAAATGTTTTATCCGACGAGATTGGCTCTCTTATATCCATACCCGATTCATGGTTTGCCGGTTGGGAAAACCATCCTGGCGCTGCTGTTGTTGATTGCCGTCTCGGTGGGGGCCTTTTGCTGGAGACAAAAGCATCCGTTTTTTTTGATGGGCTGGCTGTGGTACCTGGGAATGCTGGTGCCAGTGATCGGGTTGGTACAAGTTGGAAACCAGGCGCGAGCGGATCGCTACACCTATCTGCCGCAAATCGGCCTGTATATCCTTTTGACCTGGCTGGCGGTTAAACTGGTGGCTGGCTGGTCCAGCCGCCGCTGGGTGCTCGGCGGTAGCGCCAGTCTTATTCTTGTGGTCTTGATCGCTTGTGCTCGTACGCAAACCACCTACTGGCGTGATAGTGAATCGCTCTGGACTCGCTCACTTGCCTGCACCTCGGGCAACAGCATTGCCCACAACAACCTTGGCGGTATCTTTCGCGATCAGGGGCGGATGGAGGAAGCCTTCGCGCAATTCCAGATGGCACTGGCCATCAATCCCGATTTTGCCGAACCTCATAACAATCTGGGCGTTGTCTTTGCCCGGCAAGGGCGGAACGAAGAGGCGGTCGCGCAATTCCAAAAGGCACTGGCCGTTAATCCCGATTACGCTGAAGCCCACTACAATCTGGGGAACGCCTTTCTCCGGCAAGGAGACGCGGCCGAAGCCATCTCCTGTTATCATCGGGCACTGGCCATCAAACCCGATTACATTGAGGCCCAGAATAACCTGGCCCTGGTGCTGGCCACCTGCCCGCAGGCTTCTTTGCGAAACGGAATTGAGGCGGTGAGGCTGGCCGAACAGGCGAACCAGCATGCCGGCGGGAAAAATCCGGCCGTTCTCTCTACTCTGGCTGCGGCGTATGCGGAGACGGGAAGATTTCCAGAAGCGACTGAAACGGCGCAGCGCGCTTTGTCGTTGGCGGAGGCGCAATCCAACCACGCACTGGTTGGAGAACTTCAATCACAACTGAAGCTTTATCAGGCAGGCATTCCATCACATAGCGTGGAACCAGCACCTTGAGAGTACGCCAGCCGTGCCTCGATTTGGTGGACGCCGGTTGACTTGAATTCTTTACGCGACCGTGGAAATGCCGGTGTCCGCCGGCAGTGAAACCCGGACGACCCCGTGGTGACCCGCCTGCGGCGGGACAATTTCCAGCTTGCCGTGGTGCGTCTCGATGATCTTCCGGCTGACGGTCAATCCCAGGCCCAAGCCCACGTTGCGCGTGGTGAAAAACGGCGCCGGCGCCTTCTGCGCGGTTTCGGCGGTGAACCCGGACCCGTTGTCCTGGACCTCGATCTGAACATCCGGCAGCGCTCCCCCATGGGCATCGGTGTTCAATTTGACGCCGATTTTCGGTTCCTTCGGATTGGCCTGCAGGGCATTGAGCATGATTTCGGCCAGCGCATGCTTGAGCGCGGCTCGGTCGCCGGTCATAACGACGGATTTGCCGCCCGAATCAAACTGCAGCCGGGTGGCCTCGGCGGACTGATGTTTACGCGCCTCCTGAAAAGCCTCTTCAATCAACTTTTGCACCCCAAACGTTTCCTGTTCGATATGGCCTTCCCGCGCCAGGAAGCGCATTTGATTGATCAGCCGGGTGACGCGTTTGACGCCATCGGCGAGCGCCTGGTCGAGGGATTCGCGAAATTCCTTGTCCCGGTATTTTTCCGCCAGCAGCTGCTGGTGCGTGGCCAACGGCACGAGGGCGTTGCCGATTTCGTGGGCGAGCCGGTCGGACATGGACTTGATGAGGCGCAAATTGGCGGCCTCGACCTCCAGGCGGCGCAGCTGGTCGGCTTGGGTGAGGTCATCGGCGGTCAGCAGCGCGGAAACGGGCACGGAGGAATTGCCGCGCTGGAACGGCACCACAGTGACGCTGTAAACCGTGCCCGGCGAATTTTCCGGCGCGTACCGATATGGCCCCATCGCCGCACCGGTCTTGAGCACCTGGTAAATCTTCGCGCCGAGCGCCTGGGGGAGGTCGCTGAATTCGAATTCGCCGCTGCGTTTGTTCTTCGCGCCGAAGTGGCGGCGCGCCGACTTGTTGGCGTGCAGCACCTTCAAATCGCGCCCGACGACGATGCACGCGCTGCTGAGTTCGCGCAGAACGTCGGCCATCACCTCGTGGTTGCCGGCGAGCTGGTCGTGCAGCTGGATGTTGCGGAGCGCCAGGCCCACCTGTTCGAGCAGGTGGAAAATCAGTTCCAGCTCGACATTGACGAGCGGCTCGCCCGTGACCCGGCCGTCAAAGACCGCCACCCCGACAATGCCGTCCCGGCCGGGAATGGGCACCGCGACCTGGGTGCCGAGCAGTTCAAATTCCTTTTGCACCTCGGCGTCCATCCGGGCTTCCTCGCTGTTGCGGCGGAGAATCCGGCCGAGCCGGGCCACCTGGGCGCCGATGCCAGCATCCAGCGAAAGTTCAAAATGTTCGAGCAGCCCGGGGGAAAGCCCGATGGCAGACACCGCGCGCAGCCGGCGGCCGTCATCCGGCGGCGTCACTTCGGCGAGCGGCGTGCCGGGACGATTGAGGAAAATGGCGGCGCGATTGACACTGAGGATTTCCCGAAGGAACAGCAGGAACTGTCTCAGCATCGCCTCGGTGTTCAACGAATGGGTGAGGATGGATGAAAAATCGCGCAGGACATCGAGGGTTTGCGCCGCGTTGGCGAAACGGCTCGAAGCCGGCGATTCGGCCGGGAAGGAAAATGGCGCGGATGCGGGCACCGGGGTTGGCGCCGGGTGGCGGGTGGCAGGCGCATTCCACAAGCGCTCCAGCAATGCATTCAAAAGCCGCGGACGGACCGGTTTGGCCAGGATATGGGTGACGCCGTGCAGGAACGCCTCCTCTTCCCATCCGGATGGGTTCTCGGAAGAGTAGGCCAGGAGGGGAGTCTTCGCGTCATACCGTCGGAAACGTTCGATGACCCAGACGCCATCAACCTCCGTCAAATCCAAGTCGATAACACAGGCGGCGGCGAGACCATGGACAATCAGCGGTTCGGCTTCCTCCACATTGAGGCGATGCACCACCCGGTATAGCTCCGGATTCAGACCGGCCCGAACCATTTCAGCAAAATCAGGGTGGGAAGAGAGCACCAAAATGGTTTTCATTGCGCCTCAAACATCTGATTCAACTGATGATAATACCCGACTGACATCCTACTGTCACATCATCCTCAATTCCGGCCAAAAGGTCAATGGAATCTTGACGTGCCGGCACGAATTTCCGGGGTGAAGCCTGGGGAATTCACCGTTCAACGGGCCAGCAATTTGTCCCAAAGCCCCTCATTTAAAAGGGCTTTTTGAAGAAAAATCGTGTCGTCCGGAGACGAAACGACGGGTTCAGGCTTGAGGGGGAGACGCAAGGTGAACGTGGTGCCCTGGCCGGGCAGGTTCTTCGCCTCGATCTTCCCGCCATGATGATGGACGATGAAAAAGCAGGCCATCAAATGGATGCCATACTCGGAAGGCACGCTGCCGCTGACGACAAACGGATCGAAGATGACGCTCAACGCCTCCTGCGGCAGGCCCGGGCCGTTGTCGCTGATTTGAACGACGATTTCGGGTTTGGCGCCGGCATTCTGCAATTCGGCGGCGAGGAGGATGCGGCTGCCGGACGGCAAAGTGGCCACCTCGTCCTTCAGCAACAGCTCAAACAGCCGGTCAAATTTGGGTTTGTCTACATGCAGCACGGGCAGCGAGTCGGGAATGCGATTCTCGATTGCGATCCGCCGTGCGACAAACTGGTCCTGGAACCCGGCCAGGGCCGTGTTAACCGCCTCATGCACCCGCACCTCATCGGCAAACTGCGGCGAGGCATTGCTTTCCGACGCCGTCCAAAGGTCCTTGAGCAGCCCGTTGATTTTTTCGATCTGCGACTGGACATTCTGGTGGTATTCCTTCCAAAAATCCGGATTGCGCAGCCCGTCCAGGTTGGTCTTTTCCTCCGCCATCTTCCCAGGTGCGAGGTCGAGAAAGGTTTTCACCGCGACAAGCGAATTGCGGATGTGATGGCTCAAGCCGGCGGCCAGCAGGCCGAGGCTCACGATGCGATCGGCCATCATCATGTTGTGCAGCACGGACATCTTTTCGCGGAGCAGCTGGTCGCGCTCGGTCTGCACCATGAAGAACTCCAGGCCCTGCCGGAGCGTGAGTTCAAGTTGCGGCGGGTCCCACGGCTTGGTGACGTATTTGTAGATCGCCCCGCTGTTGACGGCGGCGATGGCGGCGTCCATGTCCGCATAGGCCGTGGCCAGCACGCGCAAAATCCGCGGGCGAAACTGCCGCGCGCGTTCCAGCAGCCAGACGCCCTTTTCGCCGGGCATCCGTTGGTCGGTCATCAGCAGGCCGATCTCGTCGGCGTGCTGTTCGAGCAGCTTGAAGCCGTCCTGCGCGTTCGCGGCGGTGAATATGCGGAAGTCATCGCCAAACGCCCGCGCGAAATTGGTCAGCGACTTTTCCTCGTCATCCACATAGAGAATGGCGAACTTTCTATAGTTGTACTCGTAATTGTCTTCCATGATTCCCTGAACCGCCTCCGGCGTTAATCCTATGCTTTGACCGGAAACTCCAGCGTAAACTCGCAGAATTTTCCGGGCTCCGTCTTCACTGAGATTTTGCCCCCGTATTCCTGCACAATGCTGTAACAGATGCTCAACCCCAGCCCCATGCCTTCCCCCACGTCTTTTGTGGTGAAGAACGGGTCAAAAATCTTGTCCAGGTGCCGACCTTCGATGCCGCCGCCGTTGTCCCGGACCGACAAGACACTTTGCCCCTTTTCAACCCGGCCTTCAATCCGGATGGCCGGCTTTTCACCCGGGGCGAAGGCTTTCGTCTTCAACGAGTCGAGTGAATTCTGCAAAATGTTCACCATCACCTGGATCAGCTTGTTTTTGTTGGCCCAGATCGTCTGGCGCTCCGCCAGCTGCTGATCGATCTGCACCGTGTCCTTCCACTCGTTGCTCAGGAACCGCAACGCCGGCATGACCACCTCGACCACGGGCACCGGGTCCAGCTGCTCGGTGTTGGGATGCGTGAACATCCGCAGATCAGAAACGATGGTCTGCACCCGCTTGAGCCCCTCCTCCACATCCGTGATGATTTCGGCGTATTCCCCCTGCTGCTCCGGCGCGAGGTGCCTGCCTTTTTTGCGCAGGGTGAACAACCCGGTTGTGGCGAAGTTCAGCGGATTGTTGATTTCGTGGATGATGCCTGCGCTCATGCGGCCGAGCGACGCCAGTTTTTCGGATTGCACCAGTTGCATCTCGTTGTCCTTCAGCTGATGGAGGCTCGCTTCCAGCGCCTTGCGGCTCTTATCCAGTTCGCAGCGCGAGACAAACTCGCTGACCCGGACCTGGCTGTGAAAGTACGCCCCCACGATGATGGCAATACCGGGGAACACCAGGAAAAACAGATTGTTCAGGAAGATCCCGAAGTTGGCCCCGGAGGCCGACGGCAGGCTGGCGGTCAGGTACAACATCAAGACCAGCAAAACCGAGATGACACTTTGCCGGAACGTCCAATCCAACACCACGGCGAGCACCATCAGCACCAGGGTCAGCCCCGCATAATACGGCGATGCGGCGCCTTCGGTCGCGTAAATCATCCAGGCAATGGCCGCCGAGGGCAGAAACAACAGGACGAGGCCATGGAAATGATAATGTTCCCGGCCGAAACGGGTTGCCAGAATGGGATACAGCCCGGCCATCAGCGCCGAGCACAGCAGCCGCAACCGGAGAAAGGAAACCTCCTGCTGCGGGTAAATATAGTGGTCCAGGCAGCAAAAGAGCGGCACCATCACAACTCCCAAAAAGCACCCCAGCCGGGTCTTGCGCAGGGTGATTTCCCGCTCATGTTCCTGGTAGGCGGCGCGAAATTCCTGGGGGATGGTTTGCATGTCAATCCGGTTTGCTGAGATGCAGGAACAAATTCACCGACGTCGGCTCGCTGATCACCCGCGCCGTTTCCCGGAGCCGTCCGGGAGCGAGGGCCAGCATTTTTCCGCCGTCGCGATAGATCAACTGCCAGTCCAGCACAAATTCGATGAAGTTGCGAAACGGTTTCGAGTCGTTCATGTTGGCCACGATGACCTTCCCTCCCGGCAGGAGCCAATCGTAAAAGAGCTGCACCAGGGACCGGCAGGTCGGTTCCGACAGGTAATCAAACAGGCCACCGCAATAAATCAGGTCGAAGCCCGGCTCCAGGGCGGACCGTTCCGGGCGGGCGTTCTGGCGCAGGAGATGGTGCACCGACACCTGCCGGGTCACGACGGTGGTTTGTTGAGAAAACGGGCCTTTCAACCGGTTGATCTGGGCGCCGGCATGGCCCAGGGTTTCCTCATTGAAGTCCAGCAACACAAAGTCCACCTCGTTGCCCAGGGGCGATTCCTTCAAAAAATCCTGCACTTCGCGGGCCGGACCGCAGCCGATATTGAGCACCCGGGCGCGCCGGCCGGCGCGCACCACCCGCGCGGTTTCCTCGAGGAGATGGTCCTTGAGGTGGGCGACACGATTGCGCACCGATTGGGCCGGCCATTGGCTGACCAGCAAAAAATGGATCAGCTTTTCATACAGCGAGTTGCCCTCGGGCTGGTGGCGATGAATCATGTTCATCATTTCATAATCGCCCGCATAGCCGAGGGGTTTGTAAAAGGTGCGCCGGCCAAAAGGGGAGCATAAAAACAGCGGTTGCCAGTGGCGGCGGACGAATTCCTGGTGCACGCCGTAATATTCCTCCGGAATGGCGTAGGCGAGTTCCTCGAACTTCTCGTGCTGGGCGTTGAACGCGGCAATGACGCGACGGGCGACGGCTTCCAGAATTTCCCGCTGCCGCTCGGGCGGGCTGTCCTTGCCCAGCCCCTGGTCAAACTCGAGCTGCTCCAGCCACTGCCGGGTGGCCACCAGGAAAGCCTGGATGTCCGTCACCTGCACCTTGAACTCCGTTGAAATCCGGTAGTTCTTCTGCCACTGCCGGTAAAAACGGCCGTAGGCCTGCTCCCCATCGGGACCGGTGCCGGAAGGCTGCAGAAAAAAATCGGTTTCCGACCCCAGGTCGTCCAGCTTGACTTCGCAAATCATCCGGGCCCCGGCATCAATCAAACTGCCGACCACAGCGCGCCCGGAATAAATCATGCGGCCGTCAATGATGATCTTGAACCGGTCCAGAACCTCCGACGTGCATAACACCACGTCCGCATTGTAAAACTCGAACGCCACCGCGTAACGCGCCAGCCGCAGGATGGCGCCGTGCGTTTCCACGCCGTCACGGGTCTTGAAAACGGCAATGCTGCCTTTGGATTCGCGCGGCTCCGGCGCCGTCACCTCCCCGGCGACCCCCTTGGCCGGCGGGAGAAGTCCCGGGGGACTCTTGCCGTTGCCATTGCCGTTGGTGATATGGCTGCTCATTATCGGAGGCATCAATAAACCATTTTTAACCTCAAAACAAAGCGATTATTGTGCCCCGCAACCGCCACTTTAAACCAATATCCGCCGGCTTTTAGTTAAAAGTGCCAGCCCAGCGACGCCGACACGGCATGGCTGACAAAGTCGTATTTGCCGTCGGCGGTCTGTCCGGTTGAACTTGTGGGTACGGATGAGGGTTGGCTGCCGGTGACCGTGTGCGTGGGGCCGTAGCCGAACTGATAGGCGATGTCGAAACTGAAATGTTTGCCCTGGTAGCCGGTCCCGGCACTGATGAAGTAACGGTCCATGTCCGCCGCCAGCGGGGAGTAATACGCATCCGGCACGGAGTTCTGATTGTAAACGATGCCGGCGCTAGCGTGCCAGCCGCTGTCAAAATACCGCGTCACGCCGAATTCGTACATCCAGCTTGCCTGCCAGGCCAGTGTCAAGGGAACGTCTTGTGCTACGCCGGGCGACGTGGAAGATTGGTGAATGGTGGTCGTTCCAAAGCTGCTCCAATCCGTGTAGTCCGCGTCAAATTCCAGGTTCCATTTTGGCGTAGGCCGGTAGGATAGGCCGAGAATGGCGGTTAAGGGGAACTTGAAATCCACTTGGGCGGATTGGTTGGTGGCCGATACGAAAGGCAATTGTTCATACTTCGTCTGCCCATTCAGGTTAACAGTGGCCGAACTGCGGAAGGAAGCCCCAAGCGAAACCTTCTCATGTGGTCTCCAGAGAGCGCCCAGATTGTAACCCACACTCCAACCGTTGCCGGTAAAGCGGAAGAAGTTGGTTAGCGGATGCGGGAACTGAGCCAGACCCTGTTCCATTTCCATGTTTGCATAATTCACCATTATCCCGGCGGCTAGGGAAAGGGACGGCAATACCTTGTACGCCACCACCGGATTGATCGTCACATAAGTCAGTGAACCCTCAATGGCCACCGAGCGAAAACCGGTATTTTGCGGCCAGCTCATGCTCCCGCCGAAAGGCGCATAAACCCCCAGACCAAAACCCACCGGCAGATTCGTGGGGGTGTAGGTGTAGAAGATCTGGGGAACGGCGGCGTAATTATCCTGGCTGTAATAAGTGTGGCCGTGGTTGGGCGCAATACCGGGAGGACTGTAGCTCGGGTCGAGATAAATTCCGTAAACGCCGCCCCGAAGATTGTTGCCTTCGAGCTGGGTGATGCCGGCGGGATTGTAGTAAATGGCCGACGGATTGTCCGCCGTGGCCACAAACGCCTCGCCACGCGCCGTCGCAAAGGCGTCCTGATCCGGAAGCCGGAAGCCGTTCGCTGAAACTTTCCCGGCCAAAATCACCGAAATCATCAGCGTCAGAACCCTGAAAATCATTTTACGCCGGTCCATCATCACCGATTCATGTGAGCAAACAACCGAACGAATACCGTAGCTACGCATGGATGACGCGCCGGAGCAAGCAAATCCACAGGAACGGACCGCGGGCGTGCCACCGGAAGCAGCCAGGATGGCCAAAGGAACGTGCGAAATGGAGCCGGTTCGGATGGTGGAATGCACAGCTGCCAAGATCACCGCGTTCCGCCGCCTCTAGGCAACGAGACTTTCCCAGGCAATTTTTGATTGGTGTGGCACGCTGTGCAAACGCTGCAATGATATAGTATAAATAACTTGTAGTGAGCCATTTAAACTATTTCCCAACCCAGTCCTGTCTTTACATTCATCCGGCTTTGGGTAGAATGACAACGTGAAAAGCGTAGTACGATTCGTGGCGCTGTTTTGGTTATTTGGATCGTTCGTTTTTCCGGTACAAGGAGCTTTCACATCGCTCTATGTTTTTGGTGACTGCATTTCCACCACGACCAACAATACAGGAGGTCCAGCAAATTTGTATTACGGTCTCCGCTATAGCAACGGCCGGGTATGGATTGAAGTGCTGGCACAACGACAGGGACTGACCTATGATCCCAATAAAAACTGGTCCTACTTCTACAATTCCAGCACCACCATGCTGGCAAATGTCAGCAGCTTTCAGGCGCCATCCGATGCGAGCAATTCGCTGTTTGTCATCTGGGTCAACAATGCGGATTTGTGGTTCCTTGCCAAGTACAGCGGCACAACGATGTCCGCCTGGACCAGCGCCATCAACCAGTCCCAAACCAACCATTACAATGCCGTCACCAACCTGTACGCCAAAGGTGCTCGCACCCTGGTCCTGCCGAACGCCGTGGATGTTTCCACGATTCCGGCATTTAACGCTTCGGCCAGCGCCAATTTCATTCACCTGAGGTGCCTGGACTACAACGTCGCTTTTTCCAATACCCTGAATCGGATCAGAGCATCTTGCCCCGATCTGACGCTTTGCACCCCGGATTTTTTCACCCTGCTCACCAACCTGATTGCACACCCGGCCAACTATGGATTAACCAATACCCTTGGTAGTAATGGAAAGAGCATTGATGCGGTCGACGCGATGAACAATGGTTTTCCAAGTGCTGCGACCAATGGATTCGGCACCAACCTTATTTTTTGGGATCCGCAAGACCCAACCGCCATGGTCCACGCCTGGATGGCCAATCTGGTCCAGCGACTTATCTCGCCGGCGCAAATCAGCAAAATCACACCGTTCAACGGCAGCAACCGTTTGGATCTGGCCAACGTTCCGATTGGCCAGAATGGCATGGTGATTGGCTGCACGAATCTGGGAATGCCAGGTTGGAAGACCAATTTGCTCTCCAACGGCACCAACAAATTCATCGGCACCAACACGACGCAAACGATCTATGTCCTGTCCTCCAGTCCGGCGTGGTATTACCGGCTGAGCTTTCCCTATTCCTGGACCTGGCCGTGATTTAATTAATGAGAATGCCGGCCTTCCCGGCGGAGAGAAACCTCCGGCAGGCTGGTGCGAGTAAATCACAACAGCGTGGGTTCCAACCTTCAGACGCCGTTTCCACCAAGAAATATTGAAAGATTGGTGCGTGTCTTCCGTATTAAACGCAAAACGGAACGGCCGGATGGTTTAGGATCGATTCTCAGCTGGGCTTGTTCTATTTGTGCTTGATTCTGGCATGAATTTAGCTTGAATCAGGAAAATCAGATGCAAAAAGTCGTTAAATTTCTCACCGGTATTTTGTTGCTAGGATTCACCGTTTTCCCGGCTCATGCCACTTTCTCGTCGCTCTATGTTTTTGGCGACTGTATTTCCACCACGACCAACAATACGTCGGGTCTTCCCTATTACTACGGTCAGCGCTACGCCAACGGCCGGGTATGGATTGAGGTGCTGGCACAACGACAGGGGCTGACCTACGACCCCAACAAAAACTGGTCCTACTTCTATAATTCCAGCACCACCATGCTGGCGAATGTCAGCAGTTTCCAGGCGCCATCCGATGCGAGCAATTCGCTGTTTGTCATCTGGGTCAACAATGCGGATTTGTGGTTCCTTGCGAAGTACAGCGGCACAACGATGTCCGCATGGACAAGTTCCATCAACCAGTCCCAAAACAACCATTACAAGGCCGTCACCAACCTGTACGCCAAAGGCGTTCGCACCCTGGTCCTGCCAAACGCCGTGGATGTTTCCACGATTCCGGCCTTTAACGCCTCGGCCAATGCAAATTTTATCCACCTGAGGTGTCTCGATTATAATATCGCTTTTTCCAATACCCTGAATCGGATCAAGGCATCTTGCCCTAATCTGATGCTTTATACCCCGGACTTTTTCACCCTGCTCGCTAACATGCTCGCACACCCAGCCAGCTATGGATTAACCAATACCCTTGGCAGTAATGGTAAGAGCATCGATGCGGTCGATGCGATGAACTATGGTTTTCCCAGCGCTGCCATCAATGGATTCGGCACCAACCTCATTTTTTGGGATCCGCAAGACCCAACCGCCATGGTCCACGCCTGGATGGCCAATCTTACCCAGCAACTCATCTCGCCGGCGCGCATCAGCCAGATCACCTTGCTTAACGGCATCGTCCAGCTGGATTTGGCGAACGTCCCGATCGGCCAGAACGGTTTCGTCCTCGGTTGTACCAATTTGGCAGTGTTGAATTGGTTGACCCCGACGAATTGGACGACCAACGCCAGCTTCAACAGCATCAGTACAACCCAGTCGGTCTTTGTCCTTGATTCAGACCGGTCACAAAATCGGCGCTTTTCACCAAACGACAGCGGCCCGTTTCCTACCAACACAACATTATCTGAATACACCTGGCAGCTTTATCGGCTAAGTTTCCCCTATGGCTGGACCTGGCCGTAATCGAAAGGTTCAGCGGCCGGAGCCGACGTGAAGAGACTCAAAAACGCTTCCTTCCTGAATCAGGAATGAGGCTTCGTTATCTCGGCTCAGGGTTTGCTTTCGCCAGCGTTTCGTGACCCCAGCGCAACATCCGCTCCGTGGTTTCCCAGCCGATGCAGGAATCGGTGATGGAAATGCCGTAGCGCAGATCCGCCGGTTTTTTCGGAATCGGCTGGTTGCCCTCGTGAATGTGGCTCTCGACCATCAGGCCGATGAGCGAGCGGGTGCCGTCCACGCGCTGCTGGATCACGCTGCGCCAGACGTCCTCCTGCCGCGCAAACTGCTTTTCGGAATTCGCATGGCTGCAGTCCACCATCAGCACCGGCGGCAGCTTTTCCGATTTCAATTTTTCCTCCGCCGCGCGGATGCTGGCCGCGTCGTAATTCGTCTGCGCCCGGCCGCCCCGCAGCACAATGTGCGCATTGGGATTGCCCGCCGTGCGCACGATGCTGGTCACGCCGTCCTGGTCGATGCCCAGGAAGCTGTGCGGATGCCCCGCCGCCCCCATGGCGTCGATCGCCACCTGCAGGCTGCCGTCCGTGCTGTTCTTCAAGCCGACGGGCATGGAAAGGCCGCTGGCCATCTCGCGGTGCGTCTGCGATTCCGTCGTGCGCGCGCCGATCGCCGCCCAGGTGATCAGGTCGGCGATGTACTGCGGCACGATGGGGTCCAGGAATTCCGTGGCCGCCGGCAGGCCCATGCCGGTGATCTGCAGCAACAGCCGCCGCGCGATTTTCAGGCCGGCCTCGATGTCCTGCGAATTGTCGAGGTGCGGATCGTTGATCAGCCCCTTCCAGCCGATGGTCGTGCGCGGCTTTTCAAAGTAGACGCGCATGACGATTTCCAGGCGGTCGGCAAATTTTTCGCGGAGCGCATTGAGCCGGGCGGCGTAATCCAGCGCGCCCTTTTCATCATGGATCGAGCACGGGCCGATGACGACGAGCAGCCGCGGGTCCTCGCGCTGCAAAATGCGGATGACCCGCTCGCGGCTGCGCGCGACCATGGCATTGACGGCGTCGGGCGTCGGCGACTGCGCCTTCATTTCGCGCGGCGTCAGCAGCCGGACAATCTCTTTGACGTGCAGATCCTGCGTTCGAAACATGAAGGCGAGTATAGCGGGTGTCCGCCGCGCGGAAAGTCCGAACTCATCTGTGGTTGGACACACCGCAATTCTTGTGTACCGTCGCGCCGACGTGGACAGGCAAGGATTATGAACGAGGCGCAATTGAACACCGGCCAGAAGGCGCTGCACATCAACCTCGACGCCCGGCAATACGGCACGTTCGCCGAGATCGGCGCGGGGCAGGAGGTGGCGCGATGGTTTTTTCACGTGGGCGGCGCGGCCGGCACGGTGGCCAAGACGATTTCCGCCTACGACATGGCCGTGAGCGACGCCATCTACGGGCCGTGCGACCGTTACGTCAGCCGCAGCCGGCTCAAGGCCATGCTGGATTACGAGTTCGACCTGCTGCTGCAGCGGCTGGATCCGGCGCGCGGCCAAAAAACCACCTTCTTTGCCTTTGCCAACACGGTGGCCACGCACAGTTTCACGCGGCAGGAGGAAGGCCACGGCTGGTTGGGCATCCGTTTTCAAGCCGATCCACGCACGCCCCCGTCGGAGATCTTCATCCACGTGCGGCTGCTCGACAATGAAAACGTCCGGGAACAGGAGGCGCTCGGCGTCGTGGGGGTCAACCTCATCTACGGCGCCATTTATCATCACCGGCAGCCGGACAAGCTCATCCGCTCGCTGCTGGACAACCTGACGTGGGAGCGCGTGGAGGTGGACCTGATCCGGCTGGCCGGGCCGGCGTTTGCGGGGGTGGACAACCGCCTGATGGCCCTGCAGCTGGTGCAGCACGGCCTGACCGAAGCCGCCCTGTTCACCGCCGAAGGCGAGGCCGTGCAATGGTCCGAGTTGCTCTACAAGAAACCCGCCCTCGTCCAGCGCGGCAGCTTCCGCCCCGTCACCAACGCCACCCTCGACGTGCTCGAACGCGCGCGCGACCAGTTCAGCCAGGAACCGGAACTGAAGGGCGAATCACCCGTCGTGCTCATGGAAATGACCCTGCGCCACCTCACCACCGGGGACGCCATCGACCACCGGGATTTTCTCCAGCGCGCCGACATGCTCCGCGCCCTCGGCCAGACCGTGCTCATCTCCAACTTCCGCCGTTTCCACCGGCTCGCCGCCTACCTGGCGCGTTACACCAGCCGCCCGCTCGGCCTCGCCATCGGCGCGTCCAAGCTCGACGAAATTTTCGACGAAACGTTTTACAACGACAAGGAAGGCGGGCTGCTCGGCGGCCTCGGACAACTTTTCAAAAATCACGCGCGCCTTTACGTCTATCCCAGCCTCAACTTCAAAACCGGCCAGGTCGTCACCGTGGAAAATTATCCCGTCGCGCCAAAACTGAAGCATCTATACACCCACCTCACGGAAAGCCGGTCCCTCCAGGGACTCGAACGGTTCAACCGGGATTTTCTCCCCATCCGGTCGCGCGACGTGCTCCACCGGATCAAATCCGGTGATGCCGGCTGGGAAAAGCTGGTCCCGCCGCCGATTGTGGAGGTCATCAAAGCCCAGCACCTGTTTGGCTGGAGTGAACACCCGGGGAAGGTTGCGGCCGGATAGGACTCAGGTGACCGATGGGCTGCTGCCCCAACCGACCCATTTGAATCCGTGGTCGGAATCATTCAGCGGCATCGTTCCGGATTAAAGCTCCTTGATTTCCGGCCATAGCGGTTTCAGGTCGTCGTCCGCCAGGGCCATTTTCCTGATGGCGTCTTGGCCGCCGATTTTCATCGCCCGCTGCAGCCACTGCCGTGCGGGCTCCAGTTGCTGCATCTGGCAGGCGTAACACGAAAGGTTGAAGGCGATGACCGGCTCCCTGGGGAATTTATCCGCCGCGGGCAACAGCGCATCCCAGGCCTGGGGCAGGCCGCCGCCCGGAGCCCGGCGCAACGCATAGGCCTGGTGCAACCATCCACGGCAATCATCGGGGCTGACCGCCAGTTCGGCCCGCGCGATTTCCAGCGCCTCAGCCCAGTTCTTTTCATGGGCACAAAGCATCCAACGCGCGTCCAGCACGTCCGGGTGTTTCTGTTCGGCGGCGGAAATCAAATCCAACTCTACCCGCGCGTCCCGGGCGCAACCCAGCCCCAGCCAGCCGACGGCGGCGTCCAAGTGGTGTGAATCGGGCGCTTCGATCATTTATTCGCAAAGGCGTGGTTGAGAACGTTCGTGAAATCCTCAAATGCCATTGAACCTGCGGGCTTGTAAGCTTGACCGTTATAGACGAAGCGGGTCGTGTAAAATGGACCGACGCCGCAACAGCCCGACGTAATGAATACGTCTACCGTGTCACCTCCGCCGGGAATAAAAGACGCGCCAATCCGATAATCTTCATCTAAAACCACCTTCCCACCAAGTGGACTGACCGAGAAAATCATGATCCCATCGGCGGAACCACCCGCCCATTCAGTCACCAATGCCAATTGATTGTCAAATAGACGTTCTGTATGCATCCCAAGTGGCCTGAAATCCATATCCCGCTGAAATATTGTTCGTTCTGTCGTAAGATTCGTTATGACCAGACGAGAAATCGGCACGTTGTCTGGTGCATCGATTAATCGCGGAATGAGTGTGAATATCCTCGCATCAAATCTGGTGTTTTCTTTGTAATCGTCCCAAATGGCTGCGCTGACCTCATGATAGCGAGCTGGTTCCATCTCGGTTGAATGGGAAACTGAGCCCGAAGTTGCATCCCGCGGACTATGACAGCCGAAGAGACTCGCGCAAAGAAGACTCACGATTAATAATCGGAAATACCCATGACGCTTGAAGTTGATCGACGGCATTGAATCTATGCGGCGCATTTGTAGTCCGGATTTCAAATTTGAGATTTCCCGCGTTCTCGCTCCTCCGCCTGCCGACGCAGCGGATGATTGGCCGGCAGGTTTTCCAGCAGCCGCTGTTGAAACGCCGTGGCGCGCTGTTTTTGATCCTGTTCCTTGCGGACGCGGTCGTTGAGGTGGCGCTGGCCTTTGATTTCAGAATTTTGGAGCGAGTCTGCCCAGCCGCGCAACTGGCGCGAACAACTTTCTGCCGTGGATTTCAAATTTGAAATTTCAGATTTCAGATGCTTCGCCCAGTCCCGGCGCAGGAGCAGGCAAAGCATGGAGCGGACTTCGCCCGCTGAGCCGCGGGCAATGTAAATAAACGCAAGCAGTTCGTTTGTCGTGCCGCGCTCGAAACCTTCGGCGATGTTGTTGGATACGGACAAAACTGCGCGTTCCAGCTGGTCGCGGAAGGAAGGCCGCATACGAGGCGGCGCGTTTCCAAAAAAATCATCCGCGAGTTCAAAAAGCCGCGCCGCCTCCTGCCAGACGGGCAAATCTTCAAATCGCTGATAAGTCATGGTTTGATCCTTCCAGTTTTTATTTCAAATTTGAAATCTCAGATTTGAAATCTGCCTGCGGTCCTTCGTTGACCTGTTCCCCATCCGACCAGTCACGCTTGTCCAAGCTTCTTCGATTTTTCCGTCGCGGCGCGGACGGCGCTCATCACGGTGGCGCGCAACCGGCCTTTTTCCAGTTCATGCAGACCTTCGATGGTGGTGCCTCCCGGACTGGTGACCTGGTCCTTGAGCGCACCGGGATGCTGGCCGGTTTCCAAAACCATCTTCGCCGCGCCCAGAACGGTTTGCGCGGCGAGTTTCGTCGCCACGTCGCGCGGCAGACCCGCCGCCACGCCGCCGTCGCTCAGCGCCTCGATAAACTGGTAGACATACGCGGGCCCGCTGCCGCTCAAGCCCGTCACGGCGTCGAGCAACGACTCCCTCACCTGAAGCGCGACGCCCACGGCAGCCAGAAGTTTCCTGGCCAGTTCGCCGTCGGCGGCGGTCGCGGATTTGCCAAGGGCGAAGGCCGCTGCCGCCTCGCCCACGAGCGCGGGGGTGTTGGGCATGACGCGAATCACGCGCGCGCCGGCGGGCAGCGCCGCCTCCATTTTGGCAATCGTCACGCCGGCAGCAATGGAGATGAGCAGGTGATTTTTGGTGAACGCGCCGCGAATTTCCGCCAGCGCGGCCGCCACCTGGTCGGGCTTCGTCGCCAAAACAACGACGTTCGCAAATCCTGCCACTTCAACGTTGGCGGCAACCGTTTTCGCGCCGGTTTCGGCGGCAAAAATTTTGCGCGCGGTGTCGTGCGGGTCGCTGGCGATGATTTCCTTGGGAGTAACCAGTCCGGTGCGGACGAAACCTTTTGCCAGCGCGGTGGCCATTTTGCCGGCGCCGAGAAAACCGATTTTTGATGAAGTTGCCATCAGCGTCTTGTAACAGGCCGGTTTGTCCGGCGAAAGCGAAAACCAGCCGGTGAATTCGCGGCTTGAATTCGGGCGGTTTGAATCTATTGTTAAAAGCGCGCCGGATTCCCGATGAATCCGGCCCGTTGAATTTCAATTGGAAATCATGTCCGGCCATCGTCAGACCTGGGAGACGTTTGAATTGATGCGCGCCGCCGCCGAGGAGGGCGATGCGCAGGCGCAGTGTTATCTCGGTGTCTGTTTCCAGAATGGCCAGGGCGTGCAGCAGGACTATCAGGAGGCGGTGAAATGGTTCCGCCGCTCGGCGGAACAGGGCGATCCCGTCGCGCAATGTTACCTCGGCGTGTGCTATTTGAACGGTGCCGGCGTGCCGCAGGAGTTCGGCGAAGCGGCCAAATGGTTGCGCGAAGCGGCGGAACAAAACGATCCGGCCGCCCAGTTCAACCTCGGCATGCTTTATGAAACCGGCCAGGGCGTGTCGCAAAATTATGCCGAGGCGGTGAAATGGTATCGCGAAGCGGCAGAACGCGGCTATCCGGCCGCGCAATTCAATCTGGGGGTCTTTTACGAGACGGGCCAGGTGGTGCCGCAAAACTTTCAACTGGCCGTGAAATGGTATCGTGACGCCGCCGAACAGGAATGTGCGCCGGCGCAATGCAACCTCGGCCTATGCTATCAGACCGGCCGGGGCGTGGAGCAAAACCAGCAGGAAGCCGTCAAGTGGTTCATCCGCGCCGCGCGGCAGGGCGATAAAACCGCGCAACACAACCTTGGCCTGCACTACGCTTCACAGGAAATCGCCGAAGTCAGCGACGCCACCGAACCCGAGTCGCCGTGAATTGAAATCAGCGCGTGAGTTCCGCAAGCTTCGCCGCGGCCCGGCCGGAATCAATCACCTTTGCCGCCAGTTCCCAGCCTTCCCCCATTGACCTGGTTTTGCCCGCAACAAACAGCGCGGCAGCTGCGTTGAGCAAAACCGCGTCGCGCATCGGGCCGCGTTCCTCCCCGCCCAGGATGCGCCGGATGATGCGGGCGTTGACTTCCCGATCGCCGCCGCGAAGATCCGCCAGCGTGGCCGCCTGCAGGGGAAACGGCCCGGGTGACAGCGTTGAGCACGCCAGCCCGCGCTCCTGATAAAACTCGGCAATCGTGGTCGGCCCCAGCGGCGAAAGCTCATCCAGATGCCGAAGGGATCCGGTTTCATCCCGCACCGCGCCGCAAACCACCATGGCGCGGCGGACCCCAAGGAGCTGGAGGACGCGGGCAAACGGCTCGCAAAGCTCCGGGCGCGGCACGCCCACCAGCATCGCCGTGGGCCGGGCGGGATTCAGCAGCGGGCCGAGGAAGTTGAAAATCGTGGTCTGGCCGCGCTCCGCGCAGAGCCTCCGGGCCGGAATGATATGCCGGAACGCCGGATGATATTTGGGTGCGAAAAAATAAGCGAAGTTGTGCCGGCGAAGTGAACGGGCGGCGTCCTCCGGTCCCAGCTCAAATGGCACTCCCAGGGCTTCCATGACGTCGGCGCTGCCGATGGGCGAGGTGCTGGCACGGTTGCCGTGCTTGGCCACCGGCACTCCCGCCGCCGCCGCCACGAACGCGACGGTTGTTGAGATGTTAAAAGTGCTCAGGCGGTCGCCGCCGGTGCCGACGACGTCGAGGATTTCCCCGGCGCGCGTTTCGGCATCGAGCGGCGGCTGGAGGGATTTGTCCCGCAGGGCCAGGGCGAAAGCGGCGATTTCGCCGGGCGTTTCGCCTTTATGCGCCAGCGCGGCCAGGAAATCCGCCTTGACCGCGACGGGAACCTTTTCGTCGATGAGCAGTTCGACCGCCTGGCGGGTTTGTTCATCCGCCAGCGGGAGCGCCGCGGCGAGTTGTTGAGCGAGCTTCTCGAGCACGGGAGGATTCTAGGGCCCGGCGGCGCCAGCTCAAACCGAAAGTGCGCCGGGATGAAAGCGTGGACACGGGCACAGAATTGCGTAACTTATCGGGCGCAGCCGCTGTCTCAATTAGGAGCAGCCCTTGAATCAAATTTTATGGCAGACAAACCAGGTTTTCGGTGGATCAAATGGACAATTGTCATTATTGCCGTTGTGGCCTTGATCGCGGGCGGCATTGGGTATTCCAAGCGCGGTCACACCGACGTGCCGGAGTATCAAACCGCCACCGTTGCCCGGGGGGATTTGACGCAGCTGGTGACGGCAACGGGCACGCTCAACCCGGTGGTGAATGTGACGGTGGGCAGCCAGGTTTCCGGACGCATCAGCAAATTGTATGTGGACTTCAACTCGGTGGTGAAGTCGAATCAAGTCATCGCGGAAATCGACCCTTCGACCTATCAGGCGGCGGTCGAGCAAAGCACCGCCGATCTGGCCAACGCCAGGGCGAACCTGGAATTGCAGCAGGTGGAGGCGAATCGCACCAGCGATCTTTACACCAACAAATTGGTTTCCGGTTCCGATTATGACACGGCCATCGCCACCCTGCACGAAGCCGAGGCGATGGTGAAAATCAAGCAGGCCTCGCTCAACAACGCGTTGGTGAATCTTGCCTACTGCAAAATACTGTCGCCGGTGGACGGCGTGGTGATTTTGCGCGCGGTGGAACTGGGCCAGACGGTCGCCTCCAGTTTCAGCACCCCGACGATTTTTCAGATCGCGAACGACCTGACGAAAATGCAGATTGATTCCAGCGTGGCCGAGGCCGATGTGGGCGGCGTCGTGGAAGGCCAGAACGTGGACTTCACGGTGGACGCATATCCGACCCGGAATTTCCACGGCGGCGTCACCCAGGTGCGCAATTCGCCCACGACGGTTAACAATGTTGTCACTTACGACTGTGTCATCGGCGTGACTAACTCGGATTACAAATTGAAACCTGGCATGACGGCGAATGTCTCCATCATCGTGGCCCAACGGGAAAATGTGCTGACCATTCCAAATGGCGCGTTGCGATTTCATTTGCCGGACAACGCCGTGGTGCTGACCAACGCCGCGGCCGCCCAAACCGCGCCGGCGACCAACAGCGGAAATGGCGGCGGCGGTCCGGGTGGACACCGGGGCGGCGGGCGCGTCCGGGGTGAGCGTGCGGCCTTCCACACCGTGTATGTGCTCGCCGGCGAAGGCAAGGAGGCGAAGTTGCAGGCGGCGCAAATCAAGACCGGCATCAGCGATGGCATTTCCACCGAGGTGCTTTCGGGGCTGGACGAGGGAGCCCAGGTGGTGACCGGTGTGGCCGTGGTCGGCACCCAGGCGGTCCGGCCCGCGAATCCGCTCGGCGGCGGCTTCCCCAGAATGCGTTGATCTCATCCGCTGTGCAGACCAATCCCGTCATCAAGCTGGTAGACATCCACAAGGTGTATCACACCGGCGAAGTGGACGTCCACGCGGTGCGCGGGATTTCGCTGGAGGTGTTTCCGGGCGAATTTGTGGCGCTCATGGGCGCGAGCGGTTCCGGCAAAAGCACGCTGATGAACATGATTGGCGCGCTCGACCGGCCGAGCGGCGGCAATTATCTGCTCGACGGCATCGACGTCTCCACCCTCGACCGCGACGCGCTCGCGGACGTGCGCAACGAAAAGATCGGCTTCGTCTTCCAGGGATTCAACCTGCTTTCGCGCACGTCGGCGCTGGAGAATGTCGAGATGCCGATGCTTTACAACCGGCAGCGCATCCAGTCGCACGAGCAGCGCGAGCGCGCCCTGCATGCGCTTGAACTGGTCGGGCTCGGCCCGCGCTCCGATCATCATCCCAACCAGCTTTCCGGCGGCCAGCAGCAGCGCGTCGCCATTGCCCGCGCCCTCGTCAACCGGCCATCCCTGCTGCTCGCCGACGAACCGACCGGCAATCTGGACAGCCAGACCAGCATCGAAATCATGGGGGTGTTCCAAAAACTCAACGACCAGGGTATCACCATCGTCATGGTCACCCACGAACTGGACGTGGCGCGGTTCACCAGGCGCATGGTCGTCCTGCGCGACGGAAAAGTCGTCACCGACGAACCGGTGGCGAATCGGTCGTTCGCGGAAAAGGAATTGCAGCAATTGCGCACGGCTCAAGCGGCCGTCAAATTGGGGTGAAGGATGAAGGTCGAATGATGAATGATGAAAAGGATTTGCGAGTGCGAACGAAAATGTTCGCCCGACGGATCATCCGCTTGTATTGCGCTTTGCCGAAAAACAACGCGGCGGTGCAAATCATCGGCAAGCAGGGCTTGCGCGCCGGCACGTCGGTCGGCGCAAATTACCGTGAAGCATACCGCGCAAGGTCCAAAGCGGAATTTATTTCAAAGATCGGCGATTGTCTGAAAGAAGCCGAGGAAACGCTTTACTGGCTGGAATTGTTGCTGGACGAGAATTTTGTTTCCACTCGGCGACTGCAACCATTGATGAAGGAAAACGATGAATTGCTGGCCATCTTGACAGCCATTTCTAAACGTGCCAAAGGTCTCGAATGAGCTTCTCATCCTTCATCCTTCATCCTTCATCCTTTGCTGGAATATGAGAATCTTTGCCTCACTCAGAATCGCTGGTCGCGCCCTGCGCCGCAACAAGATGCGTTCCCTGCTGACGATGCTCGGCATCATCATCGGCGTCGGGGCGGTCATCGGCTCGGTGAGCCTGACGTCCGGCGCCACCAAACAAGTCGAAGACCAGGTCAGCAGCCTGGGTGAAAGCGTGGTCACGGTCTTTTCCGGAAATTTCACCAGCGGCGCCATGCGCGGCGGCTGGGGCAGCGCGCCGACTCTGACCGTGGGCGACGCCGTGGCGATCGCCGGATTGAAAAACGTGGTGGCCGTCAGTCCCGAAGTGCGCGACCGCGCGCAGGTGCTCGCCAGCGGCCTTAACTGGAACACCCAGGTGCTGGGCGAATCACCCGATTACCCGCAAATCCGCAACTGGGGCATTGCCAGCGGCACGATGTTCACCGACCAGGACGTGCGCAGTCTCGCGAAGTCCGCCGTGATCGGCAAGACCGTGGCCGACCAGTTGTTTCCCAACGAAAATCCAGTCGGCCAGACCATCCGCATCCGGAACCTGCCGTTTCTGATCATCGGCGTGCTGGCCCCCAAAGGCTTTAATCTGTTCGGGCAGGATCAGGACGACACAGTCATCGTGCCTTACAGCAGCCATATGCACCGCATCACCACCCGGACGTTCGTAAACTCCATCCTGGTGCAGGCCGCCAACGACAAGGTCATCGACACGGTGCAGAATGACATCACGGAATTGCTGCGCGCGCGCCATCGGAGCAAGGAACAGGATTTCACCGTGCGCAATCAGCTCGAATTGATGCAGGCCGTCACGGCCACTTCGCGCGCGATGAGCTTTTTGCTCGCCGGCGTTGCCGCGGTCTCGCTCGTTGTCGGCGGCATTGGCATCATGAACATCATGCTGGTCAGTGTCACGGAACGGACCCGCGAGATCGGCATCCGCATGGCGGTAGGCGCACGCGCAGCGGACATCCTGGTGCAATTCCTGATCGAAGCGGTCACGCTGAGCGCGATCGGCGGTTCCATCGGCATCGCCGGCGGGGTCGGATTTTCAGAAATCGTGGCTTACCTGAAGGACATGCCCACGGTCACACCCGTGGCCTGGATCGCCATCGCGTTCATTTCCAGCGCCATCATCGGCATCATTTCCGGATTTTACCCCGCCTGGAAGGCCTCCAAGCTCGACCCGATCGAGGCATTGCGCTATGAATAGCGTGTGACTGCCGAGATCCTCCCCACCCATACGCCGGCGTTGTTTGCTGCCGCCGTGAAACGCGCGGCAAGCCGGCTGCGCGCCGGCGAGGTGGTCGCGCTGCCGACGGAAACCGTTTATGGGCTGGCGACGAACGCACTGGACGAAAAGGCGGTGGCCCGCATCTTCCAGATCAAGGGCCGTCCGGCAAATAATCCCATCATCGTCCACATCACGGATGTCGAAATGGCGAAACGGTGCGTGACAGCATGGCCGAGCCCGGCAGAAAACCTCGCGCGGGCATTTTGGCCCGGTCCGTTGACGCTCGTTCTGCCGCGCGCGAGAGAAATCCCCGATATCGTCACGGCCGGCGGCCCGACGGTCGGCGTGCGCTGGCCGGCTCATCCCTTCATCCAGGCGGTGATTCGCGAATGCGGTTTCCCGCTCGCCGCGCCGAGCGCGAATTTGTCCAACCGGGTTTCGCCGACGAACGCCGCGCATGTGCGCGACCAGCTGGGCAATGAAATTTCCCTGATCGTGGACGGCGGCCAGTCGCAAATCGGCATCGAATCCACCGTGCTCGATTTGACCGTGTCGCCGCCGCGGGTTTTGCGGCCGGGGATGATCCATGCCGAGTCGCTCGCCGCTGTAGTTGGAAACATCCAACATCCAACATCCAGCATCCAACAGCCAATGCTGCGCAGTCCCGGATTGTTGCAGAAACATTATTCGCCGAAAGCGAAGCTGGTGGTTTTGAATTGGACCAACGACGAGGATTTGCAGCGGCAACTGGTCACGCGTCACGCGTCACGCGCCACATGTCACGTCATTGCCCACACCCGCATCCCCGCGGCGGAACATTTTGCGCGGGTCAGCGTGATTCCCCATGATGCGGAAGCGTTTGGGCGGGCCATTTACGCGGAGCTGCACCGCTGCGATGCGGAGGGTGCGGGGTGGATCATCGTGGAGGCGCCCCCGGAATCGCCGGAGTGGGCAGGCATCGCCGACCGTTTGCGGCGCGCGGCGGCGTGAGTTTATTGCCCCGTTTTCCAGCGTTCCCGGTCGGTGAGGAAGACGCGTTCGGGCAGGAAGCCGGTCGGCGCGTTGCGGAGCGGGAAACCCGGCGGAATCTGATTTTGTAACGCGGCTTGCATCACGAAGTTGCCCCAACTGTGTTCCCCCGAGCGTAGTCCGTCGGAGACGAATTTGCCGTCCGTCGTCAGGGGAGTGAGGTAAAGCGCCTGCACTGGCTTTAAATTAAAATTGTCGTTGATGGCGAAAAAATCGTCCTGTGCATTCAGCGCCAGCCAGATGCACTGGTGATGGCCGTACCAGGCGACCGCCCACGGGATGTCGCTCATGATTAATTCGTTTTCTTTCATCCAACCGGCGGTTTGCTGGATGTCCGGCGGATAATACGGCGGATAAACCACCGGAAGCGTTCTGGATGACAGGAGGGTGAAAACCATGGGCAAACACGACAGCAGGGCGAAGCCGCCCATGACAACGTAGCGCAATTGCGGCACCGCCAGTCTCATCTGTCCCAGGAAGGTGAAGAAAAAACTGGCGCCGTAGCAGAACACCAGCGGCACGAGCAGCACGAGCAGGTTTTCGGAATTCACCTCCGGCGATTCATCCGAAAGCCGGGTTCGCCCCAACGCCTGGACCAGCGTGAACAAGCCCAGGCATAGGAGCAAAAAGTAACGCATCCGCCTGGCGGCCAGCCCGCGAAAACCCAGCAACAAACCCGCCAGAAACAGTACGCTGGCCCAGCTGCCACCCAGCTTCGGCAGGTCATTGGCCACGATATCATGCGCGTTGCCGGTCAATTTTGAGAGATACGGCCGGAACCACAGCACGCGGGACAAATCGGGATGCACCGACCGATCCAGTTGGAACCCCGGGAAGAAGGTGGTCCCCTCCACGATGGCAAATCCTGCCGTGCCGAACGGCGTGCCGCTGACCGCGTAATTGCGGACCACCCACGGCATTAACACGATCAGGAATGCGGCCAATGCCGCCAGCACGTGCATCAGGCGCCGCTGACCGCTGAAGAAAAACAAAAACAAGGCCACGGGAATGATCGTCCAGCCGAAGGCATACCGGGTCAACACCCCCGCCCCCGTCAAACCGCCGGCCGCCAGGGCCAGCCCCAACAACCGGTTCGGGCGCGGCTGGGCCTCGCGCGCCAATTCTTCGATCCGCAAGACGCACCAGGCCAGCCCCAAAAAAATCACCATCAGCAACATCGTGGACAAACCCGATATGCTAAACCGCCAAAGCAATTCACAGCCGATGATCAAAACCGCCGTCAGCCAGGCCACCTCGGAGTCAAACAGTTTTCGCGCGAGGAAAAAGGTCAGCGCTGCCACCACCAGCAAAAGGATCTGATTGAACATGGCCATCTGGAAATCCGGCTGATAACGCCAGAAATGGCTGTTTTCGCTCCAGAACGGTTTCTTAAGTTCGACCGGGTATTTGAACGGCATCACTTTCATCCATCCGGCCAGCACCACCGGGTACACCGGCGGATTGGCCAGGTCCGGATGAGGCCCGTATTTGATCCGGGCAAGATCCAGGTTGGTGGAGGCCGTCGCCGCCGCGGGACGGGACTCGTTATGACTTTGCACCAGGTAAAGGCTGAACGGACGGACAAACAACGTGGTGTAACCTTTGCCCTCCGCAATGTTCCGCGCCAGCTGCGCCGAATCCATCCCTTCCTGGGTGGCGAGGTTTCGATACTCGCGCAAATCATATAGAAACATCAATCCAACCACTGCCAGGCCCAACATGATCAACCGCAGATAGCGCGACACGACGTCAACTTCCAGCAGGTGAATCAGTTTCTGAATCTGTTGCGACAGGGGCATAAATCAAAATCCTTCCAGATGGTACAGGTGCAACTTTCGATGAAACGTTCGCCGGCTCATGCCGATTTTCTTCGCCGCCAGAGTGCGGTTGCCGCCGGTTTCTTTCAAGGCGCGAATGATTAATTGTTTCTCCGCTTCCCGCACCGTCAAATCATCCCGCCCCGGCGAGGGGGACGGCTGGGCGGACTGGCCGCTGGCGCGCACGGGCGGCGGCAGGTCGCGCGCGGAAATTTTTTCGCCCCGGCATAGCACCACCGCGTGCTCGATGGCCGTGCGCAGCTCGCGCACATTGCCCGGCCAGGAATAATTCAGCAGCCATTCGAGCGCGTCCGCCGTGAATTCGTTCACCGGTTTGCCATTTTCCCCGGCAAACTCGCGCAAAAACTTTTGCGCCAGCAGGGGGATGTCGCCCTTCCGCTCGCGCAGCGGCGGCAGATGGATTTCCACCACGCGCAGCCGGAAAAAAAGGTCATCGCGAAATTCGCCGGCCTTGACCTGTTCCTCCAGGTTCCTGTTGGTGGCGGCAATCAGCCGGACATCGGCGGTCAGGGTCTTGTTCGAACCAACGCGCTCAAACGTGCGCTCGCCAAGAAAGCGGAGCAGTTTCACCTGGATCGTCGCGTCAATTTCCCCGATTTCGTCCAGAAACAGGGTGCCCCCTTGCGCCTGCTCGAAACGCCCGATGCGCCGTTCATGCGCGCCGGTGAACGCGCCCTTCTCATGGCCGAACAATTCGCTCTCCAGCAAAGTCGTCGCCAGCGCGGCGCAATGCACCGTCACAAAGGGCTGTTGGATCCGCGGGCTGAGCTGGTGAATCGCCTTCGCCACCAGTTCCTTGCCGGTGCCGCTTTCGCCGGTGAGCAAAACGGAGGCGCGCGTGGGCGCCACCTGTTGCACCAGTTCAAGAATCTCCCGCATGGCCGGCGACTCGCCGGTGAGGCTTTCCAGGCCGAACCGGGAATCGAGCTGTTGTCGCAGCGAAACGTTTTCCACCTCCAGATTCTGCCGCCGCAGCGCGCGCGCAATCCGCATTTCCAGTTCGTCAATCTGCAGCCGGCCCTTGGCGATATAATCGTCCGCGCCGCGCTTCATCGCGTCCACCGCAAGTTCCTCCGAGCCGTAGGCCGTCATCAAAATGCAGATCGGCGGCCGGGCCAGCGATTTGGCGCGCGCGATGAGCTTCATGCCGTCCTCGTTCGGCAGGCGGAAATCCGTGAGCAACACGCCAAAGTTTTCGCGTTCGAGCAATTCCATCGCCGCCCGGGCGTCTTCCGCCACGTAAACGTCATAGCGGTCTTCGAGCGCCGCGCGCAGGCCGTCCCGCGTCGTCTTCTCGTCGTCCACAATCAACAAGGTCGGTTTCTCGGTCACAATTTCAAGGGTGCGCGCCGGCGGACTTTTCCTCCAGCAAACGCGGCCGGCGCTCGTGCAGGGGCAGCCAGATGCGGAACGTCGTTCCCCGGCCGACGTGGCTTTCAAGTTCAATCCGGCCGCCGTGCGCGCGCACAATGCGTTGCACGATCATCAAGCCAAGGCCGGTGCCGGTTTTCTTGGTCGTGAAAAATGGCTCAAAGATGCGGTTGATCTGTTCCTGGGGAATGCCGCCGCCCGTATCGGCCACGCTCACCCAGACGCCGTCCGCCCCTTCCCCCGTCTGCAACGTGAGCGTGCCCCCGCGGGTCATGGCGTGGACCGCGTTCTTGATCAGGTTCACCAGGACCTGCTGGATTTGCGTAGGGTCAATCGGCGTGGCGGTCAGCTGGCGCGCCGGATTGATTTTCACCGTCAGGCCGCGATTGTCGAGTTCGGGCCGGAGCAATTCGATTGTTTTTTCCGCCACGGCGTTGAGCGAGGTCAATTTCAGTTGCGGCGGCACGGGCCGGATCGCCTGTAAAAATTGGGTGATGATGTAATCCAGCCGGTTGATTTCACCCTTGGCCACGCCCAGGTATTGCTCCAGTTTGACGGAGATATCCGCCACCTCCGCCCCGGCGGACAGGACTGGCGAGCGGGGCCGCGAACCCAAACTGGCCCCGGCGGTGTTCAGCTTGAGTTTCTTCAGCTCCCGCTCCATGAGCTGCAAATGAATGTGCAGTGCATTCAGCGGGTTGCCGATTTCGTGGGCAACGCTGGCGGCGAGCAGCGTCAGCGCCTGGACGCGCTCGCTTTCAATGGCCTCGAACGTTTTTTGCCGCGCCTCGGTTGCATCATGCAGGATAAGGGCAACCCCGGAACTGCCGGCGGCTTCCCCGTCGAGCGGCGCGGCGTAAAGCCGCAGAAAACGCGGACGGGGATAATCCACCTCAAACTCATGGCGGGAGACGCCGGCGCCGCCAGCGGCGTCAGCGCGCGAAATCATCCGCCAATCCACCTCCGGCAACAGATCGGAGATGGGTTGGCCTTCGACATCCGGCTGCCAGCCGATGAGACGGGTGACCGCCTGGTTGAAATAGACGACACGCCCCTGCTCGTCCACCACAAGCACGCCATCTTCAATTGTATTGAAAAGGGTTTCGAGAAAACTGCGTTCCCGCGCCAGCCGTTGAACGACCGTCTGCAAACCTTCGGCGTCCAGCCGCCCGATGCGGCCGAGCACTTTGTCCAAAAAACTGGATTTGGGCGCAGGCATTGAGCAAATCGTTGATGAACCCCAAAACCTTGGGTTGGCTACACCGTGTCAATTTGACACAGGCCCCGGATTCGTCAACGGCAAAAGCAGGTTCAAATGGCACAACCACCCGCCAACAGCCAGCCTCACTTTTCGTTGGCTATCAGGGTCAGGAAGATATCTTCGAGCAGGCCGGAAGCACCGCTTTGCTGGCGCAGCTCTTCGCGGGTGCCGACGGCAATCAATTTGCCTTCGTGAATGATGCCGATGCGGTCGGCCATTTCCTCGGCCACGCTCAATTCGTGCGTGGACAGCAGCACGGTCATGCCCTTGAGCGAGCGTTCCTTCAAAACATCCTTTACCACGCGCGAATGTTGCGGGTCGAGACCGACCATGGGTTCGTCCATCACCAGCACCTCCGGGTCATGCAGCAGGGCGGACACGATGGCCACGCGCTGCCGCGTGCCGTGCGACAGGCCCTCGAGCGGCCGGTCCGCAAAAGCGCCCAGGTGGAAACGGGCGACCAGTTCCCGCGTGCCCGATTCGATCCGGGCGTCATCCATCTGGAACAGCTGGCCGATGAAGCGGAAGAATTCCCACGCGGTGAGCTTGTCGTATAGGAATGGAAAATCGGGGACGTAAGCCATGCGCCGCCGCGCTTCGAGAGGTTGCTGTTGCACATCAAAACCGCACACCCGCGCGCTGCCGGAGGTGGGCCGCGTCAGTCCGGCGAGCACCTTGAGCGTGCTGGTTTTCCCCGCGGCGTTCGGCCCCAGCATGGCGAAAAACTCGCCGCGAGCCACGGTGAGGGTGAGGTCGTTGACCGCCACCAGGCTGCCGAATTTTTTGACGAGATGGACGAATTCGATCATGGCGTCCGCTTCAAGAACCGCCGAGCTGGTCGAGCACGGCGGTGATGCCGCTCGGCAATTCAACGCGCAAAATCTCGCCCAGCGTGCTGACGTAAATGACCAGGGGTTGGGCCAGAACCTGTGTTTCCAATCGATAGGCCGATACCGGTTCGTGGCCCATCATCAGCCGGATATGGTGCGCCTCCCAGCGGAGGTTCCCGCCCGGCCCGGTCGGGATCCGGGAAACGGGGAACCCATCCAGCCCGCTCAGCGGACCCCCGCCCCAATCTCCGGCCAGCGTGCGCACCAGGGTGTTGGGATTTTGCAATTCGGCAAAGGTGAAGGTGCGGTCCATGTCCCCGTCATCACTGATGATTTTTAAATGCACCGTCTGGTTGGTGGCGACGGAGTGGATTTCCACCGAATTGGCGCGCGCGTTCAATTTCAAATATAATTCCCGCCAGGTGCGGGCGGTTGAAAATTCAACGCGGCCATTGAAGGTGAACCGGTTGGTGAAATCACCGAGGCTCACATTGCCGTCAAACCGGATTTGGTACCCGGCCAGCCGGACGAGTCCTTCCGGCGGCGGATTCTCTTCATCGAGAGCGGCCATGGCCTGCTCGACACTCGTGGCAATTTCACAGAAGCCGGTTTTTTCCACGCCCTGATAGACCGTGAGGGACGAGGCGTCCGGTGCCGTCATTATTTTCCGCCAGACCAGGTCCGCCGGCACGGCAATACCGCTGCCGCGCGCGCCGTATTCCGAACGCCAGAGCAGCACATTCATCACCGCCCAAAATATTGCGATCGCGAGAAATATGAGGCGGGGAAGCATGCGAACCGATCATGGCGGAGGAAGGTTCAGGATCTGGCCGGTGCGTATCCGGGTCAGATTCACCCCCGGATTCGCCGCCTGCAAGGCGCTCAACTTCACCCCGAATTTGCGAGTAATGGCCACGGCCGTTTCGCCCGCCGCGACGGTGTGTGTCCGTGCGGTGGTGGCCGGACGCGTATTCGCCGGACGACCCGGTTTCGCGCCGGCGGACGTTGCGGTGACCGGCTGGGCGGGATGGAGGGGCGCCGGGTTGGCGATGGGCTCCGTCCCGTTGTCCGGCGGCACAAAGGCAGAATTCGTTCTGGCCACCACCAGCTGGCTGTTGTAGTAGGCGCGCCACTTGCCGACTTCATCCTGCAATTGGCGGTTTTGTTCGGACAGCTTTTCCAATTGTTGCTGCGCGGCCGGCGCGCTCGGCAGCGGCAGCACGTCCGCCGCCAGCTGCTGTTTGCAGCGGTAGATGCGCTGCTTGATCACGTCCGCGTTGTCGGCATTCGGATTCAGCTTCAGATACTCCTGGTAATGGTAAATGGCCGCGGCGGGATCCGCCGCCTTTTCGTCGTCCAGCCAGCCGAGTTCAAAATGGGCCGCCGCCGAATGGGGATTGGCCTCCAATGACTGCTCGAACGCTTCAATCGCGCCTTGAAAATCCATGGCGTTGACACGGCTTTTGCCCAGAACGAAGTGCGGTTCCTTCTCCTCATTCAACAGGCTTTGCCCCGACGGCGTGCAACCGCCCAATACAACGGCGAGCCAGATAACAGACGCAGCGCGCGCCAACCGGAACCAAAATGACATGACACGAACCTAAACAAACCTGCCGGCTTGTGCAATCGCCGGCTGTGACGAGCTTCCCCCCCGATTATTGTCCGGTGTTACATGCGGCCACCTCCAGGCACCCTTTGCATCGGGCGCACAAAGCTTGAGATTCCACGGCCCCGGGTGCAATTTGATGCCGGTTACGCGCGTGGCGGAATGGCAGACGCGCCAGACTTAGGATTTTTGCAATTGGTATGGCCTCATGCTAGAACGCTTGTCCTGCAAGGGACTCGCCAAACAGTGAATTAAAAATTTGAGACCCGATTGGACAGTTTTGGCCTCGTTTTTTCGCGCGCGGGATACAAAGGCAGCACGAGAGGATTATAGTCAGAACGGGTTTCCCATTCGGAAAGAGGTGGCGGTTGGCAGGGGTTCGCCGGTGCAATAAACGAAAGCGTCAACGTCCTGAAACCTTCCGTCCTCGACTACGATTTTGATGGTATGTCTGGCGTTCGGCAACCCTGACTCCTCATAAAGCACCTGTCCCGGAACCCAGGAGGAGCCGCGGGTGTCCACGCTTTTTCGCAGCACGCCGTCAATATAGACCTCGGCATCGCCCTTGTTGTCGTTCCTGCTTCCGACCCATCGGATGGCGGTGCCGGTGAATGAATACTCGGCGTAGCCGCCTTTTGAGTTGGAATAGTGGCAGGTAGCCCGGTAATACCCCGGGCTTGTGGCGTTGTGGCTCCACTTCCCGGAATACCTGATGTCTTTGCAAGTGTCGTCAACCGGCACCCAGATTCCCGGCGGGATGGAAGTTGCGGTCACCGTGACTTCCGGAATGGAGCCGCCACCCAGTCCCTAATATTTGGCGATCGCGCCAATATTCACACCGGTCTCAAAACTGCGCAAGCCATTGCCGGCGTTTGGCTCTCCCTGACCGTCGTACAATTCGTTGTAAGTACCCCAGCGTCCGGCAGTGGGGCCATTGATCAGCGCATCGTAAACAACCGCTTTTTGTGGATCACCGACCTCGACCTCGCCCCAGAGCAGGTACCCGCTCTATCCCAGCTGAGCACTTCGTCCAAGTGGTGCGGCCCCGCCCGGTGTCGGTGTATAACATTGAACAACTCTTCCGTTTTGCTTGCGAGGGATACAAAATAGGGATATAAGCAAAAGAACGCTGTCATCTCGACGTAAGCCGTTGATTTTCAAGCGCGCGTGGCGGAATGGCAGACGCGCCAGACTTAGGATTTACTGATTGTGGTGGCCCTGGGTGGAAACACTTGTTCTGCAATGGACTCGCCGAACATCGAACCAAAGATTAGGGACCACCGGGGACTGTTTTGGCCTCCTTTTAAAGCGTGCGGGATACAAAAAGGGATACAAAGCCCAAAGCCGCCGGATTCGTGAAAGATGAGAGTCTGAATCATCGATCTCTGCAAACACTTCGTCTTGATGGTTTTGGATTATCACTGCGGGCGCGTCATAATATTTTATAATAATTTGAATATCCAAGAGTGCCAACGCATTCGCATCACTAGTGTTCGCCAATGTCCAAGGCGTTCATTTTCTGAGCGGGAATCAGATGACAATCATTTCAAATTGCCGAACTTGTTTAATACAGCAAACGTCTTAACTTTGCGTTCGATTAGGATTTTGTTAGACGTCATGGCCAATTCCAGTTTGGTTTTGCGCGCTTCAAAAACTAAAAGAACTGCATCCATATAATAGGCGAGGCCGGGAGTTATACTGATTGGGCTCATAGGCGGCATCTCGAAAATAATAGAATCGTAGTTGCTGGCCTTAAATTTCATTAGCCAGCGACTAAATTTGTCTGCTGGACTACTGCCAGCCTTATTATTATCTTCCCGTGGCTCTTTAGTAACGTAACGATATTCCTCAACTCTGGCATCACCATCCGATTGATTTAAATCGCCTAAAGGTTGCCCTCTATAAAAATGTATTGCCGTTCCATATGAAATATTCACGTCTACGAGCAGCGCGTTCCCATTCTGCGTTTTCGAGCATGCAATCGCAAGGCCCGCTGCAACAGTGCTTCCTCCTGCACCTTTCCCACAACTGGTCACCCCTATGAGCTTGGGTATGTGCATTGTATGGAGACTCATAATATACATGATGAGGTGGTCTCGCAAGGCATTGAAATGATCCTGCAAAGCGGTGTGGGCGTCGAATCCATTTTTGTTCCGCCTGACGTATGGTAAAGAAAGTAACAATTCCATCTTAAGTTTGGCCTCGACGTCCTCCGGACATTTCAGAATGCGACCCAGAGATTGTCGTCGGTTTTCCGCTCTCAACCAGGTAACAAAAGAGGACTCATCCATTTGCCCCATAGCAAACAATTTTACCACGGTCAATAGGGCACGATCCTTCGTCTCCTCAGACTCATTTAGGATTTTCGCCGCTAGCTTAAAGGCGTCAACGTCGAATCCACCCTCAGTGTTGATTCTTCCTCTGAGCCCTTTTATCGCTAACTCTGTCGCTATGTCGTAAGGAATATTTAACACTTCCTCTAAATCGTTAAAAAGAGCCTCCATTGAAGACTTAAACGCTTGACCATCGTTGATTCTCCTAGCAATGCGCAGCCTAAGAGGCGCGAGGCTCGGGGGAAGTGTTTTTTTGTCAGGCATCACCGCATCACTGATGAGGACTGGAAGAATCGGGATATTCCTACATATAGCCATCTCAAGCTCAATTCGAACGTAATCCATGGGATCGTCGATTCTTCTGGTTTCTGCTTTTGCGCTTTCATCGAATGTGATTAAAGCCCATTTTGGCCCGATGACAGCTATTAAAACGTCACTTTGTTCAATATAATTCGTGATATAACTAGAGAAATCCCCACCTATTGGAATAGAATCGACATCAAAAAAGACTGAATCCTCACCAAAACGCTCCGCCAGCTTTTCGTGCATCCAGGCAGCGATATGCTTTGTGTCTTCTTGCCTGTAACAAATGAATATCTTCGACATGATTGCTGATATTCGTGGCGTTTCAAAACAGGAAACTAATCGGCTTTCTGTTGTGCTAACCGACCGAGCCCGGTTAGGATCAGTTCGATTGCTTCGTCAACTGATTGCGTGTTGAAAAGCTGCCGATTTTCGTCGATTGAGAGCTTGTTTTTGGCAGATAGGCCGCGTAGCTCAATTGAAGCAAACGTCTCCCAGACAACTTCTGGGGACCATTGCGAGTCTTCATTATTTTCATGTCTGTGCTCATAAATAGGGGGATCACGATACAATTTTGCAATAGGAACGTCGGGGCAAAGGTCGTTTGGCGAATTGCATTTTGTAAGTGAGCTTATCATCTGCCTCGCTGCGCCACCAAGAACACCAGCGATGAACGTGGGCTGACCAGCACGAATAGCGAGGTAGGCTTCCTCAACTATGCCGGGATACCTACCCGAGTAGCCTGAGAGTTTTCCTCCCAAGCAGATCCTAGCGTTACTCAGAATTGTAAGGCGGCGGCGGAGGTACGTGAGGGCGCGGGAGCGGAGATAAGGGTACCTAGCCGGATCCCTGTCCTCCGTGTAATTGCTGAGGCTGGGAGGCAATGCAACCTCTTCGATATCGAGGGTTTCCTTTAGGCGATGGCGTTCGCGCTCACCAAAGTGGGGTTTGTCAGGCCAAACAACGAGATTGATTAGGAGGGGCTTGCGATGAGGTTCTCTTATCGGGGCATGAAACCGTTCAACCACGGCATGGACGGATTCCATCACGCCATCATCCCGCCAATCGTGGCCGAATGCAATGCCGGCGCCTTGGCCGATCAGCGCAGCAACAATGCGGAGGGTAGTGCGGTTTACTTCAGGGGCGGTGAAGCCAAGCGTTGAAGTTTCTTTTCCCGCGGAAATAGAGAGGCTAACGGTGAAGTCCTTGAGTGGTCGAGCTGCAAAGTTCATATCAAGAAACTGGTTTGGCGGTTAAGGCGCCAGGCGTCAGGAGTTGGACTCCCGGCGCGGTTGCAGCAACCAAGGCGTGAGCGGCTTCGTATAGTCCTGTTCGGAGAGGCGGATCGGGGTAGAGAATAAATATTGGTCGGGTGCTGCTTGTTGCGAGCTCACTGCAGACGTGCAAAAGTGCCGGCATACTCGGTGGGTAGGAAAAAACGCGAATTTCCGCTTTTGCAGGAATGCAGCCCCCGTCGCGCATTTCCTGGATACGTCTTTGGAACAGAAGGTGACGGAGGTTTTCACGTAGCGCCGCGTTGAGGATGCGCAGCAAATTCCCATCCGGGATTCGGATCACAGGCATGGTCTCAAGTGGAAGGTCGCCGGCGGGGTACGCTAAACCCGGTCTTGCCTCGACAAGAATGGCGGGGACAGCGTGGAGTTCGCACCAGAAAACTTCCTGTCTGCACCACCACCGTTGTTCGTAAGCATCGGTTCGAAGTATAATGAAGAGAGATGAGACGGTGGCTGCTTCCAAGGCTTGTTCCCAGTCTGTTTCGGTGGTGAGATCCGTAGCGTCGTAAAATGATGTGAGCCAGGGAATTGTCTGAATTTGATGTTGGAGTGATTGGGCGAGAGGAAGGCCATCAAGTTTGGCATGGCTGATAAACAGCCGCAAGGCTCTTGCCGGTTGTCCTGAGGGACTAGGAGAAAGCGCCCGAGCCAGCAGAACACGTGCTTCGTGCAGGACTCGCAAGGAGAAAAGGACGGTGCGAATAGCACGTTCGCCAAGCTGTTGAGGCGTGTAGGAGGTAAGACTCTGGAGAATTGGGCGTTTATCGCGAAGCTTGTCGGCGACACGCTCGTCCAATGTAAGAAGTAGCATATCATGGCGCTTGCCAGATCGTCGAATGAGGCTCCAGATATTTGCGAGCGTATCAAGAAAAAGAGCATCGTCGAGCGCGGGAAAGTCGATGATGGCGATCAATAGGGTGTGACAGGCTTGGTCCAGAAGCATTTGTATGGAAACCGAGGAATGGGGGCAGGCATTAAACGTTTTTAGGTCAACTCCAAGATCTTCACCGGTAGCGAGATACCCACTCGCCGTTATGCCTCCCTTGAATGCACGCTCCGCCGCCTGCTCGAATGGAACACCTTCGATGTCGTTAGCGTGGCGAAAGATGACAACCTGAAATGGTTGGTTCATGCATCGCAGCGTTTTTGCCTTATTGTTTAGCTAAAATGCGATCATTCGGGTTTGATCTGCACATTCTGATTGCCTTATCTGCCAAAATGATGCCAGTTCAAGCAATCCGAAGCAAGCCCCGGAACGATTGAAGGTTTTCATGTTTCCTGCACTGGCTTTAGCTGGATGACATCGACGGTTTTGTCGTTTATCGCGCGCTCATAGCGGGCCCTGCTGGAGCCTCCTCAATATCTTTGCCTCCTTATGGGAGGATGTTGCACCTGGAAAGGCAAGGTGGTGGCATACATTTTAATGATTGGCGACATCAGCAAGTTTCCCATTTGTCGCTTTTTGGAATTGAGACGCTGCTAAAATTCGCCTCGTGAACACAGCACCACAACAGAATTTGCCTCGAAAACTCAGGCTCTCGAAAACGAAGCGACGATTATTGCTTGCAAGCGCTTTTGCCCTCTTGGCGTGGAATCGTCCGTCTCTTAGAGGAATTGATCCAAGTATTCAGACGTTGATATCCTCTAACGAAAGTGCAATCTTGCACGGTCGGTGAGCATCGGAATCCGATGCCCGTTACAAGGGTCGAATTTGCTCGCTCTTGAGACCGAAGCATTATAGGACTTAAACGTGGTTCAGATCAATTCCGCGCTGGCAGAAATCGACGTAAATTCAAGCACACAGCTTGAGCCAGGGGTTGTGTATACAAGGCCTTGGGCAGTTGATCTCATCCTTGATTTGGCTGGTTACACTTCTGATAAACCCTTGGCTGATTTGCTTGCGTTGGAGCCGTCAGCAGGGGATGGGGCGTTCTTGGTGGGCATGGTTAGGCGTCTTGTGGAGTCATGCAAAAGACGACGGGTTAAAATCGAATCTGCAATAAACGCTATTAAAGCGTACGAAATCGATGCGAGATCTGCTATCGCAGCAACTTCAATTTTACATTCAGAGCTTGTGAGGCTTGGGATTGGCGCTCGCACAGCAGCACGTCTGTCGCAGCATTGGATCAAGCATGAAGATTTCTTACAGATCGCCCCGACACTCGAATTCGCAGACTTTGTGATTGGTAATCCACCATATATTCGTTTGGAGGAGATTCCTGCGGGAAAAGCGGATTTTTATCGACGTTCTTACGACACAATGCGAGGGCGAGCAGACATTTATATCGCATTTTACCAAGCTGCACTGACTCGACTAAAACCAGGAGGGGTCTGCGCTTATATTTGCGCCGATAGGTGGCTTCGAAACAACTACGGCAGAGCTTTAAGAACCTTTATCCATTCAGGATATTCGGTGCGCTATATTGTGGAAACTCACGACGTGTCAGCATTTGCGCAAAATGTTTCCGCATATCCTTCAATAACGGTGATTTCTCGTGACAGACAGGGTTTGGTTGTTGTTGCAAGAGCTTTGCCTGGTATTGAGTCCGTAACGAATCAATATGTCGTTTCTCACATTAAATCTGCTCGGTCAAACTCTGTTCTGACCGCCTCTCGTTTTGAAAACTGGTTCGCAGGTGGCGAACCATGGTCATGCTCCTCACCAGAGGCACTTCAGTTCCTTAAAAAACTTGAGGAAAGATTCCCGTCACTCGAATCTCAAGACACTCAAACCACAGTTGGTATTGGGGTGGCGACAGGAGCTGATGATGTATTCATCACAAATGATCCCCCAAACATTGAACAAGATCGCTTGCTTCCCATCGCGATGGTTTCAGATCTGCAAAAAGGAAAAGCAACATGGTCCGGAAATTTTCTCATCAACCCTTGGGATGCGAATGGATTGGTCAATCTTGAGAAATACCCTAGGCTTAAGCAGTACTTCTCGCAATTTCATGAAGTACTAAAAGGCCGCCATACAGCGAAAAACAGGCCGGAGAAATGGCATCGAACAATTGACAGAGTGAATTTGCCATTGTTAAAGCAGCACAAACTCTACATCGCTGATATTAGAAACAGCCTTTCGCCATCACTCGATTTGGGAAAAACATATCCTCACCACAACCTCTACTGGATTACCTCAAAGTCATGGGAACTCCGTATGCTCGGGGCATTGCTCATGTCAGAAGTTGGCGAGTTTTTTATTCGATGCTATGGCGTTAAAATGAGAGGAGGGTATTATAGATTTCAAGCTCAATACCTTCGCCGCATCAGGATTCCTAAGCCAGAAACCATTACCAAGAGTATTGGTGAGAAGTTGATCGCCGCTTGGGAGAGCCGTGACATCAAATTGGCAACCGAAATTGCCTTGAGACTTTATGGAATCAAATCCCTCCCAAAAACCAATTGATTTGGAAATTCGCTTTCAAGAGGCTGTTCAATTTTATTGGGACACGCGAACAGCCCAACAAACGAAACAAAAACAAGCGGGCGAGATTTCTGATGCCGGTTTACGATCCGCCGTCACGGGCGGCGGGCAAATGGCAAAACTCGAGCTCTTAATTTCTGATTTTTTATGTGAAGCGGGGCTCAAAAAGGAGTCGATCCGGACACGATACGCCCTCGAATTGCCAGGTTACTTTCGGCCGGAAAAGAAATGGGATTTGGTTGTCGTGGCGGACGACCAACTGATCGCAGCGATGGAATTCAAGAGTCAAGCCGGACCTTCCTTTGGCAATAATTTCAACAATCGCACCGAAGAGGCCATTGGAAGCGCAACGGACATTTGGACGGCGTTTCGAGAAGGCCGCCTTGGAAAAAGGGAAGGCTTCAAACCGCTCCTTGGCTATTTCTTTCTTTTGGAAGACTGTGAAAAAGTTCATAAAGCCGTTTCCTCGGAAGAGCCTCATTTCCCGGTTGATCCAGCGTTTAAGGGAGCTTCCTATTGCAGGCGCTACGAATTGCTCTGCAAACGGCTCGTAAGCGAGCGATTATATGACGTAGCGTGCCTTACGCTTGCCGCGAATTCCAAGAATTCGAAAGCAAAACATCCTTCAGCTGACCTTTCATTTGAACTTTTCATTGCGGCCGTAAAAGCCCAAGCGCAGAAATGGATAGCGTTGTCGAAGGCAGCCAAGCGAGAAAAAACCTAACTTTTGGATAGGCTCGGCAAAACAAATGGGTTGATTTCCGAAATGCGACCAAGATTTCAATAGGTGTGCGGCCAAATTTGGCTAGTTGGCCAAGGCCGACGATCCGCGCTGCATCGAGCCGGTGCGAATCGACCGGGACTTCTTTGAGACGAAGTGGTGGGGTGATGAATAATCACCAGCCATTACACAAGCCCTCGTCGTCCTCAAAAACGTCACGGGAATGTTTCCGTTCCGCCTTTGACCCAATCAAGGATTGTTGGTCTGCTACTGACGCAAAACATGAAGTATCCTGCCGCAGCCTAACGGCGTTGGTGTTCCGTTTCAACACCAGCGCCGTTTTCCTTTAACCGAGCCACAGGGCAAAGACGACTACAAGATTTCAACCTCATCCCACATGTCCCACAGCAGTTTCAAATCGGGATCCGCCAGCATGTTGGCTTTCCATTCATCCGTGCAATTTTGATGGTGGGCCAAATCGAACGCCTCCGCCAAATGCAGTTTTGCCTGGCTCATGTTCTCCAGCACGCATTCATAGCAGGCCAGGTTGTAGCGAATGAGGATTTCGTCCGGGAACAAATCCACGGCGGGCAGAAGCTTCATGCGGGCCGTTCCAGTCAGTTTTTGTTCATGCAGGGCGCATGACCTCCGAATCCAGCCAAAGGAGCTTTCCGGCACCAGCATCACAAGGTAGTCGGCAATTTCCTCGCACGTGTGCCAGCATTCCGCCTTTGCCATCATCTCGTATCGCACGGCCAGGACCTCCGGGTGCTCGCGCATGGCCGGCGTGATTTGCTTTATTTCCTTGTCAGCCTCGATGACGTTGCCCAGCCCAAGCCAGCCTTCGGCGGCATTCAGGTGCATCAAGTCACGTGGTTCAAGATCCTCCATAAAAAATCCGGGGGTGAATTTACCCGCTCCACGCCTCCTGTAAAGCTGACTCCGTCAAAAGTTCCTCACACCGCAAATCGACGAGTCAGCGGAAGGTTAAACCTTTGATTTCAGGCGGCTTCCAAGCCAGAGCAAAACGCAGCCAAGGACGATGCTTCCGAGGAAAATCAGGACTGAAACATCGGTGTTGTATTCCTGGTACATCTCCTCGATGTGATACCGCGGCATTTTGCGGCCGGTGTGGAACACGAAAACCGCCCCCGTGGCCATCGTGGCGAGGCCGGCAATCTGGCAAAGTATCCCGACAATCCATTTCATAAAGCTCACCTGGCCGGAGCATCATGGTGTTTCAATTTACGGGATACCAAAACCAGCAGTTTAAACACAAAACCAAACAATGCACCGAGGACTGCAAAATAGATGAAATAACCCAAGAGTTCGGCAATAAACAAAGTGCTGTCATGCGCCAACCGCTGCTCTGACGATGTTATTAAGAGAATAAGGGATTGCGCAAGCCAGACATAAGGCCGAGTATAAAACGATGGCGGGGCATTCGGGTTAGTTAGGATGCGATAACCGATATCACCCACTCCAAGGCCAAGGCCCGCAAGCATCCCGATTCGAACAGGGCCCCACGTCTTGATACTTGAGAAAAATTTCATTCTATTCCGGTTTTGTCTCTCGCTCGCTTGTCGGCGCATAAGCCGGCACAGCATTGGTAGTTTGATTTAAAAGCCGATGAGGTGAGGCATTGGTACTGACGAGCAAGCGTATTGGATTTCGTTTCCGATAATCCGATTCCAGTTCAGGCACAATAACAATCTTGGGATCGGCACGAAAAAAGCGTCTGCTGATCAGAGACATCCCCACCACATGTTTTCGTTGCATGTCTATGTCAAACCAGATGTGATAGTTGCGCTCAAATTCGGCTTGGTTTTTGGGTTCAGAACTTTCCCATCGGACTCGACAATAAGGGGTATGCCCCAACCGCTTGTTATCACAGGAGCCTATGTATTCCGTTGGCGGCCCATCCACGCCAAAATCCTCCGGCTTATAGCCCAGCTTACGGAATGAATCCCGCGCCAGTTGAATCGTTTCATTGGTGGTCATGTTGTCTTTGCCTACATAACGCTCCAGATGATCCCAATATTCATCTGCCATCGTTAAATAATCATCCGGGGAGCGGAAGCCTCCCACATAGCCATCTTGAAAAACAAACCAATAATTATTGGTTAACCAAAGGCCGCCTCCGACAACACCTTGCAAGTTGCCCGGATTAAATCGCCCAACTTGACTGGCTGTAATCGGCTGTGGGATCGGCATATCCAGCTGTTTGGCACAATCAGATACATGAGGCAGAATCGCAACCAGCAACGCATTGGAATATGCCGCTGTTATGTGAATGAACTGAGTAATCGGCATAGAACCGAAGGTTAATTGTTATATTGCCCGAAATGCAAGCCCTCGAACCCGAAAACCTTAAACTGGTTTGCCCATAAAAAGGACCAATATACATCAGGAGCGCTCGCTGCATAATCAATGGATTCCTTCAATCCCCAACCCAACAACATTTGCGTTTGAATGTGGGAAATGAAGTTCACATGGGGGAGGTAGATGGAAATTCCAATCGCATTGGACACCCACTTGTCACCGGTCCATCCAACAAAAGCGGAGGGACGTATCGCGGCATCTGAATAATAGCTGATATCTGTGATGGGTTTGTGGATGATGCCGAACGCTTCGGGAAAAGAGCCATTGGCAGTGCTGCAACCATCCAAAAAGACGAACCGGAAAGCATGGCGGTTTGTTTGGTTATCGGGAAACGTATGCAACCGGCCGGCAATTTCCTTGGCTGAAATGGATGCATTCGTATCCGACCAGTTGAATCCCAGATTGTTTGGTCCGCCGTGACCAAAATAAGCCAGATTGCGCGAAGACGGTGCGTAAAGCGCGTTGCGGAACGCCGTCCAATCGCCGCTTTCTGATGTGTTTTGGAAATTAATTGCATAAGGAACCAAATTCCCGTCGTCGTCAGTATAAGGTTGCGGACTGACCGGCCAACCAACATTCTGAGCGGCCCCAACAAACCCAAGTAATTCGGCATATACGAGTTTGTGGTCAATAAGATTATCAAAAGCGTGTTGTGCAACACATACCCACCCGCCAGAACCAGACCAAGGGTCAATGGCCTTCCATAATGGAGGCGCAACAGCGCTGGCGGTACCGAAGGCGTTGGAAGCATCCCCACCTTGTTGCGCCAAGGAACTTGTCCATTCAGTCGTGACGACAAAATGGAAAGTGCTGTCGCCGTGAAGTTGACCATCCCGCCCTACCAAATTCCAATAACCATGTATGTTACCATCGTAAGTGTGACCAGAAAAGGTGCCAAGCCAAACGTATTGGCTGTCGTAAACGTCAATCCACCAGTCAGCATCCTGATGCGCCGACTGGACTGCGATCGACAATGAATTTCCCAACTCTCCAAACCGGGGCATCCAATTGGGAAACGTGATTTCGTTATAGATATTCACGGTAACCGGTGGTGATTCTGCTTCCCAGATACCACCATTGGTGTCCTGCCATGTGGCACTTGCAGAAATCTGATGAACCCCGTTGCTCATCTGGGTCGTATCCACCCTAAGTTTTAAGGGTGACGAAAATGGAGAAGTTTGGCTGGTAACGCCATACACAGAAGCATCGTTTTCCGTCAGACCCAAATTGACCAGAGTGCCGGAGCCATTCGCCACTTCCACTGGTACTGTCATCACCCCGGACAATGTCATCCCGTTGGTGATCCCGAACAAATGCGCCCCATCGCGAACCACACGATAAAAACCGGTCGTTGGAGCGAGTGAACTGCCGGAACCACTCCCATTTGGCTGAGGCCCGTCTGATGGTTGAGGAACATCACGGGACATCAGGGCTCGTTGCGATGACGAGCTGGCTGCATAATCCGCCCCGCTCACCGTTTCACCCGTTATTGGATCGAATATCGTGAAGCCGGAAAGATCAAAGCCAGGCGGGTAAACTGAAACGGGAATCCCAGCACCTGTTCCACCGGCTGGTATTGCCAAAGGCACGGGTGGAAGGGATTGCATTTGCATTAAGGCAGCACCTGCGGCAAACGAATTCCCGCTGGAACTCTCAGCGATGTTGGCGGCGAAACTTACTTGATTGGAATGCACAAATGTCGTTTGGTTTGTGCCACTGAAGGCAGGATATAAGTCGACCAATGTTTGCCACGAATCAGTTGCGTCAAGCGTGTTTCGATATTGAACAATGTACGTTTCACTTGAATCGCTCGGCCACGACAACACCGCGTTTGTGGACTGAACAGAGATTTTTAGTCCTTCAATGGCAAGAGCCTGAAATGTTAGCGGCGGCATGCAAAAGGCGATGATGCAAACTACCGCCAAGGTTTCGACATTTTTTCCGATTTTCTTCATGTTTACCTCCTATAATTTATTCAAGCGTTTCAGAGTGTTCTTTTAAAAAACAATAATAACACAAATACTTGATTGATACGTTGAAACAAACAGGTTTCTTGCAGGAAAATCGGCGTGTTTTTTGGCTTTCGGATGACAACATGTGTTGTGAAAACGTCAATGACCAATCCATTTATCCGCGGATGTGGAAAACCCAGCATGAATCCAGATCGTCCATTGAGACTCAGGCGAACCTTCGAGTCTCGCCAGAGACGCTGCTCCCCCCAGCATAAAAGTTATTGATCGATGTTGACACGGCAATACGGTCATCTTTCAATTGAGATAGCTGCTTTCCCCTCAGTCGTTTCCGGGTTCTGACCACCATGAGCACTACGACAGCAAAACCCGAAAAGCCAACCGGCAATAAACCCGCGCACGAAATCCGCATCAGCGGAATTCGTGCCACCATCTGGAAAAATGATACCGCCAATGGACCGCGCTTCAACACCACGTTCGAGCGCAGCTACCGCGATGGCGAGGAATGGAAAACCAGCGATTCATTCGGACGTGATGACCTGCTTGTCCTGGCGCACGTCGCCACCGAATCGTTCCGTTGGATTACGCAACAGCCAACCATGTAAGTGAATGGCTGGCGGTCGAAAGGCTGCCAGCCTATTTTTTCTTCGCTTTGATCTTTGCCCAACGCGCCTTTTGGGCGGCGGCAATGCGTGCGCGGCCGGCGGCGCTCATTTTGTTCTTTTTCTTGCGGGGAGCTTTGGAAGCTGCTGGAGCCTTCGCCGGAGTGGACACCCCAAGGATGCGGCTCAGGTCCTTCTCCAATAAGGCGATTTTCTCTTTGATCGTCGCGGCACGACGCAACTGTTTACCAGTCAGATTTGTAAGAATCATCGGCGGAAATTAACAGATTCGGTATTCAATTGTCATTCCCAAATGCGCCGTGTGAGAAACGGTAGAGCAAGTACCGACCTGAAGGCGGAAAATGGAAATCCAGCGATTCATTCGGCCAACAAACCTGCTGCTCCTGGTGCATGTCGCCACCGAGGCATTCCGCTAGATTGCCCAGCAGCCCACGAGGTAAATCAGACGGGCTGGCAGTCGAAGGGGTGCCAGCCACCTTGGCAAAAAGCAATTGTAACAATTTTTCCCTTGCAAAGGCCGGCGCCTCTGATAACGAACTAACAGCCCTTTCCAAAAAGAATTCAGAGGGTATGTGGAATCGTCATCAGGAACGTATTAAACAATACAAGGCTCTTTTTATGAAACAATCAAGAGAAAGTCATGCTCGCATCAATTACCGTTTTTGGACATTATTTGTGAGCGTGTCCGCGGCGCTTTGTGCTTGCGCGGCTTCACCCAACGGCACAAATGGAAGTGTCCAAGCGGTGGAAACCACACCTCTGCCTGTCAAAAGCCAGCGAGCCAACCTGGCTAAATTAGGTCCGAATGAGTTTCAAGTGCAATGTACCAATATTCAGGCCGTCGCGGCAGAACAAGCCGGAACAAATTGGTGTTGGGCCGCGTGCGCTCAAATGATTTTGCGATATAATGGGACGAATATTACTCAGGAAGAAATAGTAAAGCAGATTGCCAAAGAAGCAGGGCAATGCCGGGATTCTGAGCAAGCCGATGAATTTGAAATATGGCTGGCGATGAATCCCGATATGCAAGAAGAAATGGACCGACGTATTGCGGCTTGGTATGACCCTAACAAGCCAAATACGACTGAGGTTCGCATGAACATAAATGCGTCAAATGCCGGCGACCTCCTCGGGGCGACCAGCAATCCGTCCAGCGATGTACTTGTTCAAGATATTAGTTCGGGCAATCCGGTTGTTGTGGGTTTCCATGGAGGAGCATGGGGAGGGGGCCACGTGGTGCTTGCGTACGGAGTAAACTATAGCCGCTTAAAAACAGAAGGTGATGTTAAATATAGGGACCTAACCTCAGTTCTTTATCGTTTTACCCATCGCTTTAAAATAAATAAAATCATGATAGTCGATCCACAGCCGCTGCCAGGCCAATCTCAGTATTTGGAGGTCGCTTCCGAGGATTTTAGCGCACATCACGATTTTCTGCTTGGAAAAGACGATGCGAGAAAACAATTGGAGTCTTATTTTAAGGTTTTCTATCCCACCCCGGAAGAATTAAGTAAAATGCAGCAACGAGAAAAACCCCATAAACACCATTGAGGGCTGTGTGAATTATTATCTTCGGATCATTGCCGGCCTAGCTATTGTGATGCTACTCGTAGCAGGCTGCCGAACATATGGATCGCGAAAAGTCATGGTTACTCTTGAAACAAAACCAAAATCAGCGCATGCAACTGCATTCTTGATTCCACTAGATGAATGGGCGCAGATTACCAAGGGCGAGGTCTGGCTGCAACCGTACACTCCCAAGAGTTTAGTGGAGTTTCGTCAGCTTTTGGAAACACGGCGAGTCAAGAATGATCTCACCCCGGTAACCACCTTAACCTATCCATATCGGGTGGTTTATCTTGTGGAATGGCGTGGCGAATACAGGTGGGATATTGTTGATTTGGCCACCCAAAGGTCTTGCTGCATTCGAGTCGAGTAATATGATCACCGCAAAAGGAAGGCTCACGCAATTCCTTGATAAAATTTTAAACGCCGTTGAGGAATTTATTGACAACCATCCGCTTGGTTTAATTCTGTCCTGCACTTCTGCGATAATTATTACCCCGCACCATCTAGACGGAATATTTAACTTACCGCCTTACGATAAGATATTTATTCATTTCATCGTTGCTGCAATCGCCGCAATGACATGGAAGTTGACCTACGCGTTTGGGAACAAAATCAAACGAAGTGGTTTGGTAACGGGACTTGTATTTTGTACCGCTGTTCTTTCTTTGATTACCTATTATGTCGTGAGTTCAAAGTACGTTTTGACGAGGAATTCCGTAAACAGTGGAGATAAAACAGCACCTTCTGTTTTTATTAAACCGTTTGGACCACCGCCGCAATTTGTGCGAGCAGTGGCTACTCAAAGCGGAAATGCCAACTATGATCTTGGTTTTCGAACTCTCGTCGACAATGACTTTTACTGGCTAAGTGACAAGTTAGAAGAATATTATTGGCCGGTAGAGAAGATTAGACTTCTGTTGTTGATGCTGGCGATTTTCGCTACGGTGAGTTTAATATTTAGCTCTACATTGTATCGGAAAAAACGCAGGTCTTATCAAAGGATATTGGAGAATGGTACTATATCGACGTAAAACGCATTAAGTCGCCTATGTCTAGGTTTGATCAGCAATAACTTACACGAGTTTTACAATTGCGTACCACTTTAATTGGAATATGCTATAATAGTCATAACTATGATTGGTGTCTCTAATATTAAACGCCGCTGCTCTAAACTTCTGGGAGGCTTTTTTGGACAGAATGCAACTGCAATTGAGGTGGCTATTCCCCAAGCTTTTTGTCGCGTGATGGGTCTTAGTTTGGCTTGTATAGGGATTTCTGGCATAAGGGGTGATACTGTTCTTATGGGTTCCGTGACTGCTCTCGGCCTTTGGACCGTGAAGTTAGGTAGTTTTTTTTCGGACAAATATCTGGGCGCAAAAAAATCGCCCTCCAAACCACGTTTTAAGAAATCATTGAGCTGCAATATAAATTTAAAGCCAACCCCGCCCGAGACTGCTATTTAATAATTTTAAGGTCTCAAGATCAGAATCCCTGTCGCCGAGACTCGCCGGCTTTGGCTTCGCCTTTCAGGCTGCACCAAACACGCCGAGACTCGGCTCCCCCTGGTGGCGCTCACTTGATGAATTTCAAAATCCTACGCTCCACTTCGCTTTTTGTTCCGTCCGCTGATCCGCGTCCCCCTCCCCTGCGCGGGCGGCCGGGCCAAACGCTCCGCTTCGCTCCCGAATTTTGAAATTCCCAAGAGAGCCGGAAACCTTTAACGGGCCTGTCATGGCTCGTGCGGAAACAAAAGCCACGAGCCACGCCAATCCCGCCCGCGTTGCGGCAATAGTTTGAGGGAAACGAGCCCTGCCGGGGGCAAAATGTTGGGTTGTTTGTCTTCGCCTGTTTTACGCCCGCTATCACCAACCGGTTGCTGCTCACATGTCCGACACCGAGCCGGGATTGGGAGCGAGATCAAAAACCGCGCCAGCGTCTCCCTTTTGCCCCTTCGCCACTGTCACAGTTTTAGCTTTCGCTGGGTTTTCAAGGGCACTTCGCGCACGGCCTCGCTGTCTCCCAAACAGGTGAAGCGAGCAGCAAACGGCAGGGTGACGGACAGCGGTTTCAAAAAAAAGCTATGAAAACAACAAATTTAAATGAAGCGTCAGCACCGGCGAATGTCCGGCCATCGTCGGTATCAAAAAACAGCAGGTTGCCAAAGCTGGATTTCGCGTTGCGACAGCAGAACCGGCGATTGCCAACCAACGAGCTTTTGGAACTGCTCCGCTGCCAAGCGCCGCAGTTGTTGCAATCCGCCGAGGTTGTCGGGAAATGGGTTTGGATTCATCTGGACGCCAAGCCGCCCCGCGAAGTCACCCGCGACCTGTCGCAATTCGGTTTCCATTGGAACCAAAACCGCCAGACATGGCAGCACCCTTGCGGAGCCTTTAGCGGCCGGGCCAATTACGACCCGCACGACCGCTACGGCAGCCGCCCGGCAATCGGCGCGGACGATGATGGCATGAGCGCACCCGCCTTGAAAGAGGAGGCTCCTTCCCTTCCCGGATTTGACATCGTGAAGCCCTTCCGGTTTCCGTCACAGCCCTACGAATACAAGGTGACGGCCTTGCGGGAATGTCCCACGCCTGCCGAAATGCAGGAATGCGACACGCCCGACAAGATTGCCGATTACTGGCGCAGGCACGTCACCACACATCCTTATTTCAACCCGGATTGCGAATGCTTCGTTGTCCTGATGCTCAACACCCGCCGCCGGGTGAAGGGACATTACATGGTGAGCATCGGCACGATGGACACCATCCTTGTCCATCCCCGCGAGGTTTTCCGGCTGGCGATTATGACCGCCGCTTCCGCCATCGTGCTGGCGCACAATCACCCCAGCGGGGATTCGTCGCCGTCAGAAGCGGACATCAAAGTGACCCGCGACCTCATTCGCGCCGGCCAGCTTTTGAAAATCGAAATCCTTGACCATGTCGTCATGGGAAACCCCAACAGGTCCAGCCTTCGGGAAATGGGCCTCTTCTACCAATAGGACACCACAGAAAATGAAAGACATCCCGGTTCAATTTATCCACACACAACCACAAATCATCCCCATGAACACCAACGAATCACCCTTTGGCGAAGTCATCCACGCCTACACCCGCGCACAGGCCGTCGCCGACGGCTTTCAAATCGAAGTCACCAAGACCGCGCAGGAAGCGGGAATCAAATTCCCGATGTTCCTGACGCGGGCAGTTTTCGACGCTTACGTTGCCGTGCCACCGGACGTGACCGGCCAGGACGAGGCCGGAAGATTATGGGATCTGGTCTGGATGGCGCGCTTTGCCATCCTCCGCAGTCACGGCCACGCGGACCGCCTGCCCTTCGCGCTCTATGTCCGCAACGACAACCGCGCCCCCAAGCTGGTCAAACTCATCGCTACTTGTGGCGCCCTCGACATTGACGACCCGCAACCAGCCATCACCGTGATGATGCCCGACGAGGATTGACCCCCACCCCACCCAAAAGCCCCGGCGCTCCGCTGGGGCTTTTTCATTCCGGCTGGGCCTTGCGCCGGCCCAGGCCCGCGCCAAAGGGCAAGCCCTTTGGAATCCGGGTTGTCTTTCCCCGCGCCTTCTGTCAGGAATGGTTTGGATCAAGGATATGCCGATTCAATACATCACAGGTGACGCCACCGCCCCCATCGGGACCGGAAAGAAGATTATCGCCCATGTCTGCAATGATGTTGGCAAATGGGGCAAGGGTTTTGTTCTGGCCATCTTGAAACGCTGGCCCCATCCGAAGGCTCTGTACCTGAAATCCAAATCAACCTTGGCGCTGGGCGTGGTGCAGTTGGTCCAGGTTGAAAGGGAACTATGGGTTGCCAACATGGTCGCGCAACGGGGCATTCGCACGGAAGCGGGCGTGCCGCCCATACGCTATGATGCGCTTGAACAATGTTTGAAGGAACTCGGCCTTTACGCCCACCAGTTGCAGGCCAGCGTCCACATGCCGCGCATCGGGTGCGGCCTGGCCGGCGGAAAATGGGAACAAGTTGAGCCGCTGATTGCGGATACACTCCCCAGAACACAGGTCTTTGTGTACGACCTGCCGATCTGATTGTTTCGGCCGGGCTTTACGCCAGCCCAGACCCGCGCCAACCTGTGACCTGTCGGGGTTGGAATCCTCCGTTTTTCGCCCGTCAGTTCCAATAATTACCGGATAGATCGCTCCATTGCCTGCCCGGCTCGTTAATCATCGGTGGCGCTAAAACCCGTCTTTGTCCCAATTTCCCCTGGGCAGGTTTGAATTTTGCCGGGGCCGCATCAGCAAAGAAAACAGCCTCAGAAACCACAAGCATCTGCTTGATGCCTTTGGGCAGTGTCATATATCCCGGATACGTCAAAACAATTGACCTCATAGTTTGTACTTCCAAGTAACTCCAACTGTATGATTGGACGCTCAATCCGGGAAAACAGTTCAACATCACGCGCAACATTCTGGTGACGGTCTTGGAAGCGGAGCTGTTGTCCTGCAATAATCTTCTGCCGTCGTCCTTTCGCCCGCGCCGTTTGACGGTGGGCTGCATCCAGCGAACGCGGCTTTTGCGCCCGATCGGTCACGCCTCCGAATCGGTTTTCCTTCCCGCCTTGCCCTCGAACTCCTGCCGGACCTTGCGGTGAAATCCACCAGGCACGGAGTCGCTGCGGTAATGCACGGAAAATGGCAGTGATGTTTCCATTTGTCTTTCCACGCCTCCCGCTTGCCCTCGCTCCGGTCGCTCCGCGCAACGGAAGCGCCAGCAGAGCTGGTCGCGTTCGCTCACTTCCGCTGCTTTATTGCTTCGCTTCCCTCCTCTCGGCCGCTCCCGGCTGACATCCGCATCATCGAGGACATTTTGTTTTCAGACAAAGGCGGAAAACAAAACGCCTCGATGATCGGGGCGGATTGAAAGACCAAATATGAAAAATACAAACACTGCCAATAATAAACCCGCGCATGAAATCCGCACCAACGGAATCCGTGCCACCATCTGGAAGAACGACACCGCTTCGGGACCGCGCTTCAACACCACGTTCGAGCGCAGCTACCGCGACGGCGAACAATGGAAAACCACCGATTCCTTCGGACGTGACGACCTGCTGCTTCTGGCGCACGTCGCCACCGAGGCGTTCCGCTGGATTGCACAGCAGCCCACCAGGTAAGTCAAACGGCTGGCGGTCGAAAGGCCGCCGGCCAACCTCAAAATCACCATGAAAACACACAAAAACAATAAAACACCCGATCAGGGACTCTTGGCCCAACCCGATGAGCAAGCGGTTTCTGACAATAACCATAGAAAGGAGTTCAGAATTGAATTTGGCATTGAGCAATACCGCTACGCATTTGTACGGATCCAAGCCAAGTCTTTGGCTGAAGCAAAACAAATCGCTGCCGGATTCGATCAGGAGGACATAACCGGCTGGGGTGCCATGAACAGTGGAATGAAGGTCATGTGCGTTGAACTCGTGGAGGAAGGGAACTCCCATGAATAACCCTTCGCCTTCGTACCGCTTACGCTCCCTTTTGGGAGCGTGCGGACGGCACGACGCTCCACGCCTCAACAACTATTGCGGTTTCGTCGGTAATTCCCTTGCCTGCATGACCAATCAAATCACACATGGCGACTGCGTCCATGTCTTGCGCCAGTTGCCAGATGCTTGCACGGATTTGGTTGTCACCGACCCGCCTTATCTAGTGCGTTACCGCGACCGGGCAGGCCGCAGCGTTCCCAACGACGACAATGACCACTGGATGCTTCCGGCTTTCTCCGAACTTTTCCGCATCCTGAAACCCGACTACTATTGCGTCAGCTTATACGGTTGGGGCAAGGTGGACAGATTCTTGTCCGTCTGGCGTGAGTGCGGTTTCCGACCC
>Ga0265338_10000433_pt1 | contig 75181 bp, 67 predicted proteins | sample 42126metaG_FD_193579 | JGI IMG/M metagenome (GOLD analysis project Ga0265338, IMG submission 193579) | Rhizosphere microbial communities from Carex aquatilis grown in University of Washington, Seatle, WA, United States - 4-21-26 metaG | ecosystem: Host-associated > Plants > Roots > Rhizosphere...
GCGCTCGTCTCCTTTTCCCGGTTCAACAACAACCTGAACGGCCAGATCATGGTCTTCTTCATCATCACCGTCGCGGCGGCGGAAGTGTCCGTCGGCCTCGCGCTCATCGTCGCGCTCTACCGCAAACGCCAGACCGCGCACGTCGAAGACCTGACCACGATGAAACTATAAATGCGCTCTTTGAAAAATGATTTATCCTTGCTCGTGTTAATTGCCATTTTAATGGCATCAGCGGGTTGCGTTTCGCTTTTTTTACACGGTGAAACTCAAAATGGAATTTACACTGCCCCAGCGGGATTATTTTCTTGCCCGATTCCAAGTTTGCCGGATGTCAAAGTTCAAGACTGGGCCAATGAAGAAAAAATGAATGTCACGACAGGCGGTGTTAGTTTCGTATCTTGGGTTGGAGTTTGCCGGATTGATTATAACCCTGCACACGATGCGCCTGCCCAAGATGAACTCAATAGAATGTTGAGCACGCAATTAGATTGGTATCGAAAAATTCCTTCAACAAATGTGTATGTGCTTCATCAGGAAATGGACGGAGAACGTATGTTCGCTGTCCTCGTTGCGCAAAAAGGCGATTTAGGAGCACTTACTGGCGACCCGTCGGAACATCCAGATTTGACGCGAGCAATGTTGATTTTCAAGCACGGCTACTACCTTTACGCTGTTAGCGCCAGTACTGATGATCTTCCAGGAACTAAATCTGACGATAAATCACCCAAAAGAATAAATTGGCTTCGTCAAAAAGTAACTAAATTTGCGGATGGCATAAAATTTTCACAGCCTGAAGTGACAAAATAGAGAAATGAAATACGAAAGTTTGCTCTGGCTGATTTTGTTCCTGCCGCTGCTATCAGCGGCGGTGATAACGCTTTTCACCCTGCGTTGCAAAACCACGAGCAGCCTCATCTCCATCGGCGCAATTGTCACCGGCTTTGTCCTCACCATTGCGTTCATTGCCGCCAACGGCTGGACGGGAGGCGAATCCAATCTTTCCTGGCTTTCCATCGGCACCCTGCAGATTGATTTCGGGCTAAAGCTCGACGCGTTGAGCCTGATGATGATGCTCATCGTCACCGGCGTGGGCGGCGCAATCCATATTTATTCCTTCGGTTACATGCACGAGGACCGCAGCATGGCGCGGTTTTTCGCCTGCCTGAGCCTGTTCACGTTTTCGATGCTCGGCATCGTGTTGGCAAACAATTTCATCGAAATGTTCATCTTCTGGGAACTCGTCGGTGTGTCCAGCTACCTGCTCATCGGGTTCTGGTTCGAAAAACCCAGCGCGGCGGATGCGGCGAAAAAGGCGTTCTTCACCAACCGCCTCGGCGACTTTGGTTTCCTGATGGGCATCCTGGTGGTCTGGACAGCATTGGGCTCGCTGAATTTCAGCACACTACAGCAGACGCTCAGCGACAATCCCGCCGCCCTCGGAACCATTGCCAGCATCGCCGGCCTGCTGATCTTCTGCGGGGCGATGGGCAAGTCCGCACAATTTCCGCTGCACGTGTGGCTACCGGACGCCATGGAAGGCCCGACGCCCGTGTCCGCCTTGATCCATGCTGCGACGATGGTGGCTGCCGGCGTTTACATGCTCTGCCGCGTGTTATTTTTGCTCAACGCCGATGCCCTGCATGTCATTGCCTACATCGGCGGCTTCACCGCGCTGCTCGCGGCACTCATCGCTGTCCAGCAAAACGATATCAAACGCATCCTGGCCTACTCGACGCTATCACAACTCGGTTACATGGTCATGGCGGTCGGTCTGGCGGGCCCGACGCCGGCGATGTTCCACCTGACCACGCACGCTTTTTTCAAGGCGCTGCTGTTCCTCGGTGCCGGCTCGGTCATCCACGCGCTGCATGAGGAACAGGATATCTGGAAGATGGGTGGATTGAAAAAGAAGATGCCCATTACGTTCTGGACCTTCATCATCGGCACACTGGCCCTGAGCGGTGTGCCGCCGTTCAGTGGCTTTTACTCGAAAGATTCGATTCTTGCCCAGGCGTTGGAGCAGAAAAATTATTTCTTGTTTGGCGTCGCCGTGTTCATTGCGGCGCTGACCACGTTCTATATGTTCCGGCTTTTCTTTGTCGCCTTCCTCGGCGAAGCCCGGACGGAGAAAGCCAAACACGCACACGAATCGCCTGCCGTCATGTCGTTGCCGCTCGTTGTGCTGGCGGTGTTCGCGCTGGTTGGCGGCTACATTGGCATAACCAACATTTACAATGGGCAATATATTTTCGGTGGGGATTATACCCCCTATGGTGAAAAACTTTCAGTTTTGCAACAGGCTCTCGAACCGCTGCATAATATTTTCCCGATGCTGCTTGGCATTGGCGCGGTTGCCGTCGGCTTGTTTGCCGCCTTTTCATTGTACTGGAATGCCGCGACCGATCCGTTGCCTGCCCGGCTCGGGGGCCTGGCGACCGCAATGAAGAACAAGTTCTACTTCGACGAGATTTACGAGGCGACCTTCATTCGGGCGCATGATTTTATTGCTGCGGTGGCGGATTTCATAGATCGCTGGCTGGTGGATTGGGCCTGCATCGGGCTGGTTCGCGGCGGCACGGATTTTACCGGTCGCGCGTTGCGGTTGGTCCAGACCGGCAATCTCCAGACTTACGCCTTCCTGTTTGTGCTGGGAGTGGCCGTGGTGCTCTATCTGGCTTTAGGGAAATAAAATGTCCATTTTGACTTACATTTTGGGTTGGCCGCTGCTGGCGGCACTGGTGCTCGTGTTGGTGCCGCGCAACTACCGCGTCATCATCCGTGCCGTGGCCGTCCTGGCGACGTTCATCTCGATGGCGCTGGCGATAGAAATGTTCGTCCAATACGGTTGCGCGACGGTGGGGGCCAGTGGTTACAGGTTTGAGGATCAGATTCCGTGGGTCGATTCGCTCGGCATCAGCTATCACGTCGGTGTGGACGGCTTGAATGTCGGATTGATTTTGATGGGTGCAATCGTGGCGTTCGCGGCGGCGTGTTGCTCGTTTGAAATCCAGTCGCGCGAAAAGGAGTTTTACATTTTGTTGCTCGTGATGACCGGCGGCATCCTCGGTGCCTTCGCATCGTTGGACCTGTTCTTCTTTTATTTCCTGCATGAACTCGCGCTGGTGCCCACGTTCATCATGATCGGCATCTGGGGCCGCGGCGAACGGAAGAACTACGCCACCTTTCAGATCACGCTTTATCTCAGCATCGGCGCGCTGATCGCGTTGATTGGCCTGATTGCCCTTTACCTGCAATCGGGCGCGAACACGTTCGACATTCCGAAGCTCACCGAATACGTCCAGGCGCATCCGCTGGCGCCCGGCTCGCAGAATTTCATTTTCCCGCTGCTGCTCTTCGGCTTCGGCATCCTGGTTTCGCTCTGGCCGTTTCACACCTGGGCGCCGCTCGGCTACGCTTCCGCGCCGTCGCCCACCGCCATGCTGCACGCCGGTGTGCTGAAGAAATTCGGCCTCTATGGTTTGATTCGCATCGCGCTGCCGTTGATGCCGCAGGCGGCGCAGCACTGGATGCATATTCTCGCGTGGCTCTGCCTGGGCAACATTCTTTATGTCGGCTGGGTGGCCATGCGCCAGCGTAATCTCAACCTGCTCATCGGCAATTCCAGCGTGGCGCACATGGGCTTCATTTTCCTGGGCATTGCCAGCCTGAACCTGATCGGGGTGACCGGCGCGGTGCTCATCATGATTGCGCACGGATTCCTCGCAGCGCTGACGTTCGCCCTGAGCGGTTACATTTACCAGCAGACCGGCACGTTGGAGATCAAGGAACTTGGCGGATTGCTGCGCAAACTGCCGTTCATCGGCACGGCGCTGTTGATGGCGGCGATGGCCGGTTGCGGTCTGCCGGGGTTCGCGAATTTTGTCGGTGAAGTAACCGTGTTCTTTGGGGCGTGGAAGGCATTTCCGCTCGTGACCGGCCTCGCGCTCTGGGGCGCCTTGCTGATCGGAGCGCTTTACATGCTCCGCGCGATGCGGAATGTCCTGCACGGCCCGCTGCCAGAAAAATGGTCGGGCATTACCGATGCGTCGAACGTCTGGCGCAAACTGCCGTACGCGCTGCTGCTCGCAAGCTTGTTTGTATTTGGCATCTGGCCGCGCCTGCTGACCGAAAAAATCAACCACGACGCGGCAAAAATCGTAAGCGTGGCCACAGCCGCCAATCCCTCGGATAAAATGGTCGTGCAGGTCAACGCTTCCCTGATCCGCGACCCGCAACCGGCAATCCAAAATTGATGAACGCCTCGCTGATGAATTTGGAAATCTGGGTGATCGCCCTCGGCCTCGTGCTGATGCTCGCGGATTTCTGGATGCCCGCCGAACGCCGGCATTTTCTGGGTTACGCGGCCATTGCCGTTCTGTCGGTATTGTTGATTACGAACCTGGATCATTGTGCCACCGGCACGGCCTTCAACGGCATGTTCGTGCAGGACGGACTGGCCTTGTATTTCAAACGTTTCTTCATCGTCGCCGCGATTCTCGTGCTGTTCGTGTCAGTCGAGTTTTCCGACCGGATAGCCGCGGGCATCTCGGAATATTACTCGCTCATCGTCTTCGCGCTGGCGGGAATGCTGTACGCCGCGTCGGCGAACAACTTTGCAATGCTGTTCGTCTCGATTGAGCTGATTACCGTCACATTTTACGTGCTTACGAGTTTTCAGCGCAACCGGCGCGTGTCCCTCGAGGCGGGTGTGAAATATCTGATCCTCGGCGCGTTGTCATCGGCGTTCATGGTTTATGGCATCGCGCTGGTCTGGGGCACGACGGGCAAATTGAACTTCGACGAGCTGGCCCTGGTCGCCGGCCAGTTTGCCGGGAATAAAATCTTCCTGCTGGGCGTGTTGCTGGTTCTGGTCGGTCTCGGATTCAAAATTGCCGCCTTCCCGTTCCAAATCTGGGCGCCGGACGTTTACCAGGGCGCGCCGACCCCGACAACGGCATTTCTCGCCGTCGGTTCCAAGGCCGCCGGGATGGTCCTGTTGCTGCGAGTGTTGTTCAGCGCCGTTCCGGACATCATCGCCCACTGGGCGAACCTGCTGATTGTCATCTCGGGTATCACGATTCTTTACGGCAACCTGTGCGCGCTCCCGCAGCAAAACCTGAAACGGCTGCTCGGCTATTCGAGCATCGCCCACGCCGGTTACCTGCTGCTCGGCGTGGCGGCGCTGAGCGCGAGCGGCCAGGCGGCGGTGCTGTATTACCTGGGCGGTTATCTGTTCACGGTGCTGGGTGCGTTCACGGTGATCTGCCTTGTGATGCGGCATCTGGAAAACGAGGATATTTCGACACTGGCTGGATTGCATCAGCGTTCGCCGGTGCTGGCCGTGACTTTGACGCTGGCGATGGTGTCGCTGGCAGGCATTCCCCCGTTGGCCGGGTTCTTTGGAAAATTTTTGCTGCTGAAAGCCGTTATTGAGCAGGGTGCGACCAATCCCGGTTATTATTGCCTCGCGTTCACGGCACTGGCCGGCGTGGTGATTTCACTTTACTACTATTTTGGCGTCATCCGTGCGATTTACTGGAGCAAGGATGCGCCGGTTACTGCGCCGCCGATTCTGCTTTCCGCCCCGGCCAAGTTGACCTTGGCAATTTGCATCGCCGGCATGTTTTGGATCGGATTGTTTCCCAACATGCTGCTGAACCTTGCCAACGAGGCGGTGAAGTCGCTGGCCCGCTAGATCCGCGTCACACCACGCGCATCTGCACGGCATCCACGATCTGTTCGCCGACCAGGATGGAGCCAACGATGACGATGGTGGCGCCCGTTTTCAGCCGGCCCTGTTCGAGCAGGCTTTTCAACGCGGCTTCGATGGTGTTCTCCGGATTGATCAGGTCGAATGGGATGACAAAGGGGGTGACGCACCAACTCAAGGTCAGGCCGCCGGCCACTTCGTTATTGGGGCACAATGCGAAAATCCTGGAATGGCGCGGCCGGAGCCAGCCGACGTAGCGCGCCATGTTGCCGCTACGCGTGATCACGAGAATGGCCTCGGCCCGGAGTTCGTTGGCCATGACCACGGCGCTCTTGACGATTTTCTGGCGCGAGGTGGTCAGGTCTGAGTGTTCAAAAAAATTCGCCCCGCCGCTGCGCTCAATGCGCGTGGCAATGCGGTCAAACACCTCAATACATTTGAGCGGATATTTGCCCACGGTGGTTTCACCACTCAACATGATGGCGTCGGTCTGTTCATAAACGGCGTTGGCCACGTCGGTGACCTCGGCGCGGGTGGGCATCGGGGATTCGATCATGCTTTCGAGCATGTGCGTGGCGACGATGACGGGTTTGCCAACACGCAGGCAGGTCTTGACGATGCGGCGCTGGACAATGGGCAGTTCCTCGTACGGAATTTCAATCCCCAGGTCGCCGCGCGCCACCATGACGCCGTCGGCCTCCTGCACGATGGATTCCAGGTTGGCGACGGCCTGCTGATCCTCGATTTTGGCGATGACCAGCGGATGGGCCTTGCCCGGTTCAAACAGCTCCCGCAACTGCAGCAGGTCGCGGGCTTCACGGACAAACGACAGGGCGATCAGGTCAACGCCGACCTCGAGGCCCAGCATGACGTCTTTGATGTCTTTGGCGGTGAGCGCGGGCAGGCTGACCTTGACGCCGGGCAGGTTGATGTGGCGGCGGCTGCCCAGCTTGCCGGCCGTGAGCACCTCGCACTCGACCTTGTTGCCATCCTTGGCCAGCACCTTCATCTCGATGGCGCCGTTGTCGATGAGCACCACATCACCGACGTTGATGTCATTGACGAAATTGGCGTAATTCACGTCCACGGACCGTTCCTCTTCGCTGCGTTCGCCCCGGACGGTGAGGGTGAATTTTTGGCCGGGCTGCAAATCGAGCGGCACGCCGATGTCCCCGGTGCGGATGGCCGGGCCCTGCGTGTCCATCATGATGCCGATGTGGAGGTGGCGCGCGGCGGCGGCGGCGCGGATGTCCTTGACCAGGCGGTGGACCCAGTCATGCGGCGCATGCGACATGTTAAGCCGGAAAACATTCACGCCGGCCTCGATCAGTTTGCCGATCATTTCCACGGACTCGGTCGCCGGTCCGAGGGTGGCGATGATTTTTGTTTTGCGCAAAGCGGGCAATTCCATGACCGAAGAATAATTGTGAATGACCGGCGCAAAAAGGATTTATTCTTGGCTGCCGGATGAAAAAACAGGAATGGACTTGCCATCCTCCGGATCGGACGGCATATTATGGCCAAACTTTACGACTGAGATTTTATGGCTGATGTAGCAAACAAATATCCGGAAAACGTTGCGGGCAAATACTACGTGGACAACCAGTGCATTGATTGCGACCTGTGCCGCGAAACGGCGCCGGACAATTTCAAACGCAATGAGGACGGCGGGTACTCCTACCTCTACAAGCAACCGGCCTCGCCGGAAGAAGAAGCCCGCTGCAAGGAAGCCAAGGAAGGCTGCCCGGTCGAAGCCATTGGCGATAACGGCGCCTAGTCGGACTGCGGGCTCTGCCCAATCGGGAAGATTGACCAACAGCTTTTGCGTCCGCCTGACGCAGTCGCTTGCAAATACTTGCAGAATATGTGTCAGTCCTCACTATTGACACAAAGGGGTGCATTTGGCATCGTCCAGTTCGATGCCACGCAAGCTACGACTGGAATATGAGGGCGCGATTTATCATGTGATGAGCCGCGGGGACCGGCGGGGACCGATATTCAAGGATGATGCCGACCGGAGATTATTTTTAGAAACGCTGGCCCAGTGCTGTGGAAAGACCGATTGGGAGGTTCACGCATTGTGTCTGATGTCCAACCATTTTCATTTGGTGGTGGAGACGCCCAAGGCCAATCTGGTGGCTGGGATGAAATGGTTTTTGGGCACCTATACCGGACGCTTCAACCGGCGACACAAGTTGGTTGGGCATTTGTTCAGCGGTCGGTACAAGTCCCTGATCGTGGATGGCTCCGGCAGTGGGTATCTGCGCACGGTATGTGAGTATGTACACTTGAATCCGGTCCGGGCGAAACTGCTGAAGGCCGGACAACGCCTGCGTTCGTATCGGTGGAGCAGTTATCCGCTGTATCTAGCTGTGCCCGGCAAGCGGCCCGGCTGGTTGCGGGTGGACCGGTTGTTTGGGGAGATGGGAATCCTCAAGGACAGCCAGGTTGGACGGCGGGAATTTGAGCAACGAATGGAGCAGCGGCTGCAGCCGGAGAATGCCGGGGAATACAAACCGTTGCGGCGCGGTTGGTGCCTTGGAGATGAAGGATTCCGAAAAGAATTGCTGGCCCAGATGGCTGAACGAGTAGGCGAGAGTCATTATGGGGCGGAACGGCAGGAAGCGGGTGAGGAGAAGGCGGAAAGGATGGTGGTGGAGGAGCTGAAGCGTCGGAAATGGAAGGAAGCCGATCTGAAGAAGCGGCGCAAGGGTGATCCGGGGAAAGTGAAGCTGGCGATGCGGCTGAGGCGGGAAAGCATTATGACGTTGAAATGGATTGCGCACCGGCTGCACATGGGAAGTTGGACGCATGTGTCGAACTGCTTGGCAAAACCCCCGAAATGAAAACTAAGTGTCAATAGTGAGGACTGACACGTTTTTGACCCGGATGGCCCCTTTATGAAACGAGCATCGGAGAACGGATTTTCCACGCGACGAATGTCCGGAGCCGCCCGCTTCGTCCTGCTGGCGCTCGCGGCAATCTTTTCGCTCCCGGCTCAATTCTGTGTCACGCCGGACATGGGCATGGATCCGTCCTGGCAGCTCTCGCTGCAACTCGCCGCCCTCCAGTCCAAAATTTTCGGACACGATTTCATTTTCACCTACGGCCCGCTCGGCTGGTTAATGATACGCGCTGATGTCAGCAAGTTTGGATTGTTGTTTTACGATTTTTTTATCATGGCGGGGCTGCTTTCCATTTATCGAGCACTGCTGCCGGAGCGGCCGAAATTATTGGACGGCGTCTTGCTTCTAGTGCTTGCCCTGATCACCCGAGCGTGCCTGTTTGACGGAGCCGCCGTCGCTTTATTCACCATTCTTTGCCATTGGCTCTGGCGGATTTATGAGCGCGGCAGTTTTCTGGCCGTCGCCAGCAGTCTTGCGACCGCCACGTTGCTTTTTTTTGGCAAAGTGAATTACGGTTCGATCATGGTTTGCATGATCCCAGCGTTTGCCATCGGGATGATCTGGCTGCGGCCAGAACGGCGCCGGCAGGGATTTTATTTGCTGCTCGGATTTCTGGCAGCTGTCTGGATTGGAGCGTACATCTGGCACGTCGCCGTGCTGCAATACCTTGGCTCCAGCCAGCAAATTATCGCCGGCTACAACGATGCCATGATGAGAATCGGATGGCCGCTTTCGCTTAAGGCGGTGAAGTATTACCCATTGCAACTGCCGTTCGATTACGAACTGGCCGTTCCTTTTCTGGCGGCCCTGGCCACACTGTTCTTTTTGGGGCGACGTCAGTTACCGGTGCGTGGGCAGTTTTTTCTGATACCGCTGGTGGCGTTTGCCGCATTTCTGCTTTTCAAAAATGCCTTTGTTCGCGCCGACTGGATGCACACCCTGCTGTTTTACGAGGGTCTGCCTTTGTTGCTGGCATTTTTGTGCACCGCCTGGCGTGGGGCGACGCTGGCAAAGATTCTTTTGATGTTGAGCCTGCCTTACCCCTTCGCGATTGCCTGGTCGGGAACAGAACTGTTCCAGCCAGCTACGCTGTCGGCCCTACCGACAGATTATTTTAAACAAGCTCTGGCCGCACCGCCGAAAGCCAGCCCGGAAAGCCTGCAACGCGCCCTCGCCACACGTTACCCCGAGGCTGAGCTCCCCGCCGAAATCCGCGCGCAAATCGGCGCATCATCTGTGGATGTGATGCCGTGGGAATCCGCCGTTGCCGTGCGCAACGGATTGAACTACCGCCAGCGGCCCGTGCCGCAATCGTATTCCGCTTACACCCTGGCGCTCGATACGGCGAATGCGAAATTTTTACAATCCACCCACGCCCCCGACTGGATCCTCTACACCGGCGCGCTACCACTGGCGATTGACAGTCGTCCGGCGGCGTGGGACGAATCGATCACCAAGCGCGTGTTGCTGGAAAACTATTTCTTGGAGAAAGAATTTGAACTGTCGCAGAAAAATGGGCAGTCCACCCAACTCAAACTCAACCCCGCATTCTTGTTGCAACACCGGCCCGGCTGTCGGCGGCTCGTCGCCATCGCAACCAACAACATCACCGTGGAATTCGACAAGCCGCTGGCGATTCCGGCGAGCACGAATTTAATTTTCTTGACGCTCGAAATGAAGCGCTCATGGCTTGGGAAACTGCAATCCGCCTTTTTCCGGCCCGGTGTGATGTGGGTAATTTTTTCAACCCCGGACGGCGAAGAAAAAAACCGGGCCATCCCCGGGCTGCTCGCGACCAGCGTGCTGGTGAACCGCCGGGTCGAATCCGCCGCCGAAACCCGCCGCTGGCTGCAAGGCTTGGCAGATGAAAATCCCACCGTGAGTTCGGTTCGCTTTCAATACGCCTCCCCGTGGGCGTTTCAATCCTCGTTTAACGGGACACTTGTGGAATATCGTCTTGAAAAAGCTGCGACGTTCAGCCGTTAGAGATCTCCAGCCAGTTCTGAAAGTAAAGTAAACGTAAACGTGTCAGTCCTCACTATTGACACTCAGTTTTCATTTCGTTTTTTCCGCCAAATGGTTGGACATCAGGCTGGGCTTGCCCCGATTTGGTGGACAGCCGATTACTTACGCCGCGGTGGAGATGCCGGAGTCCGTCGGCAGTGAAACCCGGACGATCCCGTGGTGGCCCGCCTGCGGCGGTATGATTTCCAGCTTGCCGTGGTGCGTCTCGATAATCTTCCGGCTCACGGTCAGTCCCAATCCCAGACCGACATTCCGCGTGGTGAAGAACGGGGCAGCGCCTCGTTTTGCCGCTTCGGCGGTGAACCCCGACCCGTTGTCCTGGACTTCAATCTGAACATCCGGCCCGCCGACGCTGTCGGCTTCCGTGTGCAGCCGGACGCCGATTTTCGGTTCCTTCGGGTTCGCCTGCAAGGCGTTGAGCATGATTTCCGCCAGCGCGTGCTTGAGCGCCGCGCGGTCGCCGGTGATGATCACCGGTTTGCCGCCATTATCAAATTGCAGCTTGCCGACGTCGGCGGACTGGTGCTTGCGCGCTTCCTGGTAGGCTTCCTCGATCAGCTTGTCCACGCCAAAGGTCTGTTGTTCGATGTGGCCTTCACGCGCGAGGAACCGCATCTGATTGATCAGCCGGGTGACACGTTTGACGCCGTCGGCGAGGGCCTGGTCGAGCGATTCCCGGAATTCCTTGTCCTTGTACTTTTCCGCCAGCAACTGCTGGTGAGTGGCCAGCGGCACAAGCGCGTTGCCGATCTCGTGTGCGAGGCGGTCGGACATGGACTTGATGAGACGCAGGTTGGCGGCTTCGACCTCCAGGCGACGTAATTGTTCAACCTGGGTGAGGTCATCAGCGGTCAGCAGCGCGGATACCGGCACGGTGGAAGTGCCGTGTTGAAATGGCACCACGCTGACGCTGTAAACCATGCCCGGCGCGGTTTCCGGCTCGTACCGGTAAGGGCCCATTGCCGCGCCGGTTTTCAACACCTGGTACACCTTGGAGCCGAGCGCCTGGGGCAGATCGCTGAATTCGAGCTCGCCGCCGCGTTTGCTCTTCTGGCCGAAGTGCCGGCGCGCCGCCTTGTTGGCATGGAGCACCCGCAGATCGCGTCCGACCACAACGCAGGCGCTGCTGAGTTCGCGCAGCACGTCGGTCATCATCTCGTGGTTGCCGGCGAGCTGGTCGTGGAGCCAGATGTTACGGAGGGCGAGGGCGACCTGCTCGAGCAGGTGGAAGATGAGTTCCAGCTCGACGTTGACCAGCGGTTCGCCGGTGACCCGGCCATCAAATACGGCCACGCCAACCATGCCCTCGCGACCGGGAATGGGCACGGCGACCTGGGTGCCGAGCAGTTCAAATTCCTTTTGCGTCTCGGCGTCGGCGCGGGCTTCCTCACTTTCCCGCCGGAGAATCCGGCCGAGCCGGGAAAGCTGGGCGCCCAGGCCGGAGTCCAGTGACAGCTCAAAATTTTCGAGCAGCCCCGGGGAAAGTCCGATGGCGGACACGGCGCGCAAACGGCGGCTCTCCTCCGGCGAAAGCGCCTCAGCCAGCGGCGTGCAGGGGCGGTTCAGGAAAATGGCCGCGCGGTTGACCCCGAGAATTTCCCGGAGGAACAGTAAAAATTGCTTCAGCATCGCCCCGGCGTCCAGCGAGTGGGTGAGGATGGACGAGAAATCACGAAGTTCATCCAGCGTTTGGGCCGCGTGAATAAACCGTCCAGCAACCGGTGATTCGGCCGGCCGGAAAAGCGAAGACGATGCCGGTGTCGGCGCCACGGGCGCGGGATGCGGAACGGCGGGAGCGGTGGAAGCAGGCCATAACCTTTCCAACAGGGAATTTAACAGCCGGCGACGGATTGGTTTGGCCAGAAGATGGGTGACGCCATGCAGGAAGGCTTCTTCCTCCCACTCGGACTGGTTGTCGGAGGTGTAGGCGATGATGGGAATTTTGGCCTCCCGGCGGCGGAGCCTTTCGATGACCCAGATGCCTTCGACCCCCATCAATTCCACGTCGAGGATGCACGCCGCAGCGAGGCCATGGGCCAAAAGCGGTTCGGCTTCGTCCACGTTCAGACGATGAACGACCCGGTATTGCTCCGGGTTCAGACCCGCCCGAACCGTTTCGGCAAAGTCCGGATGAGAAGACAAAACCAAAACGGTTTTCATCGCGCTCCCTTGGAATGATGACGGTGCTCAGTTGCCACAGTTGCCACTTCTAACCCGTATATATTCCACAATTCCCGCTAAAAGGTCAATGGAATCTTGACGCGACCCCACATTTTTATGGGGAAAAACGCTTGAAAAACCCGCTTATCCGCTGGCGAGCAGTTTTTCCCAAAGGCTCTCATTTAAAAGGGCTTTTTGAAGGAATTCGGCCTCATCCGGCGCCGGGCCGGCGGGTTCCGGTTTGAGTGGCAGGTGCAGGATGATCGTGGTGCCCTGCCCCGGCTGGCTTTGAGCTTCAATTTTGCCGCCATGATGGTGGACGATGAAAAAGCAGGCCATCAGGTTAATGCCGTATTCGGATGGCACGCTGCCCCGCACCACAAACGGATCGAAAATGACGCTCAGGGCTTCCTGCGGCAGGCCCGGGCCGTTGTCGGTGATTTTTACGACCACCTCCGGTTTGGTCCCGGCGTTTTGCAATTCCGCCGAAAGACAGATGCGGCAGCCCGCCGGCAGCATGGCCAGCTCGTCCTTCAGCAACAGCTCAAACAACCGGAAAAATTTCGGCTGGTCCACGCTCAGCGCCGGCAGCGAATCAGGAATGCGGTTTTCAATTTCGATCCGCCGTGCGGCAAACGGCTCCTGGAACAGGCCCAGCGCCGCACCGACCGCCTGTTGCACGGTCACTTCATCTGCGAAGAGGGCCCCGGGCTTGTTCTCCGACGCGGTCCAGAGGTCCTTGAGCAGGCCATTGATTTTTTCGATCTGGGACTGGACGTTCTGGTGGTAATCCTTCCAGAAATCGGGATTGCGCAGACCGGCCAAGTCCGTTTTTTCCTCAGCCATCTTGGTGGGCGCGAGATCGAGAAAGGTCTTTACCGCCACGAGCGAGTTGCGGATGTGGTGGCTCATGCCGGCGGCCAGCAGGCCCAGGCTCACAATGCGGTCGGCAATCATCATGTTGCGGAGCACGGACATTTTTTCGCGGAGCAACTGGTCGCGCTCGGCCTGCACCATGAAAAATTCCAAGCCCTGCCGGAGCGTAAGCTCGAGTTGCGGCGGATCCCACGGCTTGGTGACATATTTATAAATCGCACCGCTGTTGACGGCGGCGATGGCGGCATCCATGTCCGAGTACGCCGTCACCAGCAGGCGCAGCACCCGCGGGCGCAGCTGCCGGGCGTGTTCCAGCAGCCAGACGCCCTTTTCGCCGGGCATCCGCTGGTCGGTCAGCAGCAGGCCGATGTCGTCGGCATGCTGCTCGAACAGCTTGAATCCGTCCTGGGCATTTGCGGCGGTGAGCACGCGGAAATCATCACCGAACGCACGCGTAAAATATTTCAGCGATTTTTCCTCGTCATCCACGTAGAGGATGGCGAACTTTTTATAGTCGTAGAGATTATCCATGTTCGGCCTTCAGTTCCTTGCCGGCTGCATCCCGGACGGGGAATTCCAGTTTGAATTCGCAAAATTTTCCCGGCTCGGTCCTGACCGAAATCTTCCCCTCGGCCTCGTGCACGATGCGGTAACAGATGCTCAGGCCCAGGCCCATCCCCTCGCCCACGTCCTTGGTGGTGAAAAAGGGATCGAACACCTTGCCCAGGTCGCTCGCGACAATGCCCGGGCCGTTGTCGTACACCGACAAAATGCTGCAGCCGTTCTCCGCCCGTCCTTCAATCCGGATCAGCGGTTTTTCATCCTGGAACGATTTTGACATCAACGCATCCAGCGAATTTTGCAGCAGGTTCGTGATCACGTGGATCAGTTTGTTCTTGTTCGCCCAGATGGTCAGTCCCGGGGCAATCCGCTGTTCGATCTGCACCTTGTCCTTGGACTCGTTGTTCAGGAAGCGCAGTGCCGGGGTGATCACCTCGGACACCGCCACCTGGTCGCGATGCTCGGTGTCCGGATGGGTGAACATCCGCAAATCCGAGACGATGGTCTTCACGCGGTTTACGCCCTCTTCGACGTCCTTCAGAATCTCGGCGTAATCCGCCTGCTGGTCGGGCGCGAGATATTTCTCCTTCTTGCGCAGCGTGAACAGGCCGGTGGTGGCGAAATTGAGCGGATTGTTGATTTCATGGATCATGCCGGCACTCATACGGCCGAGCGACGCGAGTTTTTCGGACTGGACAAGTTGCGCCTCGTTTTCCTTGAGTTGAACAAGGCTGTCCTCGAGCGCCTTCCGGTTGACATCCAGTTCGTGGCGCAGCGCGAATTCGCGGAAACGCTGGCGGGTTTGGAAATATGTGCCCACCACGACGATGATGTCCATGAGCGCGATGAAGTAAAAATTGTTGAACATCACCGAAGCCGGCGGGAAATCCCCATGGCCTAGGCCGGCGGCGATATACATCAGCAACACCAGCAGCACGGCCACGATGCTTTCCCGTGTGGTCCAATGCAGCACTGCGCCGACGGCAAGCAATACCAGGTTCAACGCGGCGTAGTAAGGCGAATCAAAACCGTCTTTGATCCAGATCATGCCGGCGAGAAAAACCACCGGCAGCATCGGCACGATCACGCCCAGCCACCGGCTCAGCTTCCGCCCCTGTTCGGTGAACAGAAACGCCCAGATGATCGCGGCGATGGCGGAACAGGCCAGCCGCAGCCAGAAAAACGGCAGCAGCTCGTCGTGATAGACAAAATAATCCGCCGCGCTGCCCAGTGGCATGAGGGTCACCACCAGCGCGCAACCCACCTTGGTGTTGCCGATGCGTTCCTGCGCCTCGTAGGAGCGAAAGGCCTCCCCAATGGCAGGATCGGTCATGGACTTGCTCTTAATCACTGTCTGGTTTTTGCGCCTCAAAATAAATGTTCACGCTGGTGCTGTCCGAGGTCACTGCGCACAGGTCAGCCGGGGCCTTTTCGGGCTTTAATGCCAGCAAATCGGCCCCTTTGCGATAAAGCAGGTGCCATTCCATGATGTAATCCATGGTGATCCGGCGAGGGTTGTATTCATCCACGTTGGTGGTCAGCAACCGCCCGCCGGGAGCCAGCCATTCGTAGCCAATGCCGGTCAGCTTCCGGCAAACGGGGTCGCTCAGATAATCAAACAGTCCCGCGCAATAAACCAGATCGTACTGGCCGGCGGTTCCGCGTTCCGGACTTCTGGCCGATTCCTTGAGGATTTGTTGCACGGATTTTTTTACATACCGGATGGACGTGGTCCGGTGGCAGCGCGTCTTGATTTCTTCCAGAACCTTCTGACAGTGGACGAGCGTCTCCTCGTTGAAATCAACCAGGCTGAACTCAGCCTGGTTGGCGAGATGGCTTTCCCGCAGGAACTGTTGCACCTCATGGGCGGAGCCGGAACCGATGCTCAGGATGCGCGCGGTCCGGCCGTGGACAGCCGCACGCGCGGCCGCGTTTACGATCAATTGCACGAGGTGTCGGATGCGGTTGCGATGCGCCTCGGCCGGGGGCTGCTTGAGGAACCACAGGTTGACGATTTTCGCGTACAACGAGCCGCCTTCCAGCGGGTCGCGCATCATCATGTTCACCATTTCATAATCCCCCGCGTAGCCCAGCGGCTTGGAGAAGCAGCGGTACAAAAACGGGGAGCAGAGCAGCATCGGATGCAACTGGCGCCGGCCAAACGTCTGGTGCACCGGCTGGAGTTGTGGCTCCACCTCCCGCAGCGTGCTCTCAAATTTCTCGAACAGGTTCGCGAGCGCCGGCGTGGTCAGTTCGCCCAGTTCGGCGGCCGCCTCCTGCTCCAGGCCGGGCCGGGTGCCGGCGGGCGCGGAACGCAGGCCCAGTTCCATCTGCTCCAGCCACAGCCGGAGTTCGGTGAAAAAGGTCTGCATGTCCGCCACCACGACCTTGAACTCAGGCCGGATCTGGTAAACTTTTTGCCAGTGCTGGAGGAATTCCTGGAAGCCCGCCGGCTTCCCGTCCCGGCCGCCCGGCAAAAGGGCGTCGAGCTCCAGCCAGAAATCTCCGAGCGACACCTCGCAAACCATGACTCCGCCCGTGTTGACCAGGCTGCTGATCACGGCGCGGCCCGAGTAAACCGTCCGGTCGCGAAGCGCGATTTTAAAATCTGTCAAGACTTCGGACGTGCGCAGGACCAGGGCGGGATTATACATCTCGAACACCGCCAGAAATCGGGTCAATCGCAGCAACGTGCCCTGAATTTCGATGCCCTGGCTGGTCTGGCCTGCCACCACGGAACCTTTGATCGCGCCGTCGGATGAATGGACGCCGTTCGGTTCACCGCTGCCATTGCCGTTGCCATTGTGCGCAGTCATTGTTGCATCTCACCGCCATTGTCGAAATTATTGGCCCATAGTCAAAGGGATGATTCAGAAATGCATTCCCACGGACACCATGATGGCCTGGCTCGTGAAGCCGTAATTGCCGTCAGCAGTTTGCCCGGCGATATGTCCGGCCGTCGATGGATTGCTGCCGGTCACCGTGTGCGTCGGAGCATAGCCAAACTGGTAGGCGACGTCGCAATTGAATTTTCGCCCCTGATACCCGGTCCCGATGCTGAAAAAATTGCGGTTCAAGTCGGGCACTAGCGGAGTATAATTGGCATTCGGAACCGAGTTCTCGTTATAAACATAGCCGGCGCTCACGTGCCAGCCATTGTCAAAATACCGCGTAATGCCAGCCTCATACATCCAGCTCGCCTGCCAATTCAGCAACAGGGGAATGTTTTGATTGATGCCTGGCGGTTTGGTCGCTTGATGGATGCTGTTCGACCCAAAACTGCTCCAATCCGTGTAATTGACATCAACCTCCAGATTCCACTTGGGCGTGGGCCGGTACGAAAGACCACCCGTTACGGTCATGGGGAACGTAAAATCGGATCTTGCGGATCGCACCTGCGTGGTTGGAATAACCGGGTACTGCTGGATTTCCGTTTGGCCATCAAAGGTAATATTCGCCGAGCTGCGAAAGGACGCGCCAAAAGACAATTGGTCAATTGGCTTCCAAAGTACGCCAACATTGTAACCCACACTCCAACCATCGCCGTTAAAGCGAAAGATGTTTGTGTTCGGCATCTGGTTGCGAAGGATGCCTTGCTGCAGATCAATCTTCGCATAGTTCACCATCACGCCGCCGCCAATTGAAAGCGACGGCAACACCTTGAACGCCACAACTGGATTGATTGTGAAATAGTTCAACGAGCTTTGGAGGGCAACCGCGCGGAAACCAGTGTCCTGCGGCCAGCTTGTACTTCCGCCATAGGGCGCATACACACCCAATCCAAAACTTAATGGAAAATTCGTGGGGGCAAATGTGTAAAAAAGTTGGGGTATCGCCGCAAAGTTGTCCGAGCTGTAATAAGTGTGACCATGGTTGGGAGCAGCGCTGGGAGGGGTGTAGCTGGGTTCGAAATAAATTCCATAGATACCAGCACGAACATCGCTGCCCTCGATCTGGGTGATGCCGGCCGGGTTGTAGTAAACAGCCGAAGGGTTGTCCGCCGTAGCGGTAAACGCCTCACCACGCGCGGCAGCAAAGGCATCCTGGTCCGCCAACCCCAAACCGTTGGCTGAAGCTTTCAAGGCCATAAACCCTGAAATCAACATTGCCAGCAGCCTTGATATGTTGCGACAGTTCATGATCACCGGTTTTCTGATGCCTGCCACCGAACGGATTCCCTGGCCACGCAGGGATGACGCCTTTGCCAAGCAGGTTACCTGCCGTTTTACGGTCTGCCAGCAAATATCCGCTTTATCCGGCCTAAACAAGTATTGTTCCCGTCTTTACAATGGGTGGAGATATGAATTACACTGGGAAAGTGAAAAGATTGTACCAGTTCACAGCGGGATTTTTTTTGTTCGGATTAACTCTTATTCCGGTTCAAGCCGCCTTCACAAACCTCTATGTTTTTGGAGATACCGTTTCCACGACGACTACCAGCCCCGGCGGGACAAGCTATTACGGTAACCGTTATTCAAACGGTCGGATTTGGATTGAGGTGCTGGCGCAACAGCAAGGATTGACCTATGACCCAAACAAGAATACATCCTACTATGATCATAACAGCGCCGACTTGATAACCGAGTTAAGTAGTTTCTCACCTACAAGTGCCACCAATTCACTGTTTATAGTGTGGGTCGTGAACGCTGATTTTGTTGATGACATTGCCAACGATTCTCCCTACGCGTCGAATAACATAACCGCGTGGAATAACTCCATCAACCAGTCCCTGGCCAATCACTTCAAGGTCATCACGAACCTCTATTTTGCAAAAAATGTCCGCTCGTTGATTCTGCCAAGCGCCGTGGACATCACCAAAATTCCAGGCTATACTTATTTGTCTTCCGCTGAAAAAACCTTTATCCGCCTGAGGGTCGTTGCTTTCAATGCCGCCTTTTCCAACACCGTGAATCAGGCAAAGGCAGCTTGCACCAACCTTACAATTTATGCCCCGGACATGTTCACCCTGCTCGATAATGTGGTATCGAACGCTGCCAGCTATGGACTGACTAATTCACTCGACGGTAACGGGCAGAGTATTGATGCATTGAGCGATACGAGTCTGGCAAACAAATCTCTAAGCGGTCCTGGCACCAATCACATTTTTTGGGATTACCTTGATCCATCGGCAAAGTTTCATTCGGTGATCGCTGATATAACTCAACAGCTCATCTCCCCGGTGCAAATCAGCAATATCACAGCACTCAATGGCAGCAATCGTCTGGACCTGGTCAATATTCCAGTAGGGCAGGATGGTTTCGTGGATGGCATCACCAACCTGACACAGACGATCTGGACAACCAACAAGGCGAACATCACCAGCACCAACACCAGCGAATCGGTCTTTATCTCGAATAACAGCCCGACGTGGTTTTACCGCCTGCGTTTCCCTTACTCCTGGCACTGGCCGTAACCGGCCAGTCCTCCAACTTGCTATGATTTTGCCGGCAGGATCGCTGGTGCCAGCGTTTCGTAGCCCCAACGCAGCATCCGTTCGGTGGTTTCCCAACCGATGCAGGAATCGGTGATCGAAATGCCGTAGCGCAAGTCCGCCCGATCTTTGGGAATCGGCTGGTTGCCCTCGTGAATGTTGCTCTCGACCATCAGGCCGATGAGCGACCGGGTGCCGCCCACGCGCTGCTGGATCACGCTGCGCCACACGTCCTCCTGCCGCGCATGCTGTTTTTCGGAATTCGCGTGGCTGCAATCCACCATCAGCACCGGCGGCAGCTTTTCCGATTTCAGTTTCCCCTCTGCCGCCAGGATGCTGTCCGCGTCGTAATTCGTCCGCGCCCGGCCGCCGCGCAGCACGATGTGCGCATTGGGGTTGCCCGCCGTACGGACGATGCTGGTGACGCCGTCCTGGTCAATGCCCAGGAAGCTGTGCGGATGCCGCGTCGCGCCCATGGCGTCAATGGCCACCTGCAAACTGCCGTCGGTGCTGTTCTTCAGGCCGACCGGCATCGAAAGGCCGCTGGCCATTTCGCGGTGCGTCTGCGATTCCGTCGTGCGCGCGCCAATCGCCGCCCACGAAATCAAGTCCGCGATGTATTGCGGCACGATGGGGTCGAGAAATTCCGTCGCTGCCGGCAGGCCCATGCTGGTGATTTGCAGCAACAACCGCCGCGCGATTTTCAGGCCCGTCTCGATGTCCTGCGAGTTGTCGAGCTGCGGGTCATTGATCAGCCCCTTCCAACCGACGATGGTGCGCGGCTTTTCAAAATAGACACGCATGACGATTTCCATCCGGTCGGCGAATTTTTCGCGCAAGGCGTTGAGCCGGGCGGCGTAATCCAGGGCGCCCTTTTCATCATGGATCGAGCACGGCCCGATCACCACGAGCAGGCGCGGGTCTTCCTGCTTTAAAATGCGGACGATTCGTTCCCGGCTGCGGGCCACGGCGGCATTGACGGCGTCGCTGGAGGGCGATTGCGCCTTCAATTCGGCCGGCGTCAGCAGCCGGATGATTTCTTTGACGTGCAGATCCTGCGTCCGATACATGAGGACGAGTATAGCGTGCGCCCGCGGCGCGGAAAGTCCGAACTCATCTGTTGTTGGACGCGGCGCAAATTTTGTGTATGGTCGGGCGGAGGTTCTTGAACACGGACTATGAGCAACCCGCAATTGAACACGGGACAGAAGGCGCTCCAGATCAACCTGGACGCGAACAAATATGGCACGTTCGCCGAGATCGGCGGCGGCCAGGAGGTCGCCCGCTGGTTTTTCCGCGTCGGCGGCGCGGCGGGCACGGTAGCCAAGACGATTTCCGCCTATGACATGGCCGTGAGCGACGCCATTTACGGCCCGGCCGACCGTTACGTGAGCCGCCAGCGCCTGCAGGCGATGCTCGACCGCGAATGGAACCTGCTGCTGGAACGGCTCGATAAGACACGGGGTGACCGGGACACGTTTTTTGTCTTCGCCAACACGGTGGCCACGCACAGTTTCTCGCACAAGGAGGAAGGACATGGCTGGCTCGGCGTGCGCTTCCAGACCCGGCCGCATGAACCGGCGTCGGAAATCATCGTTCACGTCCGGATGCTTGACCGCGAGAATGCCCGAGAGCAGGAGGCGCTGGGCATCGTCGGCATGAACCTGATTTACGGCGCGTTTTACCTGCACGACAGCCCGGACCGTCTGATCCGGTCGCTAATGGACGACCTCTCGCGCGAGCGTGTGGAGGCAGACATGATCAAGTTTTCCGGGCCGGCGTTTGCGGGCGTGGACAACCGGCTCATGGCCCTGCAGCTCGTGCAACAATGGCTGACCGACGCCGCCATGTTCACCGCCGACGGCGAGACGGTCATTCCCGGCGAGGTGCTTTACAAGAAGCCGGTGCTCGTGGAACGGGGCAGCTTTCGCCCGCTCACCAACCCGATGCTCGACATGCTTGAACGCGCGCAGGAGCAGTTCCTACAGGAAGAACCGCTGAAGGGTGAAACGCCGGTGGTCATCACGGAAATGACCCTGCGCCAGCTTCAGGTCGGCGAGACCATCAACCACCGCGATTTCCTCGACCGCGTGGACACGCTGGCCGCGCTGGGCAAGACGGTGTTGATTTCCGATTTTCTCCGCTTCCACCGCCTGGTGATGTATCTCTCGCGCCACACGCAAAAAATGATCGGCCTGCCGATTGGCCTGATGCGTTTGCGCGATGTGCTGGACGAGAAGTTTTACACCACCCTTCAGGGCGGCCTGATGGAATCGCTTGGCCAGCTGTTCAAAAACGGCGCCAAGATGTATGTCTATCCATCGCTGGACCGCAAAACCGGCAAGCTGACCACGCTGGAAAACCTGGAGGTCCCGAAACACCTGCGGCATCTGTTCGCCCACCTCGTCGAAAACCGTTTTGTGGAAAACATCCGCAACTATAATCCTGACTATCTGGGAATCTATTCGACCGATGTCCTCAAACAAATCCAGTCCGGCGATGTCGCCTGGGAGAAGCTCGTCCCGCCGCCCGTGGGGCAGGTGATCAAGGCCAAGCAATTGTTTGGCTGGCAGGCAAAATAAGGCCGCGGGAACGGTTCCTGCCGGTTGCAGCAATCTTTCTGGCATTTTTGGGCTGGTTGGTTTATCGGTAACAAGTTATGAAAAAATTAATCTTTGTTTTTCTGGCCTTGAGTTATGCCGGGGCCGTTTGCGCCGCCGTCCACACCGCCACCGTTGAATATAAACAGGGCGACACCACGCTCGAGGGCTACGTCGCCTATGACGACGCCATCAAGGGCACGCGCCCCGGCGTCCTGATTGTGCACCAATGGATGGGGCTGACGGGCTACGAACAACATCGGGCCGAGATGCTCGCCGAGCTCGGTTACGTTGCTTTCTGCGCCGACATTTATGGCAAGGGCGTCCGTCCGCAAAACACCACGGAAGCCGGCGCGCTGGCGGGTAAATACAAGGGCGACCGCCAGCTTTTGCGCGCCCGCGTCAACGCCGGCTTGGACGCCCTGCGCCAGCAACCGCTCGTCAACCCGAGGAGTCTCGCCGCCGTCGGCTATTGTTTCGGCGGCACAACGGTGATCGAACTGGCCCGCAGCGGCGCGGACGTGGCGGGCATTGTCAGTTTTCACGGGGGCCTTGATTCACCCACTCCCGCGGATGGCAAGAACATCAAATGCAAGGTGCTGGTTTGCCACGGGGCGGATGATCCCTACGAGAAACCGCAGGATCTGGCGGCATTCGAGAGCGAGATGCGCGATTCGAAGGTGGATTGGCAGCTTATTGAGTACGGCGGTGCGGTCCATGCCTTCACCCAAGTCATGGCTGGCAATGACAATTCCAAGGGCGCGGCCTATAATGAAAAGGCAGACAAACGCTCGTGGGAGGCCATGAAGCAGTTTTTTGCGGAGATTTTCCAATGAGTTAAAGTTGGAGGAGCGACCCCTGCCAATCCTGATCATTATTTCTGAGATTGGGACGCGTGGACCCGCTCCTCCGAATTTGGTTTCTATTCATGTGCATTGGTGTCCATCCGTGGTTAAACTTGCCCCATGCGCATCACCGGTGGCAACGCGGCACGGCGGATCCTCAAGGTCCCCAAGGGACTCGATGTCCGCCCCACGCCTGACCTGGTCAAACAGGCGGTCTTCAACAGTCTGGGTGCGCGAGTCGCCAACGCCCGGGTGCTGGAATTGTTCGCCGGTTCCGGCGCGTTGAGCTTGGAATGCCTGAGCCGCGGCGCGGCGACGGCCATTTGCATCGAAAAATCGCACCGGCACGCCGGATTCATCCGCAAAAACGCGGGGGCGGCCGGTTACGAAGGTGTTCTTGACGTTCGCACGCAAGATGTCTTCCCGGCCCTGCAGCAGCTGGCGGAAGGCGGCCGGCAATTTGACTTGATCCTGGCTGATCCGCCGTACGGGGAGAAAAATATCGGCCGCCGCTCAACTTCACCGGCCCAGCAACTCCTCGACGACCCGTATCTGCCGAAACTGCTTGCGCCCGGCGGACGGTTTGTCCTTGGCCACACCAAACGGGACACGCTGACGATCGTCGAACCTTGGCAGGAGGTGAAATTACTCAAACACGGCGACAGTGTGATGCGGTTTTTTGAGACGGTTGAAATGCGGATGGCAATCTAAAATGGCCTCAGCGGTCCGAAATCACCCGAGTTTTTCCCGTCATTCACCGGAAGCCCAGCGGCATCATTCCGTGGCAGCCGTTAGTGAATGTCTTAGCGGGCCGGCGATGAGGATGGTTTGCCCCTCTTGGAGCTGGATCGTTGTGCCGTCTTGCTTTTGAATCAGGCCGTCTCCACGCACGCGCGTTCCGTCATTCATGCCCATGGTTTGCGCCGGCAAGAGGGTTATCAACGTGCCGTCCTTTTGCACCACCACCTGGCCATTTTTCAAGCTGACTGAATCCTGAGATGGAATGGTGGTGCCGTCCAGATGAAACAATTGTCCATCCGCCAGACGCGAGGGGCCGCCGTCGGGATAGCTGCAGGATCCGTCCGGGGAGATGCTCAGATTATTGGGGAAACGCATCGGTTCGGTGAGCGTTGACGCTTCACCATCACGCACCACAATGACCTGGCCTTTCTGCATCGCCACATGGTCAAACACGGGCTGCATGGACCCGTCGGGATTCAACAACCAACCGTCTCTGCGAAGCACCTGGCCTTCCGTCAGCTTCCGGTATTTTCCGCGCGCGACTTTGAAAGTGCAATTGGTGGTCACTTCAATGTCAAAGGGAAGCTTGAGGTTGTCCCTAAGCAGTTCCGCCGTCCCGTCGCGCAGGCCATATACCTCGTTGTTGGTGACGGTGACGCCATCCACTGAAACTCCCGTCTGCGCGCGCAACCAGGGTGTGCAGGCCAGGGTCAATACAAAAACGCAGATGATCCGGTTCATACTCATATATGAAATAAATGGTTCTTCCTCGTGGCTTCAATATCACACCGGACCGCCAGAGCAGCAACCGAAATCCGCGCACATCCGATTAGGTGCCGGACGTTTCTTTCACCGCTTCGCGAATCGTGTTCCTGAATTTATCCATGCCCCGGTCAAAGGCCGCGGAGATCGGCAGGAGGGAAACCTTTTTGACCTTTTTTTTGAACTGCTTCAAATTTTCCTCGGCAACGGCCTCATCCATTTTATTTGCCACCACGAGGCGCGATTTTTCCAGCAATGCCGGATCGTAAAGCTCGAGTTCCTTGAGCAGTTGTTTGTAATCGTCCCACGGTTTGCGATTGTCGGTGCCGGCCATGTCGAGCAGCAGCACGATGATTTTGCAGCGCTCGATGTGGCGTAAAAAGGCGTGGCCGAGACCGACGTTTTTGTGCGCGCCCTCGATCAAGCCCGGCACGTCGCAGACCGTGAGCCGGTGCCAGTCGTCATATTCAACAATTCCAATCTGCGGGTGCAGCGTGGTGAACGGGTACGACGCCACCTTCGGCCGCGCTTTGGAAATGGCCGTCAGCAAGGTGGATTTGCCGGCGTTCGGATAGCCGACGAGCCCGACTTCGGCCATGATGCGCAGTTCCAGCAGATAATCGCCCTCCTCGCCCGGCTCGCCCGGCTGCGCGAAACGCGGGGTCTGGCGCGCCGCCGTCGCAAAATTCCGGTTGCCCAATCCGCCGCGACCGCCTTTGCAGAGCACGAATTGCTGCCCGTTGGTGGTAAGGTCAGCGACCAGCTCGCCCTTTTTTGTATCATTGGCGGAGAACACCTCCACAGCCTCCTTGCTCAAGTCAATTTCCTGGGCCATCCCGCCGCTGGAACTGCGCATCAACGGCCGTTTGCTGGAACTGGTTTTAAACTTCGGTTTTTCGTCCCCGTCCTCATCCTCGTCCTCGACGTCTTCAACCGGTTTTGGCGCTGACGGCAACCGCCAGACCAGCGTGCCGCAGGGTACCTTGATGATGAGGTCCTTGCCCGCGTGGCCGTCCATGCCCTTGCCCATACCGGGTTCGCCGACCTCGGCGATGAGGCGCGGAACGTAATACTGGCCGATGAGATTGTTGAGGTCGTGATCGGCCTGCAAAATCACGCTGCCGCCGCGACCGCCGTTGCCGCCGCTGGGACCGCCCTTGGCGATGTAGGCTTCGCGATGGAACGCGACACAGCCTTTGCCGCCGTGCCCCGCGGACGCGTAGATTTTGATTTCGTCAACGAACATAATTCCATCGCACCAACAAAAAAGGCGAGGCCGAAGCCCCGCCATGAGATTCGTTTGCGCCGCTTAATTCTTTGCGGCGGGCTCGGCCTTCACATTCACGCGCCGGCCGTTCTTGTCGAAATTGATCTTGCCATTCACCAGCGCGAACAACGTCCAGTCGCGCCCGGTGCCGACGTTTTCGCCCGCGACGAACTTGGAGCCGCGTTGGCGGACAATGATGCTGCCGGCGGTGACGGCTTCGCCACCGTAGGTTTTTACGCCCAGCCGTTTGCTGACGCTGTCGCGGCCGTTGCGTACGCTGCCTTGACCTTTTTTATGTGCCATAAAAAGTGATGGTTGAAAGTTGCGGATGCCGGGACTACGCCTTGATCTCCTTGATCTTGACCACCGTCAGTTCCTGACGATGTCCGATGGTTTTGTGATAGCCCTTGCGGCGCTTCATCTTGAACGTGAGCTTGTGCTCGCCGCGCTTGTGCGCCACCACATCGGCCAGCACGCTCGCGCCGCTGACCGTGGGGGTGCCGACCGCGACCTTGCCGTCGCTATTGACCATCAATACTCGGTCAAAGGTGAAGGGTTTCCCGGCCTCGACGGCCAGACGTTCGATTTCCAACGTGTCGCCTGCGGCGACCCGATATTGTTTACTACCAGTTTCTAAAACGGCGTACATAAATTTTCCCGCAATGGGCCGGATAGTAAGCCAGAGCCGCACCGGACTGTCAACGCTCGATTTGTTTTGAAAATCAGATGATTCTAGCAATCATCTCCTGCTGCCGCACATGCCTAAAAATCACGTCAAAGAGACATAAATTAACGTTTAGCAATAAAAATTACTTGACTAACGACTTTGATGGGAGTATTCAGGACGCATGAATACGAACGTATCTTCCTCAAAAACAGATCGGCGGTTAAATCGAATTAAAAAAGTCGTCTGGGTTGTCAGAATACTAACCGGCCTGGCTATTGCTTGCATTGTGGCGTGTGATTTGATTTTCCTGTGCAACATCATTGGCTGGACTGATATTTCACTGGGAAGTATATCATCACCACCCTTTTCAAAGTATTCGTCAGCGCACGCCATTCCGGTATCCTTCCTGATATTGGGATTCATCCGGGTTGGGTTCCTTTTTGCAGGGGCTTTTGTTTTAAACCGACTGCTTCGGTTTTTTGCAGGGGCGAGTTTTTTCACTGCTGAAAACATCATTTGTATCAAATGGCTTGGCTCTCTGGTCATCAGCGATTGGGTGGTTGCAAAATTTCTGCAGGCGATTGGCTCGAGAGCACTGATGATTGGTTTTGACGATTTTACCAAAGTCGCGATTGGATTTCTGGTTATTTTAATCGCCTGGATCATGGACGAAGGCCGGAAGATTCAGGAGGAACAGGCACTGACGGTTTGACTGCACAACGAGCACAATCATGAAAAACTTCCAGAACAAAGTCAGAATCATCAAGGTCAGCACCGCCTTGCGCACCATCGCCTTTGCCGGGCTCGTCATATGGGTGTTCACCATTGTAACTTTGTTGGGCAACGCCATCCTGCCGCCCTTGATTTGGAAACAGCACTTCCACTTTTCGGTTTCTTTGTTTCTGCCCCTGCCGACGCTTTTGTTTACATTCATGGCGAACCTGAAAATATTCCGCTTCTTTAACCGTTTGAAGAACGGCTGTCTCTTCGACGCGCAAACGGTTGATAACCTGGACGCCGCCGGCACTTGGTGGCTGATGATGTGGCTTTATCAACTCGTGTGGCTCACGGTCCAACAAAACCTCGCGGACAAGTTTGATTTGAGCCATTTCCCCATTGATTGGGGATGGCTGTTTGCAGGATTAGCTCTGAAAATATTCGCCTGGCTGTTCCGCGAAGCGCAGGAACTGCAAGAGGAACAGGAATTGACGGTCTAAGCTTATGCCTATCATCGTCAATCTCGACGTGGTTCTCGCCCAGCGTAAAATGCGGCTGAATGATCTGGCGGCGGCCGTGGACATCACGCCGCAAAATCTGTCGATCCTCAAAACCGGCAAGGCTAGGGCCATCCGCTTCTCCACGCTGGAAGCCATTTGCGCCCATCTCGAATGTCAGCCCGGCGAGATTTTGGAATTTCGTCCCAATACCGAAAAAAAGAAGCAGCTCGTGCGGGACTAAGCCGGAACGATGCGGTTGGAATTGGGGAGCGCGCCCGCCCCGGGCGCGGCCGACGACGCCCTCGTCGTCGGCTTTTGCGTTGGGACCAGCGCATTGATGGGTTCGTCAATCCGCGTGCGGTTCGGCGCGAGGGCGCGCCGAACCACAGCCGGGGCGGCTGTGCTCCCCGTAAAACCGGCTGACTCGTTCCGGCTAAGTCTGTTATTTCCGCCGTTCCTGCCTGCGAAACTCCAGCTCCCGGCTTTTAATTTCATCACCCAAAAGCTCTTCCGCTGACCAACCACGCGCCTGGGCCAGTTCTGTCAGGGCAAATAGTTCACTAGCCAGCCTGGTTTTGTTGAATTGCCGCCGGGTAACGGGTCTCTCGGAAATAATTTTCGCTTTGCGTGCCTTTTTCACCAGTTTCTCGGCGCGGAGCAGCGCTGGCAGATGCCTCGGTATGCCGTCGAGGGCGGAATGGCGGGCGTGTTTGGTTCCGTGCTTCTCCGCCTTTTTGATTTTCTCCCAATTCGCCCAAACTTCGTCCACGTTTTTGACCTTGGTCGTGCCGAATACATGCGGATGGCGCCGCACCAGCTTTTCCACAATCACCCGGCAGACCTTTTCAAAATCAAACACCCCGCGTTCCTTGGCCATCTGGCAGTGGAAAACAACCTGCAGCAGCAAATCGCCGAGTTCCTCGGCCATCTCGTGGTCGTCCTTCGCCTCAATGGCATCAATCAACTCGTAAACCTCCTCGATGGTGTGGCGGCAGATGGTCTTGTGCGTCTGCTCACGATCCCACGGACAACCCGTGGGTGAGCGCAGTTTCGCCATGATCTTGAGCAAGTCATTGATGGCGGGAGTTTTTTTCATTTGGAAAACCTTCAACATTCAACATTCAACATCGAACTCCCAACTGGAAACAACGGCGATGCGGGAAACCTTCGACGTTCGGAGTTCAATGTTGAATGTTGGGTGTTCAAAATTCAGAGAATCACCAGATCATCCCGATGCACCACCTCGACCCGCGCGAGCTTCCGGCCGCGCACCTCGGGCGCGCCAAACCTGGCGATCCCGCGCGCGAACTCAGTGCCGTTCAGATCGCAGATCCGCACGACATCGCCCGGGGCAAATTCGCCCTCGCACCGGGCCACGCCGGGCGGCAGCAGGCTCTTGCCCTTCTCGCGCAAGGCCAGCTTCGCTCCGTCGTCCACGAATAACGCGCCGTGAGGATGATGAAAAAACGCAATCCAGCGCTTCCGGCCCTGCAGCTTGGTCGGCTGGGGCACAAACAAAGTGCCTTCGTCCCCGCCGTCCAGGATTTTTATCAGCGCGTTTTTCTTTTTCCCGGACGCGATGACCAGCGGGATGCCGGAACGCACGACGATTTTTGCGGCTTGGATTTTGGATGCCATGCCGCCGACGGCCGTTTCGCTGTCCGTGCCGACGGCCAGATTTTCAATTGCTGGATCAATCTGTTCGATGACGGAAATGGTTTTGGGATTGGCTTTGCTGAAATTCTCGATCACACCGTCCACGGTCGTAAGGATCACCAGCAAATCAGCGGGCAACAGCGAGGCGACCAGCGCGGACAATTTGTCGTTGTCGCCAAATTTGATTTCGGTGAATGAAATCGCATCGTTTTCGTTGATGATGGGCACCACCCCCCGGCCGAGCAGCGTGACGAGCGTGTTGCGCGCATTGAGGTGGCGTTCGTGATGCTCCAGGTCATCGTGCGTGAGCAGCACCTGCGCGACGTGCAGGTTGTGCCGGGCAAAGAGGTCCGCGTAAGTGGCCATGAGCCGCGACTGGCCGACGGCAGCGCAGGCCTGCAATTCCGCGAGTTCACCCGGACGTTTTTCATAGCCCAACGCCCCCATGCCCGCGCCGACGGCCCCGGAGGTAACCAGAACTATTTCCTTGCCGGATTTTTTCAGCGCCACGACCTGCGCCACGAGTTGATCCAATTGCGCCGGATCGGGCTGCTTGCGGCTGTCGGTGAGCACGCCGGTGCCGAGTTTCACGACGATGCGGACGGCGGATTTGATGGCTTCACGATGCACGCGGCAAAATTAGAAGATATTTCGCGCGTGGAAAACGTTAAAATACGATGCCGATCAGTCTTAAAATGTCCTGAAGTTCGGCGGAATTGCCGGTTTTGAGCCCTTTGGGGCTGACGAGTGAACTAAAAAAATAATTACTTCGAAGTTCTATAAAAACCATCAAACTGACCAGATCGTTTTGTGATTTCACGTTTCGGAGCGGCCAATTTTCAATGTCAATTTTTTGGGTGCGATCATTTCGTTGATCATTCAGATCAATGTACTTTGCGGTCCCGACAGAGACATTGAGCACGTCAATGCCCGTGAATTCGAGGCCGGTCTTTTTGGTGAAGTCGGTCGCACTGTTGGCCCCGGACTTCTTTGCCGGAACGGCGGCGAGGGCGAAAATGTTGGTTTGGCCTGCCTGATTTTTAACCACGTCAATTTCGCCCAGGTTGAATCGCAGGAGCGTGACGTGCAGCCGGCTTTTTGCGAGCGCCACCGCATCGTATTCAACGTGGATTTCCCGGATGTCGAGGAACGGTGTGCCGCCGAACGCCGGAGGATTGAAGAGTTTGAAATCCCGGATCGTCAGGGTCGGCTCGGTGAGGCCAAGGGAAAATCTGCCGATTTCCGCATCCATGCCGGTCTGGGCGCGAATCTGATGTTCCATATAAACCCGGAGAATCGAATTGAGGGACAGCAACAGGATGACGATCAGCACCACCGCCAGCAGGAACAACCGGAACAGCCATTTGAACACCCATTTCATATTGGAATGCCGGCTGGGATCAAAGCTGGACGTCCTCCGGCCGCACTTCGAGACATTCGTCTTGATCCTCCCAAATTACAGCGGGATAAACGTTCAGCAGCTTCGGCGCAAGTTCGCGGCCCGCGCGCGCGAGCAGCCGCTCGGCCTCTTCCGCCGCGCCTTCATAGGCCCGGTCGTAATCGCTCGCGCGCCGGCGCTGGCGGTCGTCCCAATGTGCCACGGCATGGACGGGCTCGTATTGTTGCGCCCACAAATCAAGCTCGGCGCGGACCTCCGCGGGAATTTCATCGAAGGGGACGAGGGTTTCGCTGCAATGCTGGCAGATCAGCCCCGACTCGCGCACATCCCGGGTGAACAGCGGCAAAAACGGCGCGCGGCAGCACGGCGATTCCGCATACGCCGCCGGTGGCGTGGCCAGCCGCTTGAACCAGACCTGCCGGTCATGCGCCAGTTGTGCCGCCAGCCGGTAGGCGCCGACGAGCGGGTGCGACAGCCGCCACGCCTTGCCTTCAAGCTGGCCGAGCGTTTGGGCGAGCCAACGCCCGAGCGTGAGGTCGTCCCAATCCTGAAACGCCCGGCTGTAGCCCTTCCACAGCGAGTCAAGCGGTGAATCTGATTCGAATGCCATGGGCGGCAGGATGGAGCGCAGGAGGAATTTTGTCGAGCGGCGTTGCAAAAATGGAGCCAATGACTGGGATCGAACCAGCGACCGACGGTTTACGAAACCGTTGCTCTACCACTGAGCTACATTGGCCTTAGTTCGTCAAAACGCGCACGTTCTGAACGTCCCTCATTTTGGAAGAACATCCACGACAAGTCAATTAGACGTTCCAGCTGGAAATCTCAAACCTGAGGCGCATCCGGCCGGCCGATCTGGCCGCGGGTCACACCCAGTTGATTCATCAGTTTCAACTCCCGCCAGAGCTGGGTGCCGGTGATTTTCCCCCGCAACAACTGGCGGTATTTGGAAATCGTCTGCGCCACCTGGTCGGGGGTTTCGTTGAGGAACTCCAGCCGGAAATGCCGCACGCCGAGTTCAATCATCCGCGAGACGTATTCCGCGCCGGTCTGCGCGCGTGAATGGAACACCGTGTTGCGGCAACCCACGTCCGCCTTGAGCGGGTGTTCCGCGCCCACGCGGTCACGCAGCCGCACGTCATGCCGGTCGCACGGACGGCCGCAATTCCTGAAGTCCGTGCCAGTCGAGAGGAACGCGCAGAACACGCAATGCTCCATGTGAAACATCGGGATGTGCTGGTGGATGGTCACTTCGAACCATTCGGGCGGCGCGGCCTGCAACAACGCCTCGAGCTGCTGAAAATTCAAGTCGTAGCTCGTCGTCAGCCGTTCCAGCTCGAACCGGTTTTTGAAATAATCCGCCGTGAGCCGGTTGGCCACATTCAGCGAATAATCGCCGACGCATCGGTCATTTTTGAAAAATTTCAGGTGATCGTAATTGCGGACGAGATAGCCGTCGGCATTGCAGGAACGCACCTGCTCCAGCGTCCATTCCTCGCCCATCTTGAAAATGCGGGGAGGAGCCACCCAGATGGAAGGTTGAGGGTTGAGAGTTGAGGGTTGAGACGCAGAGCAGCCGCGGGCGGTGTGAAACAAGGTCACGGCCTCGCGATATTTCTTGGGATCCTCAAATTCGCAGTAAACGGTTGTCAGCCCGCAACGCAACGCGGCTTCGAGCTGGTCGAGGCTGCGGACCAGCACGATCAATTCAGGGCTGGGAGGCGGGGTTCCAAGCGATACGGACTCAATCACCTCGGGAACCTGGCCGGCCTGTTCGGCACACTCCGTTTTCAGTTTCCACCGCTTCGGTTGCTGGCGCAAACGGTCCAGTTCCTCAACAATTTGACGGCGCAAGCGGTTCAGTTCACTCACCGGCAACAAAACGTCGCCTGACAAATTGTTTTTTAGTTCGCCCAATTTGAACGGTGTGCCGCCCAGGCGGCCCAGTTGTTCGCGCAAGCGTTCAGTCGTGAGCGGTTGTTTCCCAGCCTCGGCCAGCGGCATGGCGGAATCCACACGAGCCACATGGCCGAATTCATCGTGTGCAACGAGCGTGAGCGGCTTGCCGGCGAAACCGTGCACCTCGATTTCAACCGGGCGCTGGAATTTTGGAACATCGCCCTCAAAACTTTGCTGCAAACGCCGCTCCAGTTCCGGGTCGCTGGTCTTCCACAGCTTGTCTCCGACGTGGACGCGCGAAAAATCAATGTCTCCCCGGCCAAACCCCAGTTCGGCGCACTGGGGTTTATTGGGCTGGGACCTGGCATTCCGGATTTCGTACACCCGCCCGCCCTCCTCCTGGTCCTCTGGTTTGCCGGCATCGAACACCACGCCGTCCCCGGGTTTCAGCGGGCCTTCGAGATGGATGAGAACCTTTTCGCGCTGCACGCCCGTGACTTCGCCGAGATACACACCGCGTTTCTTGCCGAAACGTGCGTGGACGAGCTGCTGGTTGTTGGTCCCGCCGAACCAGCCGGTGTACAGGCCGCGGCTGAAGGCCATCTCCATTTCATATTGCGGATTGTGTATTGCAGATTGCGGATTGGTCTTCAGTGCTGGAATCCCACGGTCAGCCGTCTGCCGTCCGCAATGATCCAGGGCCTTGCGGTAAATTTTGGTGATGTTCGCCACGTACTCCGGCGACTTGAGCCGGCCCTCGATTTTCAGGGAAGCCACGCCCGAACGGATTAATTCCGGCAACACTTCCAGCCCGGCGAGATCCTGCGGACTCAACAGGTATTTCCGGTCGCCGAGCGGGACCAGTTTGCCGTCAGAAATCAAATCGTAAGGCATTCGGCAGGCCTGTGCGCATTCGCCGCGATTGGCCGAACGCCCGCCCAGGGCCTCGCTGGTGAGGCATTGACCGGAATAGGCGACGCAAAGGGCTCCGTGAACGAAAACCTCAAGCGGAAGTGTCCAGTTTTCAGTTTTCAGTTTCAAGCCGGCGTCGTTTTGAGACTGAACACTTGAAACCGAACGCTTGAAACTCTCATTTATCTTCTCAATTTCCGGGATGCTGCATTCACGCGCCAGCACAACGAGATTGCAGCCAAGTTTGCGGGCAAATTCCACGCCGGCGTCGCTGGTGACGGTCATCTGGGTGGAGGCGTGAATAGGAAAGTCCGACGAGATCCGCCGGATGAGCCGGCAGATGCCGACATCCTGGACAATCACTGCGTCAATGCCCGCCGCAATCATCGTGCGCAGATATTTTTCGGCGTCGGCCAGCTCGTTTTCAAAGACCAGCGTGTTGAGGGTGACATAACCGCGCACGCCCCGCCGGTGGAGATAGTCCATCAGCCCCGGGAGGTCGGCCCCGGTGAAATTCTGCGCCCGCATCCGCGCATTGAATTTTTCCAGGCCGAAGTAGATTGCATCCGCACCGTTTTCAACGGCAGCGCGGGCGCAGTCCCAGTCGCCGGCAGGCGCCAGCAATTCCGGCAATCCACGGATGGCGGATTCCGAATTCCGGATAAGTTCAGCGGTGGCCGTACCGGTCATTTCAGGCTTAACCTTTACCATGAAACCACGACGGGACAAGGCATCTTCGCGCCGGGCGCATTTTTGAACTTGGCAATCAAGCCGGATGGGTCACTTTTATTCCGTGATTCATCCAACCGCCATCATTCATCCGAAAGCCAGGCTGGATCCGACCGTTCGCGTCGGGCCGTATGCCGTGATTGACGAAGGTGTGGAACTGGGCGCGCACTGTGTGGTCGGGCCTTCCGCCTATCTCACCGGCCTGACAACGATCGGTCCACGCAATGTGTTTCATGCCGGCTGCATCATTGGCGACGCTCCGCAGGATTTGAAATACCAGGGCGAACCGACGCGCTTGCGCATCGGCGACCACAATGTCTTTCGCGAACATGTCACGGCGAACCGGGCCACCAAACCGGACGAGGAAACGGTCATCGGCTCGCACAATTTTCTCATGGCCAACTGCCACATCGGCCACAACTGCCGGCTGGGCGACCACATCATCATTGCCAATGGCACCGCACTGGGGGGACACGTCCTGGTCCAAGACCGTGCGTTCCTTTCCGGGAACTGTCTCGTGCATCAGTTCTGCCGAGTCGGCACACTGGCGCTGATGCAGGGTGGTTCGGCCGTCAGCCAGGACCTGCCGCCGTTCACCGTGGTCCATCGCGTCAATGAACTTTGCGGCTTGAACATCATCGGATTGCGTCGCGCGGGATTTACCGCGGAACAGCGGGTGGAATTGAAGCAGGTTTACCTGCAATTGTTTCGCGGCGGGAAAAATTTCCGCGCGGCGATTGAAGCAATGCGAAATCAATTCTCCAGCCCGGGAGCGAAACTCCTGCTCGATTTTGTGGCGACGACCAAACGCGGAGTGTGTTCGGACACAGGTCATGCGCCCGGTGAAAACAAGGACGAATAACAAATCGTTTATGTATAAAATACTCGCTTCAGACGGACAGGAATACGGGCCGGTCTCGACCGAAAAGATGAAGCAATGGATTGCGGAGGCCCGGGTGGAGAAAAAGACTCCGGTCATGCCGGATGATGCGAAGGACTGGGTTTTTCTGGAGACGTTGCCGGAATTTGCCGAGACATTCGCATCCCCGCCAATCAATGCGGCATCTGGCGCCAAGTCCGGCAGCAGTTTGAACGCCGTGATTCCCTACAAAAACATCCGGGCGCTGGCAGCGTATTATTTTGCCGTTTTTTCCGTCATTCCCATTCTGGGGATGCCACTGGGGCTCGCGGGTTTTGTGCTGGGCATGCTCGGATTGCGGTTCCGCGCCAAAGATCCGGCCGCGGGCGGCCAGGTTCATGCGTGGATTGGAATTGTGCTGGGCGGGTTGTGCGGATTTGGGTATCTGGCGCTGATCATTTTTTTGTTTTTCGCCACCATCACCAAACATAAAATTCATTGACGCGTTACCATGTATAAAATCATTGGAGCCGATGGCCGGGAATACGGGCCGGTGGCCTTTGAACAGCTGCAACAATGGGTCGCTGAAGGGCGGGCCAATGCGCTGACGCAAACGCTGGTTCCCGGCGCATCCGACTGGAAGCCGCTGGGCGCGTTGCCGGCGTTTACGGGCGGTTTTGCGCCGCCCAGCTCGCCGATGATCGCACCGCTGAAGCCGGGAATGGTTTCGACCGGCCGGCTCCCCAAGACCAATTCCTATGCAACCGCCGGGCTGATTTTCGGCATCCTGTCGGTGACCTGCTGCTGTGGATTTCCGTTTACCATCCTCGGAATCATTTTCTCGCTCATCGGCCTCTCGCAAATCAACCGATATCCCGAATGTTACGAGGGCCGGGGGTTTGCCATCGCCGGACTGATCCTTTCAGGCGCGAGCCTCGTCTTGGGCATGGGGCTGGTGCTGCTCAATCTCGCATTGCATCCGGCGAACTTCGCGTGGCGTTTCCATTCCTTCTGAAACCGGACATGCGCCCTGAATCACAACCCGCACCACCAAAGGCGGGGCCGTCCCCATCGCTTATGTTTTTTGCGGTGACTGTTCTGGCGCTGGCCATATTGGGTTCGGGTGCGGTGCTGTTTTTCTTTGATCCGGCGAAAAACGGGTTTTATCCCATTTGCGTGTTTCATGCGCTGACCGGTTTGAACTGTCCGGGCTGCGGCGCGACCCGGGCGGCGTATCAATTATTGCACGGCCATCTGCTGCTGGCGCTGCATGACAACGCGCTGTTTATCCTGGCGTTGACCGCGCTGGCGGCAAAGGCCGCCGGGCTGGTCTTGAAAAAATTCCGCAACCGCCCGGCGGCATTCATGGTTTCGTCCCGGACATTATGGGCGTTTCTTGTGATCACGCTGATCTTCACCGGGTTGAGAAATTTGCCGGCATTTGCGTGGCTCTCGCCTTGAGCGGAAGGAACTTTTGGCTTTTGTCGGCAGGCGGTGTCGTGTTCAATCGTCGGGCCATGAGCCTGACACATCCATTGACAACGACAACATTTGAACTGCCCGGCTACCGGGTGACGAAATCCTTCGGCGTGGTCCGCGGCATCATTGTGCGGTCGCGCTCCATCGTCGGGAATTTTGGCGCGAGTATTCAGGCGATTTTTGGCGGGAACATCACGCTGTACACCAATCTTTGCGAACGCGCCCGCGAAGACACTTTCAACCTGATGCTCACCCATGCAGGCGAACTGGGGGCCAACGCCGTGGTCGGTGTGCGCTACGACGCGACGGAGATTGCGCCGGGCATCACGGAAGTACTGTGTTATGGCACGGCGGTATATGTGGAGGCGGAAGCGCGTTAAACCGTTGAATCATTCAACCGGCACAACGGACGGTTCAACCATTCAATAAACGAGCGAAATCATGGCCGGACACAGCAAATGGGCGAAGGTCAAGCATTTCAAGGGTGCGATTGACGCCAAACGCGGGAAAATTTTTGCCAAGCTGGGCCGTGAAATCACGATTGCCGCCAAAATCGGCGGTGGCGACCCGGACATGAATCCACGGTTGCGGATGGTGCTGCTCAAAGGCCGCATGGCGAACATGCCGCGCGACAACATCGAACGGGCCATCAAAAAAGGCACCGGTGGCGGCGAAGGCGCGAATTTCGAGGATTTGACCTATGAAATTTACGGGCCCGGCGGCGTGGCGTTGCTGGTGGAGGTGAGCACGGACAATCGCAACCGCACGGCTTCGGACATTCGCAGCTTGGCGACGAAGAGCGGAGGCAGCATTGCAACCCCGGGATCGGTCAGCCGGCTGTTCCAGCGGAAAGGACAGGTCATCGTATCGCGCGAAGCGGCCGGCGAGGACCAATTGATGGAACTGGCGCTGGAAGCGGGGGCTGAGGATTTCAAGGCCGAACCCCAGGGCTATGAAATTCTGACCGAGCCGGGGAATTTCGAGGCCGTGCACAAACAGATTGAATCCAGGGGCATCAAGTGCGAAGTGGCGGCCATCACGTGGCTGCCCGTCCTCACTGTTCCGCTGGCGATTGAGGCGGCGATTGCTGCGGTCAACCAGTTGATCGATGCGCTGGAGGAACATGACGATGTGAAGGAAGTGTATGCCAACGCCGAATTTCCCAATGAAGCGGTGAACCCATGAGCGGCGGTCACCGCAACCAGGCATGAAGGCACTCAGCACCGATTCTTTGCTCGCGCGATTGCTGGCCCGGCTGGCGACGGCCGTGTGCCGCTACCCGCGGTGGTTTGTCTATCCCCAGTTGGCGCTGTTCTTGGTGAGCGTCGTTTACACGGTCGGCTTTCTCCAGGCCGACATGAACCGGGACAACCTGGTCGGGCCCAATCAAAAAAACCATCAAAACTATCTCCGCCTGCAAACGGAGTTTCCGCAGCAGGGTAACGATCTCATCGTGGTCGTGGAAAGCGAAAACCTCGAGAAGAACCGGCAATTTGTCGATCGTATTGCCGCGAAAATGCAGGCGGAAACCAACCTGTTTCAGGATGTCTTTTACCAGCAGGATTTATCAGTGATGGGCGCCAAGGCCCTGTTGTTCGCTTCCGAGGACGACTTGGTGGACCTGAAGGAAAAACTGCACGCCGATCTGCCGTTCATCCGCCGCTTTACGCAAACCACCAATCTCATTTCGTTTTTTGAGCAGGTCAACACCGCCTTCCGCACCGCCTCGCGCGAAACCAACTCCCAAACGGAATCGTTGATCCAGGCGTTGCCGGCCTTGACCCGCATCGTCAGACAGACCACCGACAGTCTGGTGCAGCCGGGTGAACCGCCGCCCAGCGTGGCGGCTTTGTTTATTGCCGGCAGCGAAACCAACACCTACGTGACCTACAATCAAGGCCGGATTTTTCTGGTGACGGCCCACGCCCCCAATGCGGCATCGGACAACATTCCCCCAACGCTATGGAGCATTCTTAAAAATGCCTTTCTCGAAAACGTTACCGGACAACGCGCCAAGAACGACGACCTGACCAGTGAAGCGATCGTGCGCTTGCGCGAGCTCGTCCAGGAGACTCAAAGCGAGGTGCCCGGCCTGAATGTGGGCCTGATGGGGGAACCGGTGCTGGACTTTGACCAGATGGCCCAATCACAAAAGGACATCACCATTGCCAGCGTTGTGTCGTTGATTCTCTGCGCGCTGATTTTTGTTTACGGCTACAACGAAACCGGCCGGCCGATCAAGGCGACCATTTGCCTCGTGGTCGGTCTGGCCTATACCTTGGCGTTCACCACACTGGCCATCGGACATTTTAATGTTTTGACGATCACCTTTGTGCCGATGCTTATCGGGCTGGCGATTGATTTTGGCGTGCATTTGATCACTCGCTACGAGGAGGAATTGCGTTACGGCAAATCAGCGGAGGCCGCGATACAGAAGGCGATGGTCTTCACCGGGCAAGGCATTTTCACCGGGGCGCTGACGACCGCGGGTTCCTTCCTGGCCATGGCGTTCACCAATTTCAAGGGCATCCAGGAAATGGGGATCATTTGCGGCAGCGGGCTGCTTCTCTGTCTGGTGCCCATGATGACGCTGTTGCCGGTGATGCTGCTGCGGGGACGTCAGAATGTGATTGACCACCAGGCTTCCCAGGCGGATGCCCGCGCGCGGATCGAAAACCTGTGGTTGCAGCGTCCGGTGCTGGTGACGGCGATCATCGTGGCGCTGTGTGCTGTGGCGCTGGTGCAGGCTCGCAAGGTTTATTTTGATTACAACCTGGAAAAACTACAGAGCCTCGGTTTGTCATCGGTGATGTTTGAACAAAAGCTGCTTGCCTCGGCTGACAAGTCCCTGCTGCGCGGCGCGGTGATGGCCGACTCGCTGGAACAAGCCATCGACTTGGAGGAGAAAATCAAACGGCTGCCGACCGTGGCCGACGTCGAACCGCCCCCCAGCCTGCTGACCAACCTGCTCAAGTCCAGTAGCAGCGAAAAACTCGATTTGATCGGCCAGATCAAGCAAGAACTCGCGCCGCTGCACTTCGGCGCCCCGGACATGAACCCCGTGGAGATTAATGCATTCAGCCGGACATTGTATGGGCTTTCGGGCTACTCGGGGATGGCGCTGGATGAAATCGGGAGCAGCGACCCGGAGATGACCGGGCAGTTCGTCGAATTACGGCAGGCAATTGAGGATTTGCGCAAGACCATGCTGGAAGGAGATGCCTCGGCGCTGGCTGAACACGCAAACCGACTCGCGCAATTTCAGCAGGCGCTGTTCACGGACATGCGCACGACGTTTCAATTGCTGCAAAATCAGGACAACCGCGCGCCATTGCAGGTGACTGACCTGCCGCAGGCCTTTCGCAGTCAATTTGTATCCCCCAATGGAAAATACCTGCTGCAAATTTTCCCCAAGGCCAACATGTGGCAGCGCGACAATCAGGAGAAATTCATTTCCGAGTTGCGAACCGTGGGTCCCGATGTCACGGGCACGCCAGTGCAGCTTTATGAATTTGAAGAATTGCTCAAGGACAGTTATATTCAGGCCGCTTGGTATTCATTGGCAGCAATTGCCCTTTTGGTGTTTTTTCACTTCCGGACCATCGGTTCGGTGGTGCTGGCGCTGTTGCCGGTGGGCATCGGCACGCTGTGGCTGGTTGGATTGATGGGCTGGCTGAAGATTCCCTTTAACCCGGCGAACATCATGACGCTGCCCCTGGTCATCGGCATCGGCGTAACCAATGGCATTCACATCCTGAATCGGTTTGCCGAAGAACGCACGCCAGGGATTCTATCCCGAAGCACCGGCAAAGCCGTTTTGGTGTCCGGGCTAACCGCCATCGCCGGTTTCGGCAGCCTGATCATTGCCAGAGACCGTGGCATTCACAGTTTGGGATGTGTCATGGCGGCGGGGATTACCATGTGCATGGTAGCGGGACTGACCTTTTTGCCGGCCTTGTTGAATTTGCTGGGCCGGTGGCGCCCATTAATAAATCAACCCAGTGCCGACGAACAAATCATCGACACTGGGTCAGGAGGAACCGAGGTCAAACCTCAAGTGTATGGAAAACATAAAGAAAATTAACTGGAAGTCAATATCAATGTTAACCTTAACAACAAATGGCCAACCACTGGTCAAATTTCATTTTCAATAACGATAACGAAAGTCATTTTTAAAATTGAGCGCCAATTCTCGACACTCACTTTTTCCGAATTAAAAATCAGATCATGACAGGTCTTAAAGTTATTATTTGCCGTCTCCGGATTCATTACCTGAGTCTGGCCCTCGGCTTTTCCTCCACGGCCATGGCAGAAGACGGTTTTCATGCCGGGCCGGTTTTTGACCACTTTTCTCTGACTCTCTCATTGGGCCACCGTGCCGAAGCGGTTGGGCCATTTTTCTACAATCAGCTAAGTGACACGGAAAAAACCTGGGCGGTTCCGCCGTTGCTGTCCTACGACACAGATCCGACGACCGAAACCAAGGAATTCGATCTTCTGTATCCGGTATTAACCTGCGAACGTTTTGGCACGGAGTACCGCTGGCAACTTGGGCAATTGCTCAGTTTTTCCGGAGGCCAGAATCCGGATGACGATTTGCCCGTCAGCAAATTCACAATTTTTCCGCTTTATTTCCAGCAACGCTCACCCAACCCGGAACTGAACTATACGGCATTGGTTCCGGTTTATGGTCACATCCAAGGCCGCTTGTTTCGCAATGAAATTTTCTTCGTCCTGTTTCCGCTTTATGTGGAAACGCAAAAACGCGACGTGGTTACGGACAATTATTTGTTTCCCATCTTTCATTTGCGTCACGGGGACGGGTTGCATGGCTGGCAGGTCTGGCCGCTGGCTGGCAGCGAACACAAAAGCGTGACCACACAAACCAACGGCTTTGGCGAAACGGAAGTTGTCGGTGGCCACGATAGTTTTTTCGCCCTTTGGCCGGTTTATCTCCGCCAGAACAACAACCTGGGCACGGACAACCCCGAAAAATTTCGCGCGGTCATTCCGTTTTACGTCAGGTCGCGCTCCCCCAAACGCGATTTCACCTCGGTCATCTGGCCGTTGTTCAACTGGATCGATGACCGGGAGAACAAATATCGCGAATGGGAGGGGCCGTTTCCATTCGTTGTCATCGCCCGCGGCGAAGGCAAAACCACCACCCGTTTCTGGCCGTTGTTCAGCCAGGCGCACAGTGCCGTGGCCGAGGAGAATTATTACGTCTGGCCGTTGTACAAATACAACCGGTTTCACACCGGCGTGCTGGACCAGAATCGCACCCGGATATTATTTTATTTGTTTTCAGATGTTGAGGAAAGGAACACGGAAACCGGGAAGAGTTTGAGGCGGATCGATTTGTGGCCGTTGTTCACCTATCACCGTGGCTTTAACGGCAATCGCTGGCTGCAAATCATCGCGCCGGTGGAGGTGGCGTTGCCCAACAACCGGGGGGTCGAACGCAATTGGGCCCCTCTGTGGTCATTGTGGCGTTCGGAAGCTAATTCCGGGACCGGTGCCAGCAGCCAGTCCTTGCTTTGGAATTTGTATCGGCGGGACACGGCGCCGGCAGCCAAAAAATGCTCGCTCTTGTTCGGGTTTTTCCAGTATCAATCAGATTCGAAAATGAACAAGCTGCGGTTGCTTTACATTCCGGTGCTCGCCTGGCATACGCCCGCAGGGGCGGTGAACTGATATGTTTGAAAACATCGGTGAAATAGTCCTGTTGTTCTGGCGCACTTTGCTGTCCCTGCCCGTGGCATGGCGGCAGCGGCAGAAAGTTTTCGATCAGTTTTTCGAAATCGGCAACGCCAGTCTGTTGATGGTCTGTGTCCTGTCCTTTTTTATCGGTGCCGTCATCGCCTTGCAAACCGGTCCGGTGCTGGTGGAACGCGGGCTTGCCAGCGCCGTGGGTGGCATCGTCGGCATTTCCCTGGCCAAGGAACTGGCGCCCGTGATGATGGCCATCCTGATCGCTGGACGCATCGGTTCGGCAATGGCGGCGGAAATCGGCTCCATGCGCGTGTACCAGGAGATCGACGCGTTGCGCACCATGAACATCAATCCGGTGCATTACCTGGTGCTGCCCCGGCTGATCGCGATCGCAATTGCGCTGCCGATGCTGGTTGTTTTTGCCATCCTGGTTGGCTGGCTGGGCGGCGCGGTGGTGGCGGCGACCAACAGCCACATCGAAATTCCTTACCAAGCCTACTGGTCCAATTTACGCGACGTGGTTGAGTTGAAAGACGTGGCCAACGGCGTGTTCAAAAGTTTTTGCTTCGCTTTGATCATCGGTGTTGTCTCCTGTCATCAAGGGCTGGCCACCATCGGCGGGCCGCGCGGCATCGGGCGTTCGGTCACCAAAGCCGTCGTTAATTCCATCGTTATGATCGTGATTTTTGATTACGTGCTCACGCGCGTTCTGTTGCAATAATGAGCGCCACGATGACCAACCAGGCGGGTGTGGGCCTTCAGGTGCGTGGCTTGCGAAAGAGTTTCAACGGGCAGGAAGTCCTCAAGGGCCTCGATTTCGAGGTCAAGCCCGGTGAAATTTTTGTCATTATGGGGCCGAGCGGCAGCGGCAAGAGCGTGTTGCTCAAGCATCTGATCGGTCTCGAACCTCCGGACGCCGGCGAAATCCTCATCAATGGTGAATCCATTCAATCACCGGAAATCGCCACCAAATACCGGCTGGCGATGGTGTTCCAGTCCGGCGCCCTGCTCAGTTCGCTGACGGTGGGCGAAAACGTCGGCCTGTATCTGGCTGAACACCGCCTCAAGCCGCCGGAAGAAATCGCGCGCATCGTCGCCGAAATGCTGGAAGATGTCGGCCTTAAAGGCGTTGAGGACAAGATGCCCAACGAACTTTCCGGCGGGATGAAGAAACGCGCCGCCATCGCCCGCGCCCTGGTCATTGAACCGCAGCTCATTTTGTATGACGAACCGACGAGCGAACTCGACCCGCTTTCGGCTGTGGTCATTGGGGAAGAGATCCTCAAACTCCAGCGGCGCACCCACGTGACATCGCTGGTGGTGTCCCATGATCGCGAGCTTGCATTTGGCGTGGCCGACCGGATCGCGGTCATCAACGAAGGCCGCATTCTTACGATTGGAACGCCGGAGGAAGTGAAGCGGTTTGACGATCCGCTGGTCCAAAAGTTTTTACACGCAGATTTGAAACACGACTCCCAACAAAAAAGCTTATGAAAAACTCACTCGAAACCCGCCTCGGCATTTTCGTGGCCCTGGTGGTCATTGCCGCCGTGGTCATTGTTGAGACGCTGGGCGGCATGACTTCGTTCCGCCGGGGCTACCATGTGATCGCCCAGTTTAACACCGTCCAGGATTTGAAGGTTGGCAACAGCGTCAAAACGGCCGGCGTGGAAATCGGACGGGTTGAAAAAATCGCGCTGGTCGACAGCCGGGTCATGGTCACAATGAAGCTGCATTCGGATGTCATCGTGAAAACGGACAGCAAGGCCGTCATCAAATTCACCGGTTTGATGGGACAAAATTTCGTTTCCATCGACTTCGGTTCGCCGGATGCCCCCCGGGCGGTTGACGGCGCCGTGCTCAAGACCGAGGAACAGCCCGACCTCAATGCCATCATGGCCAAGCTTGACGGCGCTGCGACGGGGATTCAAAACGCGATGAAAGGCTTCACGGGCGACAGCATCAACAACCTGCTGGGGCCGATGACGGATTTGATCAAGCAGAACAGCAGCCATATCACGGCAACGGTTTCCAACCTGGAAAGCATTTCCGGTCAGATTGCGAGCGGAGAAGGCACGGTGGGAAAGCTCATCTATTCCGATACCCTCTATAATTCCGCGCTGCTCACCGTCACCAATTTGCAGGATGCGGTGGCACAAGTGCGCGGGGTGGTGAGCGGCATTACCAACGGGCAGGGAACCATTGGCAAGCTGGTGACCGACGAAACCCTCTACACCGCGACCACCGCTTCGATGACCAACCTCGACCAGATCCTGTTGAAGATCAATCAGGGACAAGGAACAGTTGGCAAACTCATCAACGACCAGGAGTTTTACAAAAATGCCAAGCTCACGCTGCAAAAAGTGGACAAGGCTGCCGACAGCCTGGAAGACCAGGGACCGTTGAGCGTCATTGGCATCATCGCGAATAATTTGGGATTGTAACGGAATTTACGATAGGCGATTTACGAGCTGCTCCCCAATTTTCTGCCACCGCGTAAATCATATATCGCAAATCGTAAATGGTCAGGCCAGGCCAAGATTCTTCAGGACCTGCACGGTGGAACGTGATTTGTTCAGTGTGTAGAAATGCAGCCCCGGCGCCCCGGCCTGCAACAACTCCCGGCACTGGTTTGTGGCGTATTCAATGCCAAATTCAACCGCCGCCTCATCATCGTTTCCCAACCGGTCAAGCTGCGCACGCAACGGCGCCGGGATTCTCGCACCACAAAGCTGCGTGAATCTCGTGATTTGCGCGGCGCTCAAAATCGGTATGATTCCAGGAACCAAAGGGACGTGGACCCCAAGTTTCCCGGCCACGTAATCGCGAAACTCAAAATAATCCGCATTATCAAAAAACAACTGGGTCAGGATGTACTCCGCGCCGGCGTCCACCTTTTCCTTCAAATGCCGCCAGTCGGCCGGTTTGTCGCCCTGGCAGGCGATATGACCTTCGGGAAAACCGGCGGCCCCGATTGAAAAATCGCCCGCCTCACGGATGAACCGAACGAGTTGCGAGGCGAATTCAAAACCGCCGGGCGTGGGCCGAAATTCGCCGCTTCCGGGGGGATCCCCACGCAACGCGAGAATGTTTTTGCAACCCAGCCGCTGGATTTTTTCCAACAGTTCGCGCACCTGCTCACGGGTGTGGCTGACACAGGTAAGGTGCGCCAGGGCGATCAGTCCATGCTGCCGTTGAATGCGGTCCACAATCATCAGCGTCTTGTCGCGCGTGCTGCCACCGGCGCCGTAGGTGACCGAACAATAATCGGGCCGGGCCTGAAGAAGGGCGGGAATTTGCTTTTCCAACAGATTGCGGTCGCCCTCGTCGGTTTTCGGGGGTGAAAATTCAAAGGAAATCACCGGCCGGCCGGCTGCGAGCTTCGCCGCATAAATGTCACGGATGTATTGCATTTGGACGCCGGATTATTGGCCGAAAGCGACGGGAAAGCCAAGTATTGATGTGCAGGAACAGCTGGAAGAGATTCTGGAGCGGGTCAGGTTCGGTGGGGCGAGGCTATTGACGAGCCGGCTCGCGAGGACACTCGCCCCACCAGAATGAGAATGTCATTGAGCCACTACCAGCCATCGTAGCGGCGGATCGGAAGACCGCCGCATTCTCCAATGAAATCACGGATGCGGCTCTCTGCCGAGGAGCCGCTACGCCGGTTTTGCAGAGGTCCCAAAAGGAAAAGCCCCTTCCGGAAAGCCGGAAGGGGCTTGAATACTTTAAGTCAACTTAGAACGTGTAGATGGCCTGGGCCGCCAGCATAAACGCATCCTGCTGAAGGCTTCCCGCCGCGCTGGCAAAACCATTGCCATGATTGACATGGTCCCAACGGAATTCCAAGCGGGTCAACACATTTGCCCAAAGGCTGTATTGGACGGTGGCCGTGAGCTCTTGAGCCTGTTGATCACCACCGGGAGCGACACCAAAGCCACCACCAGTGAAGAATTCCCCGCCGTTAACTGAAGTGCCACCAAAATATGCTTCATTACCGCCAGCATCCAAATATTCAGCGCGCAGATTGAGGCTTAATTTGTCGGTGGCTTGGAAGGTGCCGTACAGAGCAGCGGTCCAAGTGTTTCCGCTGACATCGCGAGCGTTCAAGTAGTCAAATGCCGCACCAAATTTCAAGTTGGCATTCGGAGTGGGAATCACGAGGCCAGCGTACAAACTGGTCGCGCCATTGCCGCCATCACCGGTGAAGCCGCCTGTATTGCCCGGGGAGTCAATCACACCAACCGCAAAGGTGCCACCTTTGGCCCAACCGAAATTATCCGGTGCAGTGAGCGTAATCATGCCCATGACGGTCGGCAGATACAGCGCTGTGTTTGGGGTCGCAGTATAGCCACCAAAGCCAGCATAAGCAGTATCGGCAATTCCAGCCTGAATACTGACGGTGTCGCACACTTTGTAAGTGGCCAAAATGCCGGTGTGGGTCGTCGGCTCAATGTTAAAGCCAAAGGAATGGCTGTAATTCGGATTACTGCCCGAAGTGCTGCCTTCATAACCGATGATGGTGTCAAAAACACCGACTTTCCAATCAATGCCATTGCCCACTGGCGTGCGCAGCGTAATGTAGGCTTGACGCAGGCCGTTGCCGATGCCCAAAGCCGAGCCATCCGGCCCCAGCCAGAGTTCAACATGATAACCGGAAGCCCATGGGCTTTCGTCTTCTGGCTTGTCGAGGGCAATGTCAACCACGTTCAGGTTGATGCCATTCGCCTTGGCGAAAGAACTGGAGCCGTAGGTGTACAGTGGCGCACCGCCGCCACCGGCCGGGTTGAATTGAGCCGATACGTCAACGTAGCCGCTCAGGGTTGTGTTTGAGAGCGCAGTCTGAACCTGGCTCATTTTCGCTTCGTCCGCTCGCACCGCCGAGGTCAAACTGACCACGCCGAGTGCCGCAAGACCCACTGTCCATTTATTAAACTTCATCTGGTTCCTCCGATGTTGTTTGTTGGTTTCTATTTGTTATGTGCCTGCGCACTTTAAGGACAAAACACTTTAGTTTGCCCTGCACCAAATGGTGCAATTGCTTTGAAAATAGGAGAATTCCAATAATTTGACAACAGTTTTTTTGGGTGGAATACAATTATTGTAACTTGTTTATATTAAACAGCTTGAGTGTGTCCAGACTGTTCCGGGCTCAATTTTATACACCACTCACAGGGAATACAGGCGCTCCAAACCCTGATAACCGCGCCGGTTTTCCGAAATAATGGGTTCCGCTTCACTTGCTTATTAAGTGGCAGGCTGGAACACATTGTGCTTTGTCAGATGCGGTACGTTCAATTGCATGGTTGCGATTGGCGTCCATGGTTGAGAATCCGTTTTTAAAGAGAAATCAAAGCTATGCCATCATTTGCTTATTCAGCCCGGGAGACGGCCACTGGCCGTGAGATCTCCAGCACGGTCGAAGCGGTCACCGAACAGGCTGCCATTGCCGCGTTGCTTAACCGCAACTTGCTGGTGGTATCCATTCAGGAAAAGATCTCCAAACGGGGCAAGACCAAGGGCGGAAAGGTGGCGCTAAACGACCTCGTTGTTTTCACCCGCCAGCTGGCCACCATGATTGAAGCCGGCATCGCAATCGTGCAATCCCTGCAAGCGTTGGCGGAACAGACGCCCAACAAGGTCATGCGGGACGTGATCCGGGACGTATGCACCCGGGTAGAAAGCGGAGAAAGCTTTTCCGAGGCGTTGCAAAAGCACCCCAAAACCTTCAACAAGCTTTACTTTTCCATGGTGTCGGCGGGGGAAAAAGGCGGTTTGCTTGCCGAAATTCTCGCGCGCCTGGCAACTTACCTGGAAAATGCCGAACGCCTTCGCAAAAAGGTCAAAACCGCGATGATGTATCCGTCCGCCGTAACCATCGTGGCGATTTCCATCACCATCTTCCTGCTGGTGAAAGTTGTGCCTACTTTCAAGGATGTTTATGACGGTTTTGGGGCGAAATTGCCCGGACCAACCCAGGTCATGATTGACCTCAGTGAGCTCGTAAAAAAATTCTTTCTCGTGTTTATCATCGCCGCGGGTGCCGCCATTTGGGGCTGGTTGTATTTTATCAAGACCCCGGCCGGCCGGGCGTTCTGGGATTCCCGGCGCATCAAGCTTCCGATTTTTGGCCCCATCGCGCATAAAATCTGCCTGGTCCGTTTCACGCGCACCCTGGCTTCGCTCGTCCGCAGCGGTGTGCCCATCCTCGAAGTGCTCCAAATTGTCTCCCAGACCGTCGGCAACGTCACCATGGAAAAAGCCATCAAGACCGCCGCGAGCGACATCGAACGCGGCGAAGGCATTTCCAACGCGCTGGGCAAAAATCCGATTTTCCCCAGCATGATCATCCGCATGCTGAGCGCCGGCGAGCAAACCGGCAACATTGACAACATGCTGGAGCGGGTCTCCAAATTTCTCGACGAGGAAATTGAATCCACGCTTTCGGGCCTCATGTCGCTCCTGGAACCCATGCTGATCGTCTTTCTGGGCGTGGTCATCGGCGGCATGGTCATCTGCATGTTCCTGCCCATCTTCAACCTCGCCAACATCGTCAACGGCGGCCATTAAACTTGGTGTGCTGCGGAAACCAAACCGCCGTCCGAATTCGTTTCGGCCGGCGATTTTGGCTTTCACACCGAAACCGCTTTGCCGGGTTGAGGCTGGAGGATCTTTATCTTGGGATGTCGTAAACGGATCTGTTCTTCAAACCAGGCGCGCGATTCGTCGCCGCCGTGGCCGAGCAAAATCGCACGCGGGGATACCCGGCCGACGAAATCCAGCAAGTCCCCGCGATTCGCGTGCGCGGTCAGATCGAAATCCAGCACTTCACACTTGCGGGTGACCCGGCCGGCGCTGGGGCTGAAAACAAAAGTTTCCCCGGGCTTTGCCGCCTTCAATCGTCCGCCCGGCGTGTCCGGGTCCGCATAACCGACAAAAAAAATGGACTGCCGTTCATCGCCGATCATGCGGGCGGCCAGATTGTGAGCCGCAGTGTTCTCGCTCATCATGCCGGCGGTGATCACAAAAATGCGCCCGCCGCTGAGCTTCATGTTTTCCGACTGCCCCTGCTCCAGCACAATCAGTTGCAGGGCTTCGTGCAATTGCATGTTCGTGTGCTGCCGGTGGGTCCGGTGCGCCTCGAGATCGTAAATTTCCGTGAACACCCGCCCCAGGCCGCCGATGTAAATTGGCTGCGGCTTGAGCTTGCCCGTCTTCATGAGCAAGGCGAGCAGCGCCAGTATCTCCTGTGTGCGCCCCAGCGCGAATGATGGAATCAACACGCAGCCCTTGCGTTTGAGCGCCCGCTGGATGGCCGCAGTGAGCCGCTCGGTCTCGCCCTCCCGCGAAAACTCCGGCGGCAACGCGCGGCCGCCGCGGGTCGTCTCCATGATCATCACGTCGGCCTTCACATCCTCGAACCGGGCGGCCCTCAAAATCGTCTGGTCGTGGAAACAAACGTCCCCAGTGTAAAAAAGCGTTTCCTTCTTGCCGCGGATCAAAATGCCCGCCGATCCGAGCGTGTGGCCGGCATCAAAAAATTCCAGCGTCGGCGAGGCAAACCCTGCACGCGTCTTCTGAAACGCCGCCCATTCGACCTCGCGATTGTATTTGAAGCCCTGAAACAGCGGTGCGATGTCGTCCACCTCATCGTGCGTGTACAGAGGATACTCCCGGATGCCCAGCTCGTCGCGCTGGCGGGTCATCACATTCACCGAATTGTGCAGCACGCGTTCGATGATGAAATAACTCAGTTCGCTCATCAGCACGTGCGCCTTGGCAAAATGCAGCAAAGCCACCGGCAGGGTGCCGACGTGATCGTGATGGCAATGTGACAGCGCAATCGCGTCCACCTCCGCGTTCCCGGCCTTGCCGTACAGCGGCAGCGCATCGCGGCCCTCGCGCTTCGGGTGCATCCCCGCGTCCAGCAGGATGCGGTGATCGTCCACCTCCACCAGCCATGCGCTCGCGCCGATGTCCGTGTCGGGGTTCAGGTTTGTAATGTTCACCACCTGATTGAACCACAGATGGACACGGATTAACATGGATAAATACCGGAGGAATGACAGTGCGAAAAAGCTGACCGATGGCTCCGCCCAAACCCAAATCACACGGCGGTGTTGCAACCGCTGCCCCCCGGCGAAAATTATTTTGCCGGATATCGCCAGACCCAGTCACCTTGACTAAGATCCAATTCCGTCGTTGAACCGTCTTTGAAGATCACCGTGCCGCCATCATCCGTTTCATTCCAGCCGACGGAATAGAGGACAAATTGCCCATCCGAAGTGCGGTGATACTGCAGCGGCTGGCCGCCGATCACATCGTGCGGAACCTTGGCGATAAACTGCGGAGCCAATGCGTCGAGGGTTGCGGGAAATTCCCCGTGTGCCAGCCGGTAGCGTTCCAAGGCCACGGCCACCCGCGCCAAGTTCACCGCCGTTTGTCCCCGCGCGACTTTTTGCGCGTAATTGTTCAGAAAACCCTCAAGCTGCGCGAAAAAATTAAAGGGCGAGTGAGACGTCTTCGATTGAGCGGCTTCGACGGCGAGCACCAGTTTGGGCGAGACCGTTTGCTGCGCGGCATCCGCCACCGGCGCATCCCATTTTTGGCGCCTTTGCACCAGTGCAATTTTGTTCTGATCGAACCAGCCCTTCGGCGCCAGAAAAAATATCGCCGTCGCGGGGAAATTATTCAACATCTCGGCGTCGCGCTGGTTGATGTTGCTGAACATGGAAACAAATTCCTGATACCGGCTGCGTTTTTGCTCCAGATAATCAATCAGCCGGATATGAAACGCCGGTTCGCTGCGGACGGTGAACTCGTAGTCCGCCAGAAAATCCACTTTGGCCAGTTCCGCATCCAGCGCGGCCAGTTGCGCGTCCGACCACCGGTGTTCCGCCAGGCCTTCCCAAATGGGTTGAAGCGTGATTTGCAAAATCGCAATGCGGACGAGATGCGTGATGATAAACGGCTCCGTGCGGATGGCATCGGCCAGCCGCAGGGAAAGTTTCACATCGTCGAACGCCGTTTCACTCTGGCCGTTTTGCAGTTCCGCAATCGCGCGCAACTGCAATAATTGCGAACCGCGTTTCATGGCCGCCAGATGCGGGAGCAGAATCGCCGCCGGATCGTCCTTGTCATATTCCAACGGAAACCGCGACGCCGGCAGCTTGGCCGCCGCGCGCAAATCTTCGACCACCGGATCGTATTTGCTCAACGCCAGCAAAACATCCTGCGCCGGGGTTTGCGGCTGCGGCGGCACGGCAAATTCGTTCGTCTTGGCCGCCAGCCAGCGGTAGTAACTTTGCCATTCGCGCAAATCGGCTTTTTGGGCCATGAGCCAGTTGCCGCGATTGGTCGGGCCGTCAGATCCAAAACCATAGCCGACAGCTTCCCCTTCATGATGATGGTCCACCAAATCCAATTGCAGCCGGTTCACGACATTGGTGTTGCGCGGATTGATCTCGTGTCCGCTCTTGTCCAACATCATTGCATAACTGCTGGCGACCACCGGCGCGAACGCAAAATTCCGGTCGTCCAGCACAGGCGGCGGGACAAAATCGGTAAAATTGAATTTTTCGCCTTTGGCTTCCCATTCGCGCTTGAACTGGTTCCACGCGTGCCAACCACGCCAGTTTTCCTCAGCGTAAAACAACGCCACCAACGTGATGAAACAGGTGAGGCCGAAAAGAAACCGTTTGATGTTGCGCGAGCAGAAAACCCAGCGGAAAAATTTGACGGCCAGCACCAGCAGCAGCGCTACAAAAAGGGCCGGCAGAAGTGCGTAAACCGAAAGCCCTAGATAATTTTTCAGCGAAGCCGGGACATTGCCGCCGGCGTAAACAGCACCATAAACAAGCGTGAACGGGATTAGCAGCAGCCAAAGCCCGTTCGGGCTTTTCAATGATTTTTTCCAGATGCTTTCCGGGTTTTCGTCCATAAATTTTTTCTTTCGGAGGGACGAGTTCCACGAGTCCCGCTTTTATTTGCCAGTCAGGACTTTGTGGAACTTGGCCCTCCGATTTCAAGTCGTCAAGATTTCCACGCGCTCGCTGCGCGGTTTCGGTGAGAATATTTTTCGCCGGTCCGCGTCCGGCGCCTCGTAGCTGCCGACCAGTTCCGCAAGCAGCCGCTGCTGCTGTTTCAATTCCACCAGGACCTCCAGCGACGGTGGTGCGGATTTTTCCGCCACGACCGGCGATTGGTCGCGCGCCGAGAAATCCACCGCCAGAATCAGGAGCCAGACGGCCGCCAACCCGGCCCAAGCCTTGGGATGAGGCCACAGAATGGTTGAGAGTTGATGGCTGAGAGTTGAGAGCCAAGACGGCCGGGTGGCGGGTGGCGCGCGCCGAGTGGCAGCAGCGCATTCGGCCGTCGTCAAAATTTCCTCGCGCCAGTCGGTCGGAACCTGCCGCAATGGCTGGCGCTGAAGTTTTTGTTCAAAATCGTCGGTGCTCATTTGATTTCCTCGTAGATGGGACGCAGCCGCTCCCGCAATTTGTCTAGCCCGTACCGATAACGGCTGGCGGCGGTGTTGGATGGAATGTCCAGCAAGCCGGCAATTTCCTCGAAAGTCAGCCCCTCCCAAAGTTTCAAATGCACGACGGCGCGCTGGGCCGCCGGCAATCCGGCCAGCGCCTCCGCCAGCGCAGTGCGAAAAGCCTGCTCATCCGGGTCGCACGACGGCGCAAAGGGCGAGCCGCCTTCAACGGTAAATTGTTCGCGGGTTTTGTCCCGGGTGCCGCGTCGGCGCATCAGGTCAATGGCCGCATTGTGCGCCAGCCGGATGAGGAAGGCCCGTTCGTCCCGCGCGTGGTTCAGCAAATCCGGGTCGCGGGCTAGTTTGACAAAAATGTCCTGGAGCAGGTCATGCGTGTCGGCCTCGTCGCGGGTCAGGTTCAGGAGAAAGGCATAAAGCGCCTGCGCGTGCTCGTCGTAGAGCCGTCTGAGGTCAGGGCCGCGCATGTCTGCCTGTATGACGCGCCCGGCCGGCAAATTTGTCTAGCCGGAAAAGAAAGCTATTCTGCGGAAGAGTATTTTCCCCGTTCCACCGCAACCGACGTCAAACCGTCAAGATCATCCACTTGGACCGGTCAATCACCGTGACCCCGATTTTGTTCTCCGTTCTTCCCATCGATACAATCGCCCCAGTGCGCGAGGAAGAATTGTTTTTCCTTTGGCAAAAAGGTGTCCGCTTTTCCCAGAATGGGCCGGAGCGCGGTGGTCATTTGGATGGCCACCAGCAGGAAGATGACGACCCAAGTATGAAACCCTGCCAGCGATCGGGCGTTCGAGTGCGAAAAACCGGTCTCAAGGAACCGCAACCCGAAGATGGTTGCGATGAACCAGAAAATCAGGTGCAACGCGCCCATCCAGACTGGCGAGTCTGTGGATTGCGAGAAAATCCAGGCCACGGGCGCGAAACCGATCAACAGAATGGTCATCAACATGAGCAATCCGGCCAGCAGCCCGCCGACTTCGACCAGTCGCGCCTGCGAACCGCTCAGACACGTGAAAATGTACAGGCTGGGCAGGCAAATCAGCGCCGAAATCATCATGCCCACCGCAATTTTGACCGGTGCCGCCCAGAGTTGTGTGCCGCCGGTAAACGTGCCGACCACCACACCATAAATTAGAGCGCAGACGACCGAGACGAAGACCATTCCTGCAATCAACCGTCCCGCGCCCGGCTGGCGCAACTGGAACATCAAACGCCGCGGCTGACGCAGGATGGCCTCAATGGCGCCGATGACGTGGGGAATGGCAACGCGTTCGGACGGATCATCGCCGGGCCGGCGCGGGCCGGTGGCAGGAATCACAGGCGGAATCTGCGGTGAACTTTGGGGCGGAACTGGATTTTGGTCATTCATAGGTCAATGAGGTTCTGGTTAATTGAACTGGAAAACTTGCCACAGCGACTGAAACACATTTTCATAAAAATTTCCGTGCAGGGCCGTGGTGCGGAAAAATTGCACCGGCAATGATGGGGAACCGATGAACGGTCGCAAAATCCAGGAAAGCTGGCTGCCGAGAAACAGATTGCCCGCCAGCCACGCCAACAACACCCGGCGCGCCGCCAGCCGGTTTCCGCCCAACCGCACCAGCAGCTGGAACAGGCGCGTGTTGCCCATGGTGCCGGCGAAGGTGATAACGGCAACATGCACCAGCTTGATGATGCTGTACGTCGTACCGGAACCCGCCTCCAGCGACATCGGCGGCGCATTCCAGACCAGGAAGGCGATCAAGGGACTGAAGGCGCCCAGAATCGTCGCCGTGATGGCAAAGCTCACCAAAATAGCCTGGAACGACTGGCGGAGGGGGACGTTCAAACCCAGCAACGGCGCAAGCATGGCGTTCAGCAGCCCGTTGCCAATCGTGGTGAGCAGGATGATCAGCGGAAACTTGATGGCCACGTACAGAGCCTGCTGCGGGTCGCGCCACCACCCCATCGCCGCGCCATATAATCCCGCACCCACAACGATGGTGACAACGTGGAGCGCAAGCCGCTGGGCTTTCCACTGGCCGGTCCAGGCCGCAATGGGTTCCGGCTCACCGCGCAGCAGCACACTGATTTCGTGCAGGTTCAATTTTTGGAACGGTGAACGCATGAAACGGCTTTGCCTTGTTCAATTATTTCAACTTTTTCACTCGGTTGCAACAAAAGCATTAGGCTAATGTTGGCTACAGGCGCAGACATCATGGCCAATGCCACCCCGAACAGCAGCCAATCGAATCTTCCGGGCAAAACCGTGCGGATCGAATCCAGTCCCCGGCTGGAGGCGGCGATGGCATCCGCCATGAACACATACAGCGCGAGCGCCACGCCGGCAAAATTCAAGGCCCACGCCGGCCAATTTGAGCGCGCGGAACGCGACGGCGGTTCAAACTGGCTGGCGCAGGTGCCCCACAAAATCATCAGCAGCGCAATCAGCACCGGGGCCAGCACCGGTCCCCACCAAGGCAACGGCAGCAAAAATAGAACATCCCAATCGAGCAGCGAATGTGGCCAGCCGCACATGATTTTCAGGAAGACATAATAAAAAATGTCCCACACCCCAAAGGCGATCGCAGCATAGCCCAGCCGCGATCGCCAAGTCCGGCCGGCAAGCCAGCCGACGGTAAACAGCATGATCAGTGTCGCCAGTTCACGTGGCAGTTCCACGGAGGCAAACCCGCCGATGACCGGCAACGGATCCGGCTGATAGGGCTCCAGCCGATCCATCATCGAGCGCAGATAGAAAACCACCGCCGATTCCACCCACGCCATGGCAGCGGCAAAAACGACCACGATCAGCCAGCGTTCGAATCGGGCAATTTTCATGATTTGTCTTTCCCCGCATTCCGGTTTAGGATGAATCCAGCCAGAAGCTCCGCTGGTTTGATGACGAGGTAGGTCAGATCCGCCATCCAAGGCGATGCGATTTGTCCGGCAATCACCGGCCCAAGCCGGTTGTAAATCCGGCGAAACTTCGCATGACTGCCAGGCGCGTGGGTGCGCCAGAAGGACTCAAATTGCCACAAGATTAGAAGTTGCCGGTTCGCCAGTTGTGTGCGGCCATGATGTGTGACTTCCATGAACGGACCAACAAAGGTTTCATGACCGCGGGCCGCCGCCGTCACCACAAAACAATCGGGAGCACTGGCGGGTAAGGACGCGTAGGCATTGCGAGACCAGAGCAGGCTGAAAAACCAGAACGGCAATGAACTGGCGATGGCACCCAAACATGCCGTAAGGCCCGGTTCGGCCGCCTTGATTAACTGTGCGGCACGGATCACATACCATACCGCGACATAGAACGGAACCAGCAACCAGCCCGCCTCGCCATCGGTTTGTCCGCCAACCGATATGACGCCGAAAATGAAACAACCGGTCGCCACTATTGCGCCAAGCAGAATTCCCAGAACCACCCACCGTTGTTTGCGGTCAGAGACCTGATAAACATCCAGTGCATACAATGCCGCCGTGGCCCATAGCGCCACCGGAGTCAACGCCAGCTTCCCAAGCTGGAAACAATCGATCCAGCCGTGAGGACAGGCGCCTTTCCAGTCGGGTTCCAGAAAAGCGCTCAACAGAAAGACCCCCAGAGGAAGCAGGACCCCGAAAAACGACAACCCGAAGGCAATGAAGAAACGTTTCCCTGATCGGTCACGCAAGGCCGGCGGAAATGCCAGCCCGGCCAGGAGCGCGCCCACAATGAGGACGAAAATGATCAGGAAAAACATGAATGAAGTCCGGTGGATGGCGTTTCCGAAACGACCATGGATTTGACTGCTGTTTCCGCTCCGAATCCCTGGCCCAGGCGTTTCTCCACTTCTTTAATGGCTTTGTCCGGGGTCGAGGTGCCGGCCGTGATGCCGACGATTTCCGCTCCGACGAACCACGCCGCCTGCAAATCTTCCGCCGCTTGCACGTGGTGAACGCGTGGGCAAAACCGGGAACAGCTCTTCACCAATTCCTGGGTGTTGTTGCTGTGGGTGCCGCCGATGACGACAATCACGTCGCATCGTTGGGCCAGTTCAATGGCCGAGTTTTGACGCTGCTTCGTCGGGTGGCAGACTGTGTCAACAAAACGCACCTCTGACCGGGGAAAACGCTCCAGAATCAACTTCACGAGCCACCGGACCTTTTCAATCGGCTGGGTGGTCTGGGCCACCACCCCGAACCGCGGACGTTCGCAAAATTTCGCCACATCTTCGGCCTCCAACACCACGTCAAATTCATCGAGGTCGCCGGTCAGGCCCCGCACCTCGACATGGTCCCGTTGGCCAATGATGATAGGATGAAACCCCTCGCCCACCAGCCGCCTGACCGCGCGATGCGCCACATGCACCAGCGGGCAGGTCGCCTCAATGACATCCAGGCCGCGTTCGCGGGTTTCGTGGATTGCACGTTCGGACGCACCATGGGCGGTAATCATCACCGCCCGGGTCTTGACGCCGTCCGGCTTTTGCTCGATGCGAATACCCCGGGCGCGCAATTCCGTCAGCACGGCCTCGTTGTGAACCAGATCGCCCAGGATGGTAAGTGGTTCGCGTTGCGCGGCCTCCAGCGCGAGGGCGATGGCGTCCTTCACCCCGAAACACATGCCCAGATGCTCTGCCCGGATGATTTTCATATTAACTTTGTATCACAAAGTAATAGACCATGCCGGGCTGGAACCGTTCAAACATTTTTATTTCGGCCGGTTTTGCCGGACGATTTGTTCCAGCAGGTTGATGTAATCAGCGAAGGCTTTGCGGCCGGCGGGCGTGAGCGAGCAGGTCGTCAGCGGGCGGTTGTTTTGATACGACTTGGCCACCGAGAGGTAGCCTTCCTGCTGCAAGGCGCGGATGTGCGTGGTGAGGTTGCCGTCGGTCATGGCCAGGGCGTCACGCAGTTCGGTGAACGACAGTTCCGGCGAGGCGGCCAGCATGGACATGATCGCCAGCCGGCCCTTCTCGTGAATCACACGGTCGAGCTGCAAATACGGTTCCGGGTTCACGCCGCATTCTTTCTTTTTTCAGTCAGATACAGATACGTGCCGTAGGCCAGATGCAGCACCCCGAAGAAAAAGCCCATGAGCCAGTGTGCGCTGACTTCAGCGGTCGGCGGAACCACCATTGCCAACAACAACAGGATCAGGGATGCGAACAAAATAAAAATCCAGCCAAACCATTTCATGCCATGCGGCATGAAAAATCCTGCGGAATGAAGCGCACAGCCGTAAAAAAACAGCCAGATGAAAGTCAATATGATGCTGTTGTTTCCAACAAATACAAAGGCGGAGCCAAGCACCATGCCGGCAAACAAAGGCGGCAGCATCGCTTGGCCCACCCGCCGTGTTGGTGGCGACCAGAATGCCTCCTTTTCCTTCAGCGCCTGCTGACGGGCAATGAGCAGTGAACCCGCCACCGCAACCACCGCCGTGCCCAGCCACAGCCCGCCAAATGCCCGCATCGACTCCAGGTGAAACCAAAGACCCGCCGCCGCTGCGATCGTGCCCAACGCGCCGGCAAAAAGCATGATTGGCGCGAGTGCCCGCCTGTAAACGGCGGAGCGTTCCATTAGAGTGCGTATGGTTTGAAGTTGTTCAGCCGCCCAGTCAGTTTCCATGTCTTTAGCTTTGCACTGCAAAGTATATTTTGCAAACACAAAAACACCGGAGACCGTTCCTATGGCCAGCACGCCTTATGATCTTGGACGGATAAAATGGCGAAACCGGTGAACGCCTGGTTCTGCCTTCTTGCTTTCCTTGGTTTTTCCGCCGATGCTTTTTCAATTTGAAACCGCCGTCCAAATACATTCCGCCGATGGGCCCGGGAAAGCTGTCCGCCCGCCGTCGCGTACTCGCGCAATGGCGGGGTGTGGACCTTGGTCCGCTCGAAGCCGCCCGGGCGGTGCGCGCCCGCCGCGCCGGCGATGTGATGCCCAAGGTGATGGCGGATCTCCGGATTGACACTCGGCGGGCCGAGGCCGAGGTCGTCAAGGTATGGAACTCGCTGATCGATCCGACCATCGTTGCTCATGCCCAGCCGGCAGGGGTGCGAAAGGGAACGCTGTTCGTGACCGTGGACAGCAGCACCTGGCTCTCGGAAATCGTCCGTTATCGCCGCAAGGAAATCCTCGACCGGTTGCAACACAGCTTCGGACGGGAGCTGATCCAGCGCATTTCTTTCCGCGTCGGCTGAATCGCGCTCAAGCCATCCATCGCATCTGTTTGGGTGTGAGCAACCAGGTGAGCATTGCGCAGCGGCCTGGCTGCAGCGACGCTGCTTCCAGCTTGCACAAGCCACCCTTCTTCAAATCAACGACCAGGTCCGTATCACCCGCCGTCAACAGGGAAATCAGCCGGCTCAAATTGGGTTGATGACCGACGAGCAAAGCCGCTTCCGGCACCGGGTTCAGTTCATTCAACTGCCGGACCAGTGTGATGGGATTGCCATCGGGTTTAAGCGCATCTGAAATCCGGCTGCGCGCTTCCAGTTTCAGTGATCCCGTGATGATTTCGGCGGTTTGTTCCGCCCTTAATAGCGGGCTGGAGACGACCAGGTCGAACCGCAAATCCATTCTCTTCATCGCGCCGGCAATCTGTTTGAGCTGGCGCCTGCCTTTGGGAATGAGCGGACGGTCGGAATCCTTCTCGTACCCCGGGGTGCCGGGTTCCACCGCGATGCCATGCCGCAAAATGTAAAGATTCATGGCCTGAAAAATACACATCGCCGGATTCAACGCAACGCCGCGCAGAAATGTAACATTTTTTCACTTGGGCTTCTGCGATTGCACTTCGTAGTCTGATGGCTCATGGAACCCGTTCGCCGTGCGGTCATTGATGTCGGCACCAACTCGATCAAACTGTTGGTGGCCGACGTGGCGGGATGTAACGTGCGCCCCATCCACGAGGAAAGCCGCCAGACGCGGTTGGGCCGGGGCTTTTACGAAACCCACCGGCTCCAGCCTGAGACCATCGCGCATACCGCCGAGGCGGTCTGGGAATTCGCCAACACGGCGCGGGAAAAAAGTTCCAATTCCATCCGCGTCATCGCCACCAGCGCCGCGCGCGACGCGGCGAATCCCGGCGACCTCACCTCGGCCATCGAACGCGTGTCTGATCTCAAGGTCGAAATCATCTCCGGCGACCAGGAGGCGGAGTGGGCGTTTCAAGGCGTGACGGCGGGCACGGAACTTGCAAAGACGCCGCTGCTGCTGCTGGACGTGGGCGGCGGCAGCACCGAATTTATTCTCGGCCAGCGCGACCATAAACATTTTGCCCACAGTTTCCCGTTGGGCACGGTGCGGCTCATGGAAACAATTCCGCACAGCGATCCGCCCACCCGCGGCGAATTCATCGCCTGCCGTGACTGGATCAAAAACTTCCTGCAAACCGAGGTCCGGCCCAGTCTCGAACCGGCCCTGCTCCGGGCAACGGGATCCAAACGCGGCGCCATCCAACTCGTCGGCACCGGAGGAACCACAAGTATTCTCGCACGCATCGAGAACCGGCTCGACCGGTTCGACCGCGACCGCATCGAGGCCACCCGGCTCAACCTGGAACGGGTGACGGCACACCGGCGAAGGCTGTGGAGCTTGTCATTGGCCAAGCGAAAGGAAATCCCCGGCCTGCCCAAGCTGCGCGCAGACGTGATTCTCACCGGCGTGGCCATCTACGAAGGAGTGATGAAGGAGTTCGGCTTCGAACAACTCCGCATCAGCACCCGCGGCCTGCGCTTCGCGGCGGTGATGGATTGATTTTAAATGCGACCTACCGGTCGGTTTGGCCAAAACGATTCAAACTAAAGTTTGCGGCCGCATTGCAGCAGGTTATCGTCTTCTCATGCGCGTTTTGATCGTCGGCTGCGGCTACGTCGGTCTTCCCCTCGGTGCGGAACTCATCCGGCTCGGCCACGAGGTTTCCGGCCTGCGCCGGAGCTCGTCCTCGGAAGGAGAATTGCAGGCCGCCGGCATCCGACCGCTCCTCGGCGACGTGACCCGCCCAGAAACGCTGGCCCCATTGCCCCGCGATTTTGACTGGGTGGTGAATTGCGTTGCGGCCGGCGGCGAGGCGGATAATTACCGGCAGGTTTATTTGCACGGCACGCGCCACCTGATCGAATGGCTCGCGCCCAGCCCGCCCAAAAAATTCGTCTATACCAGCAGCACCAGCGTTTACGGCCAGAATGACGGTTCGCAAATCAAGGAGTCCAGCCCAACCGACCCGCTGGCGGAAACGGCCAGGGTGCTGGTCGAAACGGAAAAACTCCTGCTGGCCGCGACGGTCGAGCTCAAGTTTCCGGCGATCGTTTTGCGCGTCGCGGGCATTTACGGCCCCGGGCGCGGCCACTGGTTCAAGCAATACCTGAAGGGCGAGGCGCACATCGAAGGCGACGGTTCGCGGTTCCTGAACATGATTCACCGTGACGACCTGACCGGCTGCATCATCGCGGCGCTGAAGAACGGGCGGGCGGGTGAAATTTACAATGCCGCGGACGACGAGCCGGTGAGCCAGCTGCATTTTTTTCAGTGGCTGGCCCAGGCGCTGGACCGGCCGCTCCCGCCGGCCGATCCGGAAAATCCGGACGAGCTTCGCAAACGCGGGGTGACGAACAAGCGTGTTTCCAACCGCAAGCTCAAGATGGAGCTCGGCCACCAGTTCAAGTATCCCAATTTCCGCAAGGGCTACAGCGCGGAACTTTTGCGGCTCGACCGCGCGAACGAACTTCCCCAGTAAGCCGGCCGGGATCCTGGTTCCTGGAGTTCTGAGTAATTTCGCTTCGACCTTCTGAGATTTTCCGCCTAACTTTCCGCCGATGGCCGCCGAAACCCAGCTGACCCCCATGATGACGCAGTATCGCCGCATCAAGAGCGAACTGCCCAAGGATGCGCTGCTGCTGTTCCGGCTCGGCGATTTCTACGAGATGTTTTTCGAGGATGCGCAGGCCGGCGCGCAAATCCTCAACCTGGCCCTCACCGCGCGCAATGGCGTTCCGATGTGCGGCCTGCCGCATCACGCTTCAAATGCCTACATCGGCCGGCTGCTCAAGGCCGGCCGGAAAGTCGCCATCTGCGACCAGCTCGAGGAAGCACGGCCCGGCAAGCTCGTCAAACGCGAGGTCACCCAGATCCTTTCGCCCGGCACACACTTCGATGAGCGGATGCTCGTGGCCGAGCGGAATAATTTTCTGGCCGCGGTTTATCCGAGCGGCCGAAGTTTTGGCCTCGCGTTGGTGGATTTGACCACCGGTGATTTCACGACGACGGAACTAGAGGCCGAGCCGGCCCTGCTGACGGAACTGGAACGCCTGCGGCCGGCGGAGATCGTTTATCCTAATGAAGCAACGGCCCTGCGGGATTTGTTGCGCGGTGCGTTCAAGATTTTGAATGGCTACGACGACTGGACGTTTGCGCCGGAAACCGCACTTTACACCGTGCGCGACCATTTCAAAGTTGCGTCGCTCGACGGTTTCGGACTGAAGGATCACACCGCCGCCATCGGCGCGGCGGGCGCAGCGTTGCACTATCTCACGCAGCACCTGCGCCGTGATGTGAAGCATCTCACCCGGCTGTCGTTTTACCGTCGCAGCGACTATCTGACGCTGGATTACACGACACTGCGCCATCTGGAAATTCTGGAGCCTCTGCATCATGATGCGCCGCGCAACGCCTCACTCTACGGCGCGGTCAACTGCACCGTCACCCCGATGGGCGCGCGGTTGTTGCGCAACTGGCTTTCACAGCCATTCGCCGCGGTGGAGCCGATCCGCCGCCGTCAGGATACGGTGCAGACGTTCATTGGCAATCCGGCGGGCCTTGACAGTTTCCGGACACAGCTCGTGAACGTGCGTGATCTGGAACGTACCCTGGGCCGGCTGAGCACCGGCAGCGGGAACGCACGCGACCTGGTCTCCCTGCGCCTGGCATTGGAACAAATCCCGGCGGTGAAGATCATCCTTGGTTCGGTGGGGCAAGACTCCAGGCGGTCCGAATCATTGATGCAAGTTGATCCGCCGACCTGCGAGGAAGCCCGGCCTGCCGGCTTGATTGCGGAACTGAATGAACAACTCGCCGAATCGCCCGATCTCGTGGAGCTGATTTCGCGCGCGATCGTGGATGACCCGCCGCTCGCCGTGAAGGAAGGTGGCATGATTCGCGACGCCTTCGATGCCGCACTGGACGAACTGCGTGACGCAACGCGCGGCGGCAAGGATTGGATTGCAAAGCTCCAGCAGCAGGAGATCGAGCGCTCCGGCATCGCCTCGTTGAAGGTGCGGTTCAATTCCGTTTTCGGCTACTACATCGAAGTCACAAAATCGAATCTCGACAAGGTCCCGCCGCATTACATCCGCAAGCAGACCGTCGCCAACGGCGAGCGTTACATCACGCCGGAGTTGAAGGAAATGGAAGGCAAAATCCTCGGCGCCGAGGAACGCAGCGTGAAACTGGAATATGAACTGTTCCAGCGCGTGCGCGAGGAGGTGCTGGGCCAGTTGCCGAAAATCCAGCAGACTGCCGCCGCGCTGGCGCAACTCGACGTACTGGCATCGTTCGCCGAGACGGCGCGTCTGCACAGCTATTGCCGCCCGATGGTTGCCGACGAAGGAATATTGCAGGTCCGCGACGGTCGCCATCCGGTCCTGGAACAAAGCCTGACCGAGGAACGTTTCGTGCCGAATGACACGGGACTTTCGTCTTCCAGCAAGGTTGATCTGCCGGTCGGCCCGGACGCGCAGCAGCACGTCCCTGTCATTTTCCCCCAGATCGGCCTGATCACCGGCCCGAACATGGCGGGCAAATCCACCTACATCCGGCAGGTGGCGTTGCTCACGCTGCTCGCCCACACCGGTTCGTTCGTGCCGGCGGCGGAGGCGCGGATTGACCTGGTGGACCGCATCTTCACCCGCATCGGCGCCAGCGATGACCTTACCCGCGGCCAATCCACGTTCATGGTGGAGATGACCGAGACCGCGAACATCCTGAACAACGCCACGCTGCGCAGCCTGATTGTGCTGGATGAAATCGGACGCGGCACCAGCACGTTCGACGGCCTGAGCCTGGCCTGGAGCATCGTCGAACATTTGCACAACCAGGTCGGCGCCAAGACGCTCTTCGCCACCCATTACCACGAATTGACCGAACTCGCCCAGCGCCTGCCGCGCCTGAAAAATTTCAACGTGGCCGTGCGCGAGTGGCGCGACCAGATCGTTTTTCTGCGCAAAATCGTCGCAGGCGGCACGGACAAGAGTTACGGCATCCACGTGGCGCGACTGGCCGGTGTGCCGAAAGAAGTGTTGGAGCGCGCGAAGGTGATTCTCGGCAACCTTGAGGAATCCGAACTCACACCCGAAGGCACGGTGCGCCAGTCTCCGCGCCGCCAGCAGGACCGCGACAAGCTCAAGCAACTCGCCCCGCCGCCGCAGATGGATTTATTCGGTTCGTAGCGCAACAACTCATTCCTGCCAGACCGTGGGTGAGAATTGCGCCATCGTGATCAATGGCAAAATCGACAGAAAGCGGTCCGACCTGAAACCGCATGACAAACTGATTTTCAGCTATGACGACAGCCACGGTGTCAACGTGGTGAAACGGATTGTGCCGGCCGGAACCGCCCAGCAATCGGAAACGACCGCCACCCACAACTGATGAGATGGCAATCACGTACCGGCATCAAGACCGGCTGGGTCCGAAACGGTGACGCGCCTCCGTTTCGGAAACTGATAGGCTAACCCAGCGCCCCGGTTTCGTCGCCGGCGACATTCTCTGAACGAGAAAGCTGTCTCAGGTGCGGCCGGTTGGTTGCATGGGCAAAATCAATGTAAAATTTGCGCCCCGTCCCACGCCTTCACTGGTGGCAGAGATTGAGCCGCCCATTTCCTGGGCGTTCAGGGCGCCGATGTGAAGGCCAAAACCATGGCCGTCCGGGCGGGTGGTGAATCCGTGCGAGAATATGCGCGTCAAGTTTTCCGGTGGAATGCCGACGCCGTTGTCCTCGACCCGGACCAGGACGTTTTCGCCGCCAGATTTGGCGATGGTCAGGGTGAGCCGTTTTTCATCCTCGGCACATTCGTCCAATGCATAACAAGCGTTGCGGATAAAATTGATCAGGATCTGCAGTACTTTGTGCTTATCAACGGTAATGGGCGGCAATGCCTCAAAAGAGCGGACAAGCTTGACTCCCTGATGGGCCAGGGCGGTTGAATTGATTTGGAGGGCATCCTCCACCAGGCTGGCCAGGCAGACCTTCTCGACGATCCCGGCAACGCGCGCATAGCTTTGCTGCATGGCAACAATGTTTTTGATGTGATCGATGTTTTTGGCCAGTTGCTCCAGTTCGTTCGAGATGTTTTCCTGCTCGTGTTGGAGCTGGTCGGCGATTTTGACAATGAATTCCGGCATCAATTTTCCCCTGGGATCCGCAGTGAGGAACGAGGCCATGACCGCGCTTTTCTGCTTGAGCAATGCGGTGGCCTTCAGAAGCGTGCGGGTTTTCGATTTGCGGACCTGGTCGCGGAGCAATGTGGCGGAGACATTGACGCTATTAAGGACATTGCCAACATTGTGCAAGACACCGGTGGCCACTTCAGCCATGCCGGCCTGCCGGGAGGCCAGCATAAGGCTTTGTTGCGCCCGGGCCAGTTCGGTGCGGGCACGTTCCTTGGCTGCGACCTGATCCTGAAGCTCCCGGGTCCGTTCGACAACGCGGATTTCAAGGCGGTCATTGGCAGTTTGCAGTTCGGCCTGCGCCTGGTTCAGCAGCGCGTTTTTGCGCGCGATCAGGAGGCCCCAGATCAATGCCATCAAGAACACGGCGAGGACGGCAATCAGCGCCCACACCAGCCGGGACAGCGTCCACCAAGAGGGGTGCCGCTGCAATTGCAGGTCGCGCCCGGAACGCAGGTGCAGCAGAAAGGAGCGCGGGAATCCATGCTCATCGCTCCGCACTTCGTAAACCCCCGTCAGGGCGAGCTCGCTGCCGAGTTCGAAGGCAGGCAGGCCTTTCTGGGTGCCTGCGACGGCTGATGAATCAAGGCTGGACTCGAAGGCAAAATCTTTTGCTTGGATGAGCAAATGAGTTTCCCCGTCCTTTTTCACCTGGTTCAGCAAGGTGCCTTGGGCCTCGACGAGAAGACCTTCCAAGTTTACATCCACCGAGTTCGTGACGGAAAGTTGCACCGGTTTTGGCTCTTTGCCGCTGGAAAGCCGGCGGTAGGCCGCTTCCCGCAGAACAAATTTCCGGCCTTCCTGGCCGGGGAAACCCACCACCTCAACCCGGTCGCCGGGCTGAAGCGTATCGGGCTGCTGGCTCAATGCTAAAACACTGTCTGCGCCATCCTGGACGTACAGGTAATGGCCCGGCACGTGAAGCACCACGGTGCCGGAGGTGCGGATTCGTTGGTTAAGCGCGCTTTCCAGGTTGAAACGCCGTAGATTGGCCAGCGGGCGAAGCGGCACGGCGAACAGATCGTATGGGGCCGGCACCTCCGTCTGAATGTATTTTGCGTCTGGCGACAAAATCCTAATCCCCGTCATTTGATGTCGTGCGTTGGAAATGGCGGAGCAGACCCCTTGTACGCGAATGATGGATCCTTTCAGCGAGTCAAACGGCTGCGAAGCCGGGGTCCAAGCCTGAAATTCTCCGCTCGACGTGCTCAAATCAAAGCGGACCAAGCCATTGGTTTGCCATAGATCCCGGACAAATCCGCGCATTTCCACCCAATTGCCCTCTTCCACTCCTGTGAATGCCTGTTCAAGGGTCACCAGGCGTCGCTCTTCCATGTTCAACCACCCCGCCCGGTGCAGGATCGCGTTGGTAACCACGGGCACAAATTCTCCTTCGCTGGTCGCTCCTTCCAGCAGCACAATCGTTCCCGGTTTCGCGGTGTTGGGTTCATCCCATTTCGGATTCACCACCCGGATGCCGCCGCTGGCGTCCTGTACATATGCAAAGGGGGTTTCGGAATGTGACCAGGTCACCACGCCGCGAACCGAAACCGGAAAACGGCGGCTGGCTTCTTCAGGGTTTAAGTCTCGAATTTGCGCGGCCAGGCGCAAGGCCAGGTTGTTGGTGGCAATCATCAGGGCGGAAGTGGTTGGATTGGCCGGGGCGATCAGCCGGTACAACCCATCGTGCACACATTGCTGCACGCCGTCCAAATCAGGATATCCAATGGCTTCGACCCGGTCCCCAAACCGCAGCGGCTGGCTCTGTTTGCTTAGAACCGTGATTTGTCCCGTGGCATCCCAAAGGGTTATAGATTTGCCCGGTTCGCAGTTGCGCACGATGCCCTCCACCCGAACCGTGGTGCCGGTAGGCGCGCCCGCCCGTATGTCTTCGCTCGAAGTGATCGGAATTGCGAAGCGCGCATCCGTTTTCAACGAGCCAATGACCTGGATGTCCGCCGTACTGTTCACCAACAAGGAGAGGTCGCTCAGATTTCCATTTCGATCGAACTGGGGGGAGTAAACGCAATTCATGCGGACGAAATCGCCCTCCTTGAATTGAAGCGGCAAATTGTTTGTTCCCTTCAACACATAAGCTTGGGCCACGGTATTGCCGGACAGAAAGTTGATGGCACAGTGCGTTGGATCATCCAGCTTGCTGTCAATCAGGCCTTCCACCGACACCAGATGGTCTTTCAATTGCTGTGGGTCCTTGCTCAGATCCGAAATTTTCCCGGCTTTAAGCTCCACATTCTCTTCAAGAACCTGAATTTTGGTTTTGTCCCAAACGAACCGTTCCCGTTGGGGTACGATGACACCATCAATGAGGATCCGCTGGCCGGCTTTCAGGGGAACCGGCGAGTCGAAGACCGGCAGCCATCGCGGAGTGCCGAGGCATTCGCCCGAGGCGTTGCCCCACTCGGCGTCAAAATAATAAATCACCATCTCGGTGCGGATTCGATATTCTTCAGCCCGTTTTTCGCGCGGCAGCATCCAAATCTCGTTAATGTTCGTCAGAACCTCGGTGGCCGCCGGCAATGAATCCATCGTTTGGCCCCAACTTGCCGGTATCACGGCCAAAAGCAGGCAAATGAAAATTTTGGCCAAATGCGGCCTCCCTCGACCGATCCCGAGCGCGAGATTCCCTGATCGCAAGCCGTTTGAATACTTGCAATCAATCGCTTTTATCCGGGCGTGGCCATTCATGTCTGATATCGATTCGATGCCGGGCAAATTCTGCCGCTTTCCCCGGAATAAAAGTCCGTGCGCCCTGCAAATAACAGCCAATCAACCGCTCGAAACGAAACGCACATTGGTTAAAGCATTCATAATACCAAACCGCCGCCAGGGTTCGGATTGGTGATCGTCGGGATTCCGAATTGTTGGACCAGAAAGGACCAGCCAGCTGTCACGTCATTCCGCGAACCGCCCGCCGGCGAATTGGGAACTTGATTTTTTGTTCGTCAGAAAACCAGCCCTCGGCATATTTACCCACTGTGATTGCGCCCACCGAACATCAAACTTCCGGCACCGACCTCGTTTTCCAGGTCGGGGAAATTTTTTCGCCGGCAGGCATCTTGTCGAAGGCGAAGAATTTCGAGTTCCGCCCGCCGCAGCAGCAGATGGCCGTGGCCGTGGCGCGCGCGCTGCAAAATCGAGAACATCTTGCGGTCGAGGCCGGCACCGGCGTCGGCAAGTCGCTGGCGTATCTGATTCCGGCGATCTTGTTTGCCGTTGCCGAAAAAAAGAAAGCCGTCGTCTCCACCCACACGATCAACCTGCAGGAACAACTCACGGAGAAAGACCTGCCGATGCTCGCGCAGGTCCTGCCGGTGAAATTCAACTTCACGATGCTCAAGGGCCGCGCGAATTACCTGTGCACCCGCCGGCTGCACAAGGCGATGCAACAATCCGGCAACCTGTTTACGTCGTCCGAGGCCGAGGAACTACAGCGCATCTATGAATGGTCCAAAGAAACCTCGGATGGCAGCCTGTCGGATTTCGACGTTGAACCGGACCCGAAGGTCTGGGCGCAGGTCTGTTCCGAACGCGGCTTGTGCTCGCCCAAGGTCTGCGGGCATCCGTCCGACTTCGCCAAGGACCACGGGGTCTGTTTTTTTCAGCGGGCGCGCAGCCGCATCTTGTCGTCGGACGTGCTGGTGTTGAACCACACATTGTTTTTCACACTGCTCGGTGGCGTGGACGAGGACATTGCCGGCGGCATTCTCTTCAAAAATGATTTTGTGATTTTCGACGAGGCGCACACGATGGAGAACGTGGCGTCGCGCCACATCGGCCTGAGCGTTTCGAGCGGCCAGATGCATTACGCGCTGAACCGGCTCTGGAACCCGCGTACGGAAAAGGGGCTGCTGGCGACGCTTCACAAGGGCGGCGCGGTGAAGCTGGTGGCAGACATCCTGAGCGAGGCCGGCAAGTTTTTCGAAAATGTCGAGGCCGCCTGCGAGGATATCCAGCTGCACGCCAAACGCGACAGTTTTGGCGGCGCTGAGGGCGCCGGCCGCCGGCGCAGCTGGACCGAGCTCCGCATTCGCCGCGCGGAGCTGGTGCAGGACAATGTCACACTGCCGATCCAGCGCCTGCGTGAGGCGGTGAGCGACCTCATCAAACTGAGCGAGGACAAGGACATCGGGCAGGAACTGGTCGAATGCAACCGCCGCCTGGGCGAGCTGCGCGATGAGGTGAAGGCGTTCCTCGAACAAAGTGCGGACGATCATGTTTACTGGGTGGAGCGTGGCGGCAAGGCGCACAAGAACCTGGCGTTGAACGCCGCGCCGATTGACGTGGCGGACTTTTTGCGCCGGCGACTGTTCGAGAGCGACACCAGCATCATCATGACCAGCGCCACTTTGGGAGTTTCAAGTCTCAAGTCTTCAGCTTCAAGTGAAGGGCCAAAACGCGGCTCGTCTGAACACTTGAAGCCGAAAACTGAAAACTCCCTGAATTATTTCGTCAAAAGGGTGGGCGCGGAGTCGGCGGCAAAACTTCAGGTTGGCACGCCGTTTGATTACGAGCGGCAGATGAAATTGTTCGCGGTCAAGAAAATGCCCGACCCGCGCGAAGCCGGCTACGCCGAGGCGCTGGAACACTGGATTGCCCATTTCGTGAAGCAGACGCATGGCAAGGCGTTTGTGCTGTTCACTAATTACAAGCTCATGCAGGAGGTCGCCGAACGGATGGAACCGTTTTTCAACCAGCTCGGGCTCGTGTGTTTTGTGCAGGGCAAGGGCACGCCGCGCTCGACGATGCTCGAGAAATTCAAGGATGACGTGGACTCCGTGCTTTTCGGGACGGACAGTTTCTGGCAGGGCGTGGACGTGCCGGGGGATGCCCTGAGCAACGTCATCATCACCCGGCTGCCGTTCGCCGTGCCGGACCATCCGCTCATCGAGGCCCGCATCGAGGCGATCGAGGCGCACGGGGGGAATTCCTTCAGCGATTTTTCCCTGCCGGAGGCGATTTTAAAATTCCGCCAGGGCGTGGGCCGGTTGATCCGGACGAAAACCGACACGGGCATCATCGTGGTGCTGGACAATCGCGTGCTGACCAAACAATACGGCCAGGCCTTCCTCGATGCGCTGCCGAAATGCCCGGTGGAGATTGTCTGACCCGCCATGGACCATCACGATGTTTTAAAACTCGCCGGCGGCGTCAGTGCGCTCGCATTGTTCGTCCCCATGGCAATCGAAGTGATCAAGGACGGCGGCGCCGGTCAAAGTTTTGCCACATGGTTTCTCTGGGCAACCCTGGACACGATATTGACCATCAGCATCATTGAACGACATGGGAATTTTCTTTTGCCAATGGGTTTCGCCGTCGGTGGCATTGCGCTGACCTTGCTGCTGTTGATCAAAGGGCGGTTTGCCTGGGGGCGGATGGACAGCGTGATTCTGATGCTCGTCGTCGGTTGCCTGGTTTGCTGGAGGCTGGGAGGGCCGGCGGCGGCCATCGTGGCTACCACCATGGGCATTTGTCTGGCCGGGATCCCCGGTCTGCTTGAATTGTGGCGGCACCCGCAACGCAAGGTGGGCAACATCTGGGGCGGGTATGTTCTGGCCAACGGCTTGGCCTTTTGGGGCGGCACCGCCATGACGGTGGAAGAACGTTTCGCGCCGGCGATGTTTGCCGTCCTTGCCTTGCTGATGTTTGGCGCGAGCCGCAAATTGCCCGCGGCCCATCAGTAGCCGCATGCCACCAACACCGGAAGGTTTTCTGGTCCAGCCCCATCTCGACAGCGGCGGGTTTGATCGCTAAACTGCCATCGCATGACGCGCACGGAAAAACTTCTGGCCGAACTCATCGCGCTGCCCAGCGTGAATCCCGCATTCCTGCCGGCCCGCCATCCCTGTGCCGGGGAAAAGCAGGTCGCGGATTTTCTCGCCAGCGTGGCGGCCAAGGCTGGATTGGAAGTCGAATTCCAAAAAGTCATGCCTGACCGGGCCAATATCATCGCCCGGCTGTTGCCGCCGGGAAAAATCCGCCGGACAATTTTATTCGCACCGCATCTCGACACCGTCGGCGCGGATGGGACGCGGTTCATCCCGCAGCGCAAAAACGGACGCCTGCATGGGCGTGGCGCCTGTGACACCAAGGGCTCCATCGCGGCGATGCTCACCGCGCTCTGCGAACTGGCGAACTTGAAATCGCGGCCAAAGGCAACCGAAATCGTTTTTGTCGGCCTCGTGGATGAGGAAAATGCGCAGGCCGGTTCACGAAAGCTGGCGGCCAGCGGGTTCCGTGCGCACCTGGCCATTGTCGGCGAGCCGACGCGGTTGCAGGTTATCACCGCTCACAAAGGCAGCTTGTGGCTGCAACTCAAAACGCGCGGCCGGGCGGCGCACGGCGCCACACCGCAACTCGGCCAGAATGCCATCCATGAAATGGCGCGCATCGTGGACATGCTGGAAACCGATTACGCGGCGTGGCTGCGAAAGCGGAAACATCCTCTGTTGGGCACGGCGACAGTGAACGTCGGCACCATTCACGGCGGCACCCAGCCGAACATCGTGCCGGATGATTGCGCCATCACGATTGACCGGCGCACACTGCCGGGGGAAACTGAAACCGGCGTGCGACGGGAACTTACCGCCCGGCTGCGCGCAAAAAAATTGTCCGCGACGTTTTGCAACGCAAAAGTCGCGCCGGCCTTGCCGCTGGAAACGGACCCGAAACTTCCACTGGTCCGGCACTTTTTGCGCAGTGTCGGCCAGACGCGGCCGGCCGGGGTCCATTTTTTTTGTGATGCCGCGGTGTTGTCACAAGGGGGCATTCCGAGCGTGGTCTTCGGGCCCGGTGACATCGCTCAGGCACACACGACCGACGAGTGGATTTCGCTGGCATCCCTGGAGCGGGGCAAGGATTTGCTGTTAAACTTCCTGATGTCACTTGCTTGAAACCGGAATGGAAATCGCGAACTATGCGAACCATGCTTTTCCAGTCCGATTTTCCGTACATGTAATTCGCGTGTTTTGCGGTTGAAATGCCTTTTCTCCATTGGATTCCTCCGGCAAGCTTTGCCCGTTCATGTCCGAAGCAAAAGCTGAAGCCATTCCAACGATTGACCACAAACCGCACGCGACGTTTTTTCGCCAGAGCGGCTGGTTGATGATGGCGACGGTCATCCAGGGGTTCATGTCCTTCGGCGTGCATCCGCTGGCAAAGAAAATTTCCCCCGCCGAATACAGCATTTTTGTCACGATGCTGATGGTAACATCGCTTATTCCCACGATGCCGTTGCAAATGGTTTTCGCACAGCAAACCGCCGGGACACTGGCAACGAACCGCGGCCGCCAGCTCGCCTTGATGATCCGCTGGGGCTGGCTGCTGACGTTTATCGCCTGGGGAATCGTGGCTTTGTTCTTTCTGGTATTTCAAGGCCGCATCATGACGTGCTGGGGACTTACGAGTGCGCTGACTTTGTGGGTAACGCTCGCGGCGTTGCTCATGAATTTATGGATGCCGCTGTTCTCCGGTGTGCTGCAAGGGCGGCAGGATTTCTTCTGGCTGGGCTGGGCGTCCATTCTTGGCGGCGTTGGACGCGTCGTGATGGCCGTCTTAATTGTGCTCGCTTTTCATGGCGGGGCGACGGGCATGATGTTCGGCGCATTCGCCGGCCTTGGCGCATGGGCGGGAATTGCGATCTGGCGGTCCCGCGATTTGTGGCGGGCAAAGCCTGAACCGTTTGACGGGCGGGGACTGTTCAAACAGGTCGCACCGTTGATGCTCGGCTTCGGCGCCTGCCAGTTTCTGTTCACGACGGACACGATGTACGTGAAGGCATTTTTTCCCGGCGACGAAATGGCATCCTACGGTGTGGCGGGAACGTTATCCCGCGCGCTGCTGTGGCTGGTGCTGCCGCTGGCGGCGGTGATGTTCCCGAAAATCGTCCACGCCACCGCAAAATCCGAAAAGAACAACCTGCTGGGCATCGTTCTGCTTGGCACGGCGATTCTGGCGATTTGCGGGGCGGCAGGCTTGTGCCTCGTCGGGCCATTATTGGTGAAGCTGGCTTTCAAACCTGAATACGTCGCCGAAACAATGAAACTGCTGCCGTGGTATGCGGGTGCGATGATCCCCCTGGCGCTGGCGAATGTGCTGGTGAATGATTTGATGGCAAGGGCGAAATTCAAGGCTGTCCTGCCGATGGTGCTGCTGGCAGTGGCCTATGGATTCACACTGCCGTTCATGCTCCATAAATTTCCCGGCCGCATGGAGGTGGCGTTGCAAACGCTCGCGGCGTTCAACCTGCTGCTGCTGGCCGTGTGCGCGTGGTTTACGTGGGGCGGCAAATTGACGGTGAAGATGGACCATGGAGGGTAGCGGATGGTGGCGGGTGCATAGCCGGGATTAGTCTCCCGCAATTCTTGATCACCGTTCTCAGGCTCCGTTCGTTGGCCTAGACAAGGGTTTCGGCTGTCCCAGTTTTGTGTAAATCCAACCTTCGAGTGGGCGCAAAGGTTTCAGCCATTTGTAGAATGGCGAGTAGATCAGCCGGATCCTCAGCACGGACAGAAACATCGCCAGCGACGAGCGGAACAGGGTGGCGGTGACTTTTGAACCGACCTTGTCGGACCATTCAATCGGAACTTCGACAATGCGGAACCCGGCGCGTTTTAACGACACGAGCAGGTTCACATCAAACGCCAGGCCGGCGATGCACAGCGTCGAATGAATTTTTTCCACGGCTTCGCAGCGCATGAGCTTGCACGGGCATTGCGTGTCCTTGACGTGCAGCCAGAATAGCAATTCCACGATGGTGTGAAAAACCCGGCTGACGAAGCGACGCAGCCGCGTCTGTTGCTGGAGCAGAACGGAATCCGGCAGCCAGCGCGAGCCGATTACGCAGTCCGCGTCGCCGAGGTGCCGCGCCAACTCCAGGAACGCTTTTGGCGGCGTTGCCCCGTCGGCATCCACATAACCGATCAAATCGCCGAAAGAGGACAGCTTAAGGCCTTCGATGAGCGCGCCACCCTTGCCAATTGGCGCCTTGAATTCCAGCGCCCGTACGGACAGGAATTCCGCCGCAACGCGCCGGACGACGCCGATCGTGTCGTCGGTGCAGCCGTTAAGCACGACGACGACTTGAAATTTGCCCCGATATTGTTCCTGGAAAAAGCGGGCGTAGTCACGCAGCACCGGTTCGATGCGGCGTTCCTCATTGTAGGCCGGAATAAGGAGCAACAGGCTGGGATCAGGCACGCCACAGCAATAGCAGAAAATTGGGAAAAAGCAATGATCCGGCGCAGCTTTCGCTTGCGATAAAAATCATAAATGGTTATTCAGTAAGCATGGATGCACGCGAAGCGCTTATTGCTCTGAACCTCATTGAGCATCTCGGCCCGGTGCGCGCACGGCTGCTGCTGGAACATTTCGGTGACGCGCCCGGAATTCTTGCCGCTTCAAAAACTGAACTGCTTCGCGTCCGCAACATTGGTGAGGAAACCGCCGAGGCGATTTCGACCTGGGAGAAAACCATTGATCTCGCGGGCGAATTGAAACGCATCCAGGAATTTGGCTGCCACGTTTTGATCCAGAACGATGCGGACTACCCCGAATCGCTCCGGCAAATTTACGACCCGCCGCTCGTGCTGTACGTCAAGGGCACGCTGACGGCAAAGGATAAAAACGCCGTCGCGATGGTCGGCTCGCGGATGACCACCCATTACGGCATCGAAACCACGCGCAAGCTGGCCTATCAGCTGGCCTATCTGGGCGTCACCGTCGTGAGCGGCGGGGCGCGCGGCATTGACACGGCCGCCCATCAGGGCGCGCTGGCGGCGAAAGGCCGGACGGTCTGCGTGCTCGGCACCGGCATCAACCTTGTTTTCCCGCCCGAGAA
>Ga0265338_10000434_pt1 | contig 75119 bp, 76 predicted proteins | sample 42126metaG_FD_193579 | JGI IMG/M metagenome (GOLD analysis project Ga0265338, IMG submission 193579) | Rhizosphere microbial communities from Carex aquatilis grown in University of Washington, Seatle, WA, United States - 4-21-26 metaG | ecosystem: Host-associated > Plants > Roots > Rhizosphere...
CGGCGGACATTGTTCAATACTTTGAAGCTCGCTGGACGGATGAGCAGCGGGATGAACAGTTTGAAACCTCGAAGATATTGCGCAAAACGGTCGATGTAGCGTTCGGGTTCATCGGCGAACAATTGCGCGCGGGGAAAAAGGTCACTGAGTATGATGTGCAGCAGAGAATGGTGCAATACTTCAGCGAGAATTCGCTCGTCATCGATGATGCTCCGAATTGCTCTGTGAACGCAAACGCTGCAAATCCTCACTACGAGCCGACGAAGGAGATGTTTTCCGAGATGAAAAAGGGGGATTGTATTTTGATAGACCTCTGGGCGAAAAAAAATACGCCGGAGAGTGTCTATTCGGATATCACGTGGGTGGCGTTTGCCGGTGAAAATATTCCGCCAAAGTATCAGAAAGTTTTCGAGATTGTGAAGGGAGCTCGTGATGAAGCCGTTGAATATCTGAAAAAAGAGTTCGCGAGTGGAAAGAAAGTACGCGGTTGCGATGTCGACGATGTTACGCGCAAATACATCACCGACAGAGGTTTTGGTGAATATTTCATTCACCGCACCGGCCACAACATCGGCGTTGAGGTTCACGGCAATGGCGCAAACATCGACAATCTTGAAACGCACGACCAGCGAGAGATCCTCCCTGAAACGTGTTTTTCCATCGAGCCCGGCATCTATCTTCCCGGGGAATTTGGCGTCCGCCTGGAAATTGATGTCTACGTGTCGAAGGAAAAGAAGATCATCATCCCCGGAGAACCCATCCAGCAGGAAATTGTGAAGATTCTCTGTTAGACAACAGAATTATAGCATCTTCATTCGAATCGGCCGATGCGCCTCTCAACAAGGTAAGGGAATATTTATGAAACCAAAAATATTGCTGAGAATTGCTTCCATTGTTATGATTCTCCATGATGTCGGGCATATGATGGGAAGCCTGACGTGGAAACAGGCGGTTGAGCCGGATAAACAGCAGGTCATCGAACAAATGACCGGGCACAAGTTTCCGTTCATGGGTGCAATGAGAAGCATGGGCGACTATTACGATGGATATGGATACGCGGCAGCATTAGCAATATTGTTGATCGCTGTTATTCTGTGGATCATTTCTGGTTCCGAAGCCCAGAATTCCAGCCTCGGAAAGAAAATTCTTATCTCAATTTCAGCGGCCCTTCTACTCTGGGGCATTAATGAATTGGTTTTCTTTTTTCCTTTCGCTGCGGCGTTTAGCTTACTCGCAATGGCGCTGACCTTCATCGCCGTATTGAAATTGAATGCAGGAGTGCAATAGTGCAATAGTGCAATAGTGCGGATGTCCAAAAGTTCCTTCTGAAAGAAGAGATCGTGAAAAAAACTGGTTTTGTGGTTGCGTGTTCGATGGTCGTTATCGCTTTTCTCCATGCTCAAATGACGGACGACGAGAAACAGGCCTTCACGGCAATCAATGTGCACGTTTTTCAAAGTCATCTAAAATTTCTTGCCAGCGATTTGTTGGAAGGACGAGGTCCTGCCACCCGCGGAGATGCAGTAACGGAGAAATATCTTGTTTCCCAGCTTCAGCTGCTCGGACTTGAACCCGGGGGTGAGAACGGAACGTACCTCCAGCAATTTCCAATTCTCGGAGCCGCTGCAAGTCCGTCGATGGAGCTAGTTGCCCGTCACGGATTGAAAGAAGAACACTTCAAATTCCGCGAACAATTCATCGGCTTTTCCGGTAATCAAGAAGAAGATGTTGATTTGTCAAATGCAGAGGTCGTTTTCGTCGGATATGGTATTGTCGCACCGGAGCAGAAATGGGATGACTATAAAGGTGTTGATGTCGCCGGCAAAGTTCTGTTGATGATGAACGACGATCCCCCCGGGAACGACCCGAAGTTCTTCGGCGGTAAAGCGAGGACGTATTATGGGAGATGGACGTACAAATATGAAATTGCCGCCCGGAAAAAAGCTGCGGGGGCGATCATCATCCACACAAATGAATCTGCCGGGTATCCGTTTCAGGTGGTCCAGACTTCATGGACCGGAGAGAATTTTTCGCTCGCCGATTCCAAAGACGATGCGATAAAACTGAAAGGGTGGCTGTCGGCGAGTGCGAGCAAGCGGTTGGTCACAATGTCGGGCAGAGACCTCGATGCTATGATGAAAGCTGCACAATCGAGGAAGTTCAAGCCGATCTCTCTCGGCACAAATATCTCGGTGCATATTCACAATACTTTTCGCAAAATGAAGACTGCGAACGTTGCGGGCCTCTTGCGCGGCAGCGATACGCTTCTTTCGAAGGAGGTGGTCATTTTCACGGCACATTTCGACCACTTGGGAATTGTCCAGCCGGTGAACGGAGATTCTATCGACAACGGTGCTGTCGACAACGCATCCGGTGTGAGCATGGTGCTGACGCTGGCGCAAGGCTTCGCACATCTTGCACAAAAGCCAAAACGATCTCTGCTTTTCCTTTTGGTGGGAGGGGAAGAAGCCGGCACACTGGGGTCGGAGTACTATGCTGCACATCCAACTTTTCCAACGGGAAAAATTGCCGCCGACATTAATCTGGATGGAGTAAACATGTTCGGCGAGACGCGCGATATCTCCATGATTGGAAAGGGACGGTCAACAATCGATGACGCCGTCACAAAGGCGGCGGGCGTTGCGGGGTTTACCGTCAAGCCGGACCAGTTTCCCGAGCAGGGGATGTTTTACCGATCGGACCAATTCAGTTTTGCTGCGGCCGGCGTACCTACCGCATATTTCGACGCTGGAATTGATTTTGTCGGCAAGCCTGCCGACTGGGGAATGAAAATGGCTGAAGAATATAACGACGCTCATTATCATCAGCCGAGCGATGAGATCCGAAGCGATTGGACGTACGAGGGGACGATCCAGGAAGCGAAGTTTTACTTTCATCTCGCTTATGTGCTCGCCAACCAGACCGCGATGCCGCAATGGAATAGAGGAGATGAATTCGAGTCTGTTCGTTTGAAATCTCTAAAGGACGCGCAGTAAATACCACATCAACCGCCCCACGTCGCACGCTACAATTTCCTGCTCTTGAGCACTCTCGTCCAATGCACAATTTGTTTCTTTACTTCCTGCGGCGAGGTACTTCCCGCTGATTTCTTGTTTTCGATGCTCCGATGGGGGTTGAGGAGTTCGAAGACATCCTCTTCCAGCAGGACCGAAAAGTGTTTCAATTCAGACAATGAGAGTTGTGTGAGGCTTTTTTTGTGATCGATGGCATGGGAGACAATTTTGCCTGTGATGGAATGGGCGTCTCTGAAGGCAGCCCCTTTTTTCACGAGGTAATCGGCGATCTCGGTCGCGGTCAGAAAATCGTTTTTCAATTCCTCTTCAAACCTGTTCTTCTCGAATTTTGTGTGGACAAGAATGTGCGAGAAAATGAAAAGACATTGGCGCGTGGTAGCGACCGCATCGAGAAGAGGGAACTTGTCTTCCTGCATGTCGCGGTTGTAGGCGAGCGGCAGTCCCTTCATGATTGTCAGCATGTTCACTAAGTCGCCGTACACCCTTCCCGCTTTTCCGCGGACAAGCTCCGCCATGTCGGGATTCTTTTTCTGCGGCATGATGCTGCTTCCGGTGGTGTAGGCGTCGTCGGTTCTCGCAAAGCCGAACTCCTGTGAGCTCCAAAGGACGATCTCTTCTCCAAGCCTGCTGAGATGAGTCATGACGATGCTGCAGGCGGCAATAAATTCAATGAGATAATCGCGGTCGCTGACTGCGTCGATGCTGTTTTCAACGATGCCGTCGAAACCGAGCTTGCGGGCAACCAAGGCGCGGTCGATCGGGAAGGAGGTGCCGGCCAATGCCGCAGCGCCGAGCGGGAGTTTATTCAGCCGCTTACAGCAGTCTTGCAGCCGCTCAAAATCACGCTCGAGCATCGACGTGTATGCGAGAAGATGATGCGAAAGGTAGACCGGCTGACCGCGTTGAAGATGTGTATAGCCCGGCATGATCGTGTCGAAATATTTCTCCGCCTTGAATAGCAGGACGCGCTGAAGCTGAAGAATGAGTTTTTGCATCTCGCGGATCGCTCCCCGAAGATGAAGCCGCTCATCAAGCGCAACCTGATCGTTCCTGCTTCGGCCGGTATGCAGTTTCCCTCCCATGGGACCGACCTTCTGGATAAGCCGCTGCTCGATCGCCATGTGAATGTCTTCCTTCTCCCAGGAAAGTTCAAGCTTCCCCGTGTCGATCTCTTTTGCGATGGCTCGAAGCGCGGTGCGGATCCTGCGCGCCTCTTCCAGCGAGAGGATCTTTACCGCCGAAAGCATTTCAACATGGGCGATGCTCCCTGCAATATCTTCCTGGTACAAATGCTTATCAAGGTCGATGGATGAAGAGAATCTCAACGCTATCTCTGAAAGCGGCTCTTTGAACCTTCCGCTCCACAACGGCTGTTGATGTGCCATGGACAACTCCTCACTTTAAAAGGCGTGATAAAAAAAAATACCTGACGGTCTCTCTTTCGACGTCAGGTATGGAACAGGAACCCCGACACGTTATTCCCGGACGACCCAGACCTTTGCTTTTGCGCTCACTTTAGTGTGAAGTTTCACCGGTACCTCGAAAATGCCCAAGGTCTTGATCGGCTCTTCGAGTTCGATGGTCCGTTTGTCGACGGTGAACCCTTTTTCCTTCAAGGCATCAGCGATCATCTGGGAGGTGACGGAACCGAAGAGCTTGTCGTCTTCGCCCACCTTCATCGGAATTGTCACGGAGAGCTTTTCAAGCTCAACGCCCAGTTTTTCTGCCTCCTTGAACGACTTTTGTTCCTGCCGTTCGTGCTGTTTCTTTTCTTCGTCGAGCGCGCGCAGGCTGCTCGCTGTTGCCCGGTAGGCGATGCTGCGCGGAATAAGATAATTCCGTGCATACCCGTCTTTCACGGCAACGACTTCGCCGATTTTCCCCAGCGTTTCAAAATCCTGACGTAAGATCACTTTCATACTTTCTCCAGCATTCTAATTGAGAACAATTTATTTAATGGCGTCGGACACAAAGGGGAGCAGCGCAAGATGGCGCGCTCGTTTGATCGCCTTCACCAATTGACGCTGGTGTTTGGCGCATGAGCCGGTAATGCGCTTGGGAATTATTTTACCCTGTTCGGTCACGAACCGGTATAATTTCTTCTCATCTTTGTAGTCGATGTAGATTTCTTTTGAATCGCAGAAGCGGCATGTCCGTTTTTTACGTATCGCATTCGAATCGCGTTTTTCACGCCGGTCGTCGCCGCCTCGCCGATTTTGACTTTGATGGAACACTGTGTATTCTCCTTATTAAGTTCTGTTGCCGTTTTCGTTTCGTTGTGCTGGGATGGCTGGTTCCGGGGACGATTACACGACCACGTCTCCAACGCCTGGTGCAGCCGCCTGTGCCTTCAGGAGTGCTGCGGCAGCGACCTCTTTTGCTTTCAAGGCTTTCTTGTCCAATTGTATCGTCAGATATCGGATAATCTGTTCGTCCAATTGATAGTGCCGGTCAAGCTTTGCGATGAGGTCTCCCGGCCCCTTGAATTCGAAGAAGGAGTAAAATCCATTGTTCTTCTTGTCGACGGTGTAGGCGAGACGTTTTCGGCCCCATTTTTCCAGCGAGCGCACGTCACCGCCGTTCTTGACGATGACATCCTTAACCTTTTCGATAACGGCGTCAATCTGAGCGTCGTCGAGTGCCGCATTGACGATGAACGTCGTCTCGTAGATCTTGTGTTCTTTTTCCAACGATGTACCTCCTATGGACATGTGATGATGGTCCCATCTCATTGATGATGGAACAGGGTGTTGATTGTTGAGTTAAAAGTGAAAAGTTAAAAGTTATTGTCAATGGATTTCTCAGAAACTGATTACTGAATACTTCCTTCCACTGAACCGTCGCTCGCAAGAAACGACCTGTTAAAATTATTCATTGCGAACTTGATTCCATGCCGGGCCAGCGCAAGCACGGCGTCGCGTGCATGAGTGGTCATCTCTGCGGCCTGAGGAACCTCCTCCTTTTCAAAAGGGGAGAGAACGTAATCAGCCATCAGTTCTTTTCTCTCCTCAGTCGGGCAGGTTGGCCCTGCAATTCCGACACGCAATCGCGGAACTTGTTCCGTCTGCAATTGGTAGATAATCGATGCAAGTCCGTTATGTCCGCCGTCGCTTCCTTCTGCGCGAATTCTTAGAGTGCCAAGCGGAAGCTGAAAATCGTCCAGGACAATGAGCAATTCGGAGGCAGTAACATTGAACCGTTCCATGATCTGAGCGACCGCCGCTCCGCTCTCATTCATGAACGTCATCGGAACGGCAAGGATCAACCGCCGATGTTCAACGGTGCAGTCGGAATACAGGTAGTCGCCGCTGCCTTCGATCATCCGTGAATGCAGCGATTGCGACAGTAATGCGACAACGGTAAATCCAACGTTGTGCCTCGTTGAGACATACTGCTTGCCGGGATTTCCTAAACCGACAACACATACTGTCTTCTCTGAATCCGCTTCTTCGCCAAAGAGTTTCTGCAATGAGGGAGATGCCAATTAGAAAATACTTCTCAAAGAACGGAGAAAAAAGATCTCACGATCGGGTGTTGAATTATTTCTTATCTTCCTTCTTAGCGGGCGCTGCCGGAGCTGCTTTTGCAGCCGGTGCGGCTTTCGCTGCCGGGGCTGCTTTTGCTCCGCCGGCTGCCGGTTCAGCGCCTTCTTCGCCTTCCTCAGGCTTCTTGCCCTTCGCAATGACTTCCGGTTCGGCGAGGGTTGTGGCAGCTGCTGCATCCGCAGGCGTTTCCTCTTTCAAGATCGTCGGGGGCACGACGGCGACAATCGTGCTGGATTCGCTTTCGAGAATCTTCACATTGTCGACTTTGATATCGCGGATATGGACTGATTGGTTGATTCCAAGCTCCGTGATATTTATTTCTATGTGATCGGGAATAAATTTAGGTAAGCAGGACACATTGAGTCGGTGCATCACATGCTGGACTGTTCCGCCGTCTTTAACACCTTTCGGCGTACCGCTGAGCATCACAGGCACCTCGATGGTTAATTCTTCATCTGCACGAACACCCTGCAGATCGAAGTGGATTGGTAAATCTGACACGGGATCGAACTGAACGTTGCGAAGCACGCACGTTTTCGCTTCGCCATTGTCGAGTTTTAGGCTCACGATATGCGCTTCGGAGGTATAGATGAGCGGTTTCAACCCAAGCGGAGTCGCCGCGATATGGATATTCTGTTCACCGCGCGAATAGTACTCGCCCGGAATTTTCCCGGTCCGCCGTATGGCTCGCGTGCGTTTTCCGGTCTGTGTGCGGACTTCTGCTTGAAGAACTACTTCTGACATGACTTACTCCTTTTAAAAAAACTAATCGTCCTGAGTTTTATCTTTATCGACATCAAATAGCGAACTGATCGACTTGTTGTCGAAGGATCGGTGGATCGCCTCGGCAAAAATCTTTGCAACAGACATGACCTCGATCTTCGGCGATGCTTGTTTCAATTGGATGCTGTCTGTGACAAGCAAATTTGATACGGCCGAACTGTTGATCCGCTCCATCGCTTTTCCCGAAAGGATCGGATGCGTACATGCGCCATAAACCTCTTTTGCGCCCGCATCCTTGAGCGTTTTTACCGCGCTGGTAAACGTCCCGGCGGTGTCTATAAGGTCATCAACGATGAGGACATTTCTTCCTTTAACCTCGCCGACAATGTTCATGACTTCGACTTCGTTCGGAGCAGGCCTCCGCTTATCGATCAACACGAGGTCGGCATCCAGGCGCTTAGCGTATGCCCTTGCCATTTTTATTCCCCCTACGTCGGGGGAGACGACCGTCAGATCGGGAATTTTCTTCTTCCGGTAGTAATCGACGAACACCACCGACGAATACAAGTGGTCGAACGGAATATCAAAGAATCCCTGGATCTGCGGAGCGTGTAAGTCCATAGCGATGATTCGATCGGCTCCGGCTTTCGTCAGCAGGTTCGCAACAAGCTTCGCCGTTATCGCGACACGGGGCTGGTCTTTGCGGTCCTGCCGTGCATACCCGAAATAGGGTATGACCGCTATGACTTTTCGAGCCGACGCTCTTTTTGCGGCGTCGATCGTAAGCAGAAGCTCCATCAAATTGTCTGCCGGAGGGTTTGTCGGCTGAATAATAAAGACATCCGCGCCGCGGACATTGTCGATGAACTTCACCCAAATCTCGCCGTCGCTGAAGTTCCGAATGTCTATCCCGCCCAGCTCTTCGCCGAGGTTCTTTGAAATCTGCTCGGCCAGCTGAGGGTTTGCCCTGCCTGAAAAGATCTTTAATCGATACATGCGTAATTCACACGTTTAACGAACAGGGAGATCGGCGCAGCCGATCTGTTGTTTTCTCTCTATGACGGCGGTTAAAACTTATAAATATACGAAATACCTTCCAGAGAGTCAATTATTTTTTGAAGTGAAGAAATCGCCGAAGCCATGCCTCACGGTCATTTGTTGAGAAATACGATGAATCCCCGGCTGTCATTTCCTTGACATTCACCCCTTCATTGGCTATTTTCTTGCTGGATTTTTATGGATGAAATCGTTGAACGTGTGTTCCACCTTGAAACGCCATTGGGAGCTGATTTGTATGGCGATATCAGATGGAAAGAAGAGAGCGCTGAATCGGCTGTTGGAAAACTGCCGGTTATTATCGTCTGCCATGGATTTAAAGCGTTCAAGGATTGGGGGCCGTATCCTGCGATAGGCCGGTATTTTGCCGAGTCCGGTTTCGTTTCTATCATATTCAATTTCTCCCATAATGGAATTGGAAAAAACTTCCGGAAATTCTCGGAGCGCGATAAATTTGCGGTTAACACGTTCAGCATTGAACTCGATGACATCACCACGCTGCTCAATGCAATATCGATGAATCAGGTTGAGTGCAGCCGGGTCGATGAGGCCAAAATTGGAATTGTGGGGCACTCGCGCGGCGGCGGAATAGCGATTATCAAAGCTGAAGAAGATGAAAGGATCAAGGCGGCTGCGGCATGGTCGACAGTTTCTCATTTCGACCGGTATACGGAGGATCAGCGAGGGCGATGGCGGGAAAAAGGATTTGTAGGAGTTCCTTCAACTAACCCGCAAAGTCTCTTCAAATTGAAAACAGACCTGCTCGACGACCTTGAGAAGAACGGTGAGAGATTGAATATCAAACGTGCAGTTCACGATCTCGGGAAGCCGCTTCTCTTGATTCACGGAACCGCGGACATTTCGGTTCCAATAGAAGAAGTGAGAAACCTGTACAGCGCTTCGGACAAAACGATGACCGAGCTGATCCTGCTGGAAGGAGCGGGGCATATGTACGAAGCGCGCCACCCGTACGTAAAGGAGGCTCCTGCGATGAGTCGTGTTCTGGAATTAACATCTGCTTGGTTTCATAAACACTTGTGACAACAAAAGGAGAGATGATGGACACAACAGGAAAATTTTTCCAACGAGCAGCAGCGCTTCCCTTCGCTGGAGAAAAATCGAATACCCTCGTTCAAGCTTTTTGGATTGTTCTTTTTACTGCACTGACCGCACTTGGAGCCCAAGTCGCGATTCCACATCAGCCGGTGCCGTATACACTGCAGACATTTTTTGTTCTGTTAGGTGCGGCATTTCTGGGGAGTCGCAACGGGTCGTTCAGCCAGCTTCTGTATCTGGGTCTCGGTGTGGCGGGCGCTCCCGTTTTTTCCGGGGCCAGCTTCGGTTTCGCCCGGATCATCGGGCCATCGGGAGGCTACTTACTTAGTTTTCCAATCGCTGCGTTTTTGGTAGGATATCTCGTTCAGGTGCGTACCGGTTATTTGTGGACTCTCCTTGGAATGTTCTTGGGGCTTGCCGTGGTCTTTGCATGCGGCGCAACGTTTTTGGATTTCTTCTATCTTCATAATTTCAAAGAGTCGATGGTCAGCGGATTCTTGATCTTTTCATGGTGGGACTTGTTGAAGCTGTCGGCCGCTGCTGCCATCTACAATGAGTTTGCAAAACGATACAGGAAACTTCCTGCTTAGACTGGTTTATCATTTTTGGATTTTTTCTTTTGTCATTTTCCAAACAAAAACAGAAAGCGCTGCACCGGTAACGGGGGCGACGATATAGATCCACAAATGTTCCAGAACACCCGAGAGCACGGCAGGGGCAATTGAGCGCGCCGGGTTCATGGAAGCTCCCGAAATTGGTCCTGCAAACATTGCTTCAAGCAAGACCGTCGATCCTACTGCGATACCCGCCAACATTCCCTTTTCTTTTGACTCGGTAGCAGTATTTAAGATGACCGTCATCAAAAGGAACGTTAGAATAATTTCCAGGATGAGTGATTGAAGTTCTGTTCCACTTGGCAGCGTGGTTCCAAGATTCGCGATTTGTGGAAAAAGAAATTTTAGCAGACCGCTTGCCAAAAAGGCACCTAGTAATTGAGCAACGACATAGAGCAAAATTTCTTTTCTTGGAAATTTGCCGGCAATCCAAAAAGCTATCGTCACTGCCGGATTTAAATGTGCGCCTGAAATATCGCCAAAGGAAAAGACCATTCCTGAAACGATGAGACCAAATGTGACGGCGATGCCGACGTGTGTAACGCCGCCTCCCGTAATCTCATTAGCGATGATTGCTCCTGTTCCGCAAAACACAAGCGCAAAGGTTCCCAGGGCCTCGGCAATGAATTTTCTGAAATAGATCGAAGAGGTCATGCGTGGGGTTTTATGCTATGAGACGTTTGATAACTCTTGTTCATAGAGAGTAGTGAACGCTTTTCTTATTTCATCCCGAACGCGCCGGAAAACATCCAGAACTTCTTCTTGCGACCCAGCTGCTTCAGCAGGGTCCTCAAATCCTATATGCATTCTGTGATGAACTTTTCCGATGAAGACGGGGCACGTTTCTTTCGCGTTGTCACATACCGTAATAACGTAATCAAATGAATCGTTGAGGAACTCTTCGACATTTTTCGGCTTGTTGCCTCCAATATCGATTCCAATTTCCTTCATCACTTTTGTAGCAAGCGGATTGACCCGCGTTGCGGGTGCGGTTCCCGCTGAAAAGACACGAAGGGAAGGATTGAACGATTTGAGAAACCCTTCAGCCATTTGACTTCGGCAAGAATTGCCTGTGCAGAGGATAAGTATTTTTGTCACTTTGTTCCCGAAATGGTAATTGAGCTTAATTTTGCTTCATCCAGCTTGTAATCGTAATTCTTTTCCGAAACAATTTCGACGTTATTGAATCCTGCTTTTTTGATGATCGCCATATATTCTTTCCGGTCGATTGCACCGCTGATACATCCTGCCCACAAGGCGGCATTGTTCCGTTCTTCTGATGAGATGGCGCCGTCGACAACGATATCGGACACGGTGAACTTGCCGCCGGATTTCAAAACGCGGTAGATTTCCTGAAACGCCTTCGCTTTGTTGGGGACAAGGTTGATGACGCAATTGCTGATAACACGGTCGACAGAATCGTTTTCGACGGGGAGTGCTTCGATTTCGCCCAGACGAAATTCTACGTTCGGAGAATTGATTTTTTTCGCATTCATCCGTGCTTTTTCAATCATCGCTTCGGTCATATCAACGCCAATGACCTTTCCTGTGAGGCCAACATGCCGGGCGGCGACGAACACATCGATGCCGGCGCCTGAACCGAGGTCAAGCACCGTGTACCCCTCTTTCAAATCCGCAAAAGCGGTGGGGACGCCGCATCCAAGTCCCAAATCGGCTCCGTCAGGAATGGCAGACAGATCCTCGGGACGGTATTCCAGGGACATTTGAACGAGCGAGTCAGATCCGGTTCCGCAGCAGGAACTCGATCCGGATCCGCATGAGGAATCTTTTGAAGCAACCGTAGAGATCTTACCTTCTGCGATTTCAGCATATTTCTCTTTCACATCATTCTTGATCTCGAGGTCCGTTTTCATAATAAACATCCTTTCATCAATTAATGTTGATACGTTAATTCAAAAAAAAAATAGAAGCCATCTCAAAAACCCTAAAATTGTCATTCTGATCCCGCCGTTTTTTGGCGGGAGAAGAATCTATGACAATCATGCGCTGTGAATCTACGAGGCTTCAATGTCGTGGATGCTTCGCTACGCTCAGCATGACATTTACCAAGTCATTTTACATCAAAATCATTTTTGAGATAGCTTCTAGCAACAGATTTGCATTTTGTTCTTTACTTTTTCAAGCGTTGTGCGATCCCTCTCAATGATGGAATCATCATCAACCCATCCGGCAAGGGAGGAGAGGAGCTCTTTCTTCATCGGGTCAAGGCTGTTCATCTCTATCCGATAATAATTCCATTTTCCTCGTTTGTCGTCTTTGATGAATCCTGCATCGCGTAAGGCGATCAGATGGTGAGAAAGTTTTGATTGAGCCATATTGAACGTCGCCATCAGTTCGCAGACACACGCCTCTTCGTTTAAGAGGACGAGCAGCAGCCTGATCCGGATTTCTTCTGAGAGAGCTCTTAGTGCAGTCGTTACTTCGACCATATTTAATCCATCAATTAATTTTGATACGTAATAATACGGAAAAAAGTTTCTCCCGTCAAGAACTATTTTTTCCAAACTCGAGGAACTGGCTCCAACGCCTGAACAATTCAGCCGTCGCCCGCGCATCGCCGAGGCAATACTCGGCGATGTCGTGGTACCTTTTTTCATGCATCAACGTTCCCATATCGAGCCCAGTGATTCCATGTGCTTTTGGACTGTCGATGCCGAACGATTTGCAGTAGAAATCGAGGCTGAACCTGCGCGTGGTGTTATAGAAAGTGAGCTGCTCCAGAAGGTCGCAGTGCTGGCTCGCGTCATACCGGTAAGGCACAAGGTTTCGCGTCGGGTGGACATTCAGAAGGGCAGAACGCACCATCAGAAACGGACAGTCGAACCCGCGGCCGTTGAAGGTGATGAATTGGTGATACGACGGAATGAGCTTCCAAAAATCTTCGAGGATCTCTTTTTCCGAGCCGGATTTATATTGAACAAGGCCGTCCGGAGCGGTATACTCTTCCTTCGTATCAGATCGAAAGAGGACTTTTCCCATGTTGGAATCCGGATTGAGAAGTGCAATTGCGACAACCTGAGACGTAAGCGCATGCAAGTTCAAATTCTGCTTTGCCTCCTCCACTTTTTCATCCGTGTCGGCAAACTTGAAGAGATATTCCCGGCTTGACTGGTCGAATGTGTCGAGAGGAAGGGCGAGCGTTTCGATATCAAAGACGACGCGTGACATTAGCGTGTTATCCTGTAATTTTTCAACCCCCAGTTGGTTTCGCGAGCGGTAACCTTGATAACGGTGTAGATCGGAATGGCAAGCACCATCCCCATGATTCCGAGCAATTCGCTTCCGACGAGGATCGTGAGTACGATTGTCAGCGGATGCATATCCAGGATCTTTCCGTACACGTTCGGCTGGATAAACATCTGGTCGATCTGCTGAACGACAAACGTCGTGAGGACGATCGGAAGGAGCATACGAAAATCGCCGAATTGGATGAGCGAAGCGGCGATGATGGGGACGACCGCAATGATCGGTCCTGCCATCGGAATAATATTCGAAAAACCGCACACGATGCCGAAAATGATCGCATATCGAAATCCGAGCATCGAATAGGCGCTGACGTACAACAGGGCCACGGAAATTAATTCGATACACACCCCCCTGATGTATTTGCTGAGCTGCTGCTCAAGTTTGTTGACCACGTTCAGCGACATCTCGAAATATTTGTTCGGAACGTTTTCGATGATCCTCTTCTGGATGCGGTGATAATCGTTCAAAAGGAAAAAAGTGATGAACGGGACAACGATAAATGATCCGGCCATCCCGAGCGCATTCGTCATCATGTCTTCGGCTTTTGATGCGATCACAGGGAGCGTTGTTTCAATTTTTGCGGTTAATTCGCTTGACTTGAGAAACGGGATGATTCCCGTGATGGATACGCTCAGCTGGTTCAGCACGCGAGAAAGGCGGTCTCCCGACAAAAATGAGCTGATATTTGTCACCTGACGTACGACGACGGGATAGAGGGTAATGAAACCTTCGAAGGAGAGAACACCCATCACGAGAAAAAGACCCAGGATCGCGATGATCCGGTGTATTCCTTTCTTCTCAAGAAAATCGACAAGAGGTTTCAAAATCATGGTGAGGGCAAAGGAAAGCACCAGCAGGAGAAAGACCTGCCCGAACATCGAGAGGAGAAAGATCGGGGCCGCAATCGAAAATGTAACGATGAATACTTTCCAGTATCGGCTCGTGAAAAAATTATCCATGGCTTTCGGTGATCCGATAATTCTTGAGTCCCCAGTTAGTTTCGCGTGCGGTCACTGTAATCACCGTGTAGATCGGAATTGCAAGAACCATTCCCAAGATTCCCATCAGCTCGCCCCCCAGGAGGATGACGATCATAATTGTCAGCGGATGCATGTTGAGCAGCTTCCCATAGAGGCTCGGCTGAACAAAAATATCATCCACCTGTCGTACTGCGATCGTCACGATCGCAATCGGGATGAGCATCCGGAAATCTCCATATTGAATGATCGAAACGATCATCACGGGGACCGCGCCGATGATCGGTCCAGCCAGCGGAATAATGTTGGTGATTCCCCCGATCAGTCCGAGCACTGTCGCGTACTGTATGCCGATGGCTTGATACGCGACAGCGTACAGCAGCGCTACCGCGATTGAATCGATCGAGACTCCGCGGATATACTTGCTAATCTGGCTGTCCAGCGTATGTACAACATTTAATGCCATTTCGAAATACTTGTTCGGGACGTTTTCGATCAGCGCCTTCTGCATTTTGTAATAATCATTGAGGAGAAAGAACGTAATAAAGGGAACGATGATCAGGGATGCGACGAGGCCCAAAGCGCTGGTGAGCGAGTCTTCGGCAGCATTGGCAGCTTCCGGCAGAAGTGTGTTTAGTTTCGCGACGATAACATCGGCCTTGATGAAGGGCATTTTTTCTGAAATTGAAGCCGCAATTTGATTCAACATGACAGACAAATGCTCGCTGTTCATCAGCCTTGAGAGGCTTGACAATTGAAGCACAACAATCGGATAGATGGTGATAAATGCAAAGACAGCCATGCCGCCGATAATGACATACATCGCGAGAATTCCGGCAGGCCTTGGTATCCCGTTCTTCTCGAGGTAATCGACGACAGGTTTCAGCATCATCGTCAGCACAAAGGACATTGTGAGGAGGAGAAACACCTGGCCGAGAAGAGAAAGGGCGAGAATTGCGCAGATGATTGCGGCGGTAACGACAAACACTTTCCAGTGCCGGCTCTTGAAGAATTTATTCATGGCTGTTTTGCCAGGAGTTTTTTTGTCGCGCTCATTGCCGTGTCGAAAGCAAAGCCGCGGCGCATCAAGTAATCGAGTATTTTCTTTTTGATATGATCGTCATCGAGCCGCCGCGACGATCGTCCGATCCGCGCCGATTGGCGTTCCGCAGCCTTTATCGCCAGTTGAAATTCGGATTCCGGCGTAGAGAACTCAGCGATGACTGTTTCGGCCAGAAGCGGCGGCACCCCCTTTTTCATCATCATCTGGCGCAGCATCTTGGCGCCGGCAGGTTTTTTTGCAAGAGCATCCCGGCACACCATGCGCGCAAACGCGGCATCGTCCAGCATGTTCAAGGATTCCAGCCGCGCGATCACCTTCTCACCGATCTCGTTGGGAAATTCTTTTCTCAATAAATAATCGCGCATCTCTTTCTTGCTTCGTGGACGAATAGCAAGATACCGCAGTGCTTTCTGCTTTGCCGTCTCTTCGTTCTCGGAGTCACGAATGATGTCGACCGCGGCCTGGTCCAGATCCGCACCTTCATGCAGCGCGTACCGAAGCATAACGTCGACACTGACGCCGAACGCAAAACTCCCGTCGATGAAGATCGACACTCGTGCCGCCCGCTTCTTCTGCCGTTCTATCTTTGTAATGCGCATCCTGCATCGAAATCTATGACTTCGGAGCTTTCTTCGGCGGCGCCGCGTCGGCCTGCTTGGCCGGCGCTGAAGCTTGTTTGGCAGGTGCAATAGCTTCGTCCGCGATGATGCCAAGTTTCTTTTTCACCGCGATCAGAATGTCGTCGGCGATTTTCGGCGACGCAGTGAGGTACGCTTTGACGGCATCGCGTCCCTGGCCGATGCGGTCCTCTTTGTACGAGAACCATGAACCGCTTTTGACGATGATGTTGTGTTCGACGGCCACATCGATGAGGTCGCCCAGCTTTGAAATTCCTTCGTTATAGAGAATATCAAACTGTGCTTCGCGGAAGGGAGGGGCAACTTTATTCTTTACGACTTTAACTTTTGTCCTGTTGCCGATAACGTTTGTGCCGTCTTTCAACGCTTCGATGCGCCTGACGTCGAGCCGGACCGAGGCGTAGAATTTGAGCGCGTTGCCGCCCGTCGTGGTTTCGGGGTTGCCGAACATGATGCCGATCTTCATACGGAGCTGATTTGTGAAGATGACGGATGTTTTTGATTTGCTGATGGCCGCAGTCAGTTTCCTCAACGCCTGGGACATCAACCGCGCCTGCACACCCATCGACGGGTCGCCCATCTCTCCTTCGATCTCAGCGCGCGGGGTGAGCGCAGCGACCGAATCGATGACAACGACGTCCAACGCGCCGCTCCGCACGAGCGTCTCGACGATCTCAAGCGCCTGCTCGCCGAACTCCGGCTGTGACAGCAGCAAATTGTTTGTGTCGACGCCGAGCCGCTTGGCATACGCCGTGTCAAGCGCGTGTTCGGCGTCTATGAACGCAGCGAGCCCGCCGGTTTTTTGCGCTTCTGCGATGATATGAAGGCAAATCGTCGTTTTGCCGGAAGATTCCGGTCCGTAAATCTCGGTCACTCTTCCGCGGGGTATTCCGCCGATCCCGAGCGCGGCATCAAGCGATATCGAGCCCGTGGGAATGAAATCGATCTTCACGATGGGACCCTCCCCCAATTTCATGATCGATCCTTTGCCGTGCTGCTTTTCAATTTGATCGATGGCGACTTTCAACGCCTGGATCTTCGACTCTTTTTCTTCGGACATAAGAGCTCCTATTGTTTCAATGGAATACTGGATAGTTGTGAATATGCTGAACCCGAGGGGGAGAGGTCGCTTTTCATGATGAGCAACTCGGTACAGAGGAATTGCAATGGTTCAAAGGTAGTATTTTCAATCTTCTTAATCAAGTTTCCAGAAATTTTTCCCTTCACCCTGCCCACCGTAATATGGGGATGAAACGGCCTCGCTTCATTTTTGAATCCTGCCGCAATACACGTTTTCTCAACTGCGCTGAAGCACTCTGCCAGCAAGGCCTGCTGCTCGTGTGCAGAGCCTATCCACACTATTTTGGGGGAGCGCAGTGCAGGAAAGCAGCCGATCGATGTCAGCGGTATTTCGAATCGATGAATGGTTGGCCCAATATTTTGGAGCGAAAACTGAAGCAGTCGAAGTTGTTCGGGCAGGACGTCGCCCAAAAACTTCATCGTGACATGAAACTTTTCCTGTTTCTCCCAACGAATTGCCGCAGCATCCTGTTTGAGCGGCAAGATAATATCTGCTATCGTTGATTGAATTGGGGGAGGAGGGAAGATACCAATGAACGTACGAATGCCTTTCATGGCGCCTATTTTTGTAATTCAAGTTTTAACAGCTTCCTCCTCAGCAGTTCAAGGGCAGCTTGCGACGCCCGCTCTTTAAATCGAAGGCGATGGTCGCCAAAATTGAATTTTAATGCGAATGAACCGTTTGAATCTGCATATCCGATCCATACCAGGCCGACAGGCTTTTCCAGTGATCCGCCCGTTGGTCCGGCGATGCCTGTGGTGGACAACGCGATGTCGACATTTGCATTTGTCCGAGCGCCCGCCGCCATCGCCGACGCAACCTCTTTGCTCACGGCGCCGTGCTGCTCGATCAGCTCTTTCGGAACGGACAATAAGTCGATTTTCGATTCGTTCGAATATGTCACGTAGGCGCGATTGAAATATTGTGAACTGCCGGAAACATTCGTAATGCGGTTTGCGATCATTCCCCCTGTACACGATTCGGCAACTGCTAATGTCAGTTTCTGTTCCGTCAGCAGAGCTCCGACCACGTCCTCCAGGTCCAACTCATTCGAGCTGTAGATGTACTTCTGCGCATGGGCTCTGAGCGTTTCTTCAGTTTCCGATAGTTTTTGTTCGGCGGTCTTGACGGAATTTTCACGGACGGTGATGCGGAGTTTCGTGCCGAGCGGGTTAGGGAGAAATGCGAGTGTCGTCGTTCCGTCTTTTCCGATGACCTTCTCCACATCGCCGATTTCTTCGGCCAGCGTCGATTCCCCGATGCCTGTTGTCTTGAGCGTGCGGTGCCGCACAACCGTTCCGAATTCTTCTTTTTCAAAATAGGGAAGAAGTTCTTCGTCCACAATGCTTTTCATTTCGAACGGCACGCCCGGCATGACGGCAAAATATTTCTTCCCCCTATTGCCCGTTTCCTCGAAGAGCATTCCCGGCGCTGTGCCGGTGCTGTTGCGCAGCACTTTGCATGTACGCGGGACCAATACTTGGCCTTCAGCGGATTGTGTCCAAGCCATATTCCGTTTAGCAAAAAGTGCTTTGACGTCGCTGAACACTTGCTCATTTCTTACCAGGTCGGTGTTAAAAAACTCACAGACAAGTTTCTTTGTGATATCGTCGTGCGTCGGTCCGAGTCCGCCTGTTACGCAGACGACGTCGTACGTTTGCCATCCGGACCGAAAGGCGTGGAGGATGTCCACCCTGTTGTCGCCGACAGTCGTCATGCGTTCGACGAACACGCCGACGGTGTTCAGCTTCTCGGCGAGATACGCCTGGTTTGTATTGATCACTTGGCCGATCAGCAGTTCGTCGCCGATCGTGATGATTTCAGCGGTCATGGCAGCAATTGAAAAACGTTAGGGATAGTTTCTGCAGATTAAAAAATTCTAACAGCGATCTGAAGTACAATATTCGTATAGAGTCCGGCAACGACGTCGTCGAGCATGATATTCCATCCCCCTTGTTTTCTGTCAAAGACCCGCGCCGGCCATGGTTTGAAAATGTCGAAGGCCCGGAAAAGAAAAAATGCTGCGGTAATAATGATGAACGATTTTTGCAGCAGGAGAAGGCTGATCCAAATTCCGAGCACTTCATCGATGGTGACGATGGAAGGGTCATGGCCGTAGGTTTTTTCCATTCGCTCCGCAGCAAGGCTGCCGAGGATGAAGACGACGACGCACGCCGGGAGGAGGATGAACGTTTCCGAAAATGAAGGGATGAGGTACACAAGAATTCCGACGAGCGTACCGACCGTTCCCGATGCGATCGGGGCATACCCCGAATATAATCCGGACGCGAAAAGTTTTATGAGGGGAGATACTGGCGGCGAGGGCTGAGATGCCGACAAGCGCACTTCAGTTGGGCTGTCCTGTTTCGGCGGCTCGGTCATTCGGTATGAATAATTCTTTAATAATATTGCGTTTATGAATGAGGTACAGTATTCCTGACCACGCGGTGAGAATCGTCACGATCATCATGAGTCCGGCCATGACTTCCTTCGTCGCCACAGTTTCAAGCCATGCGCCGTACCGCGCATTCAATGATGGCGAACTTCTCACGATGTAGACGACGAGGAAGAAATAAATGACAACGAGCTGGAAAAATGTTTTTGTTCTTGCAAATTTTATCGTTTCGACCGGCTTGCCTTTGTATTCGGAATACGAACGAAGGAACGTTATGAGGATGTCTCTCGTAACGATGATCCATACCATCCAGGCGCTTGCATACCCGATAAAAACAAAAGAAATAAATGCCGCCGATGTCAGGACCTTGTCGGCGAGCGGGTCGAGAAATTTCCCCCAGTGGGTAATGTAGCCCCACCGCCGCGCAACCCATCCATCATACCAATCCGTTATCGCGGCAAGGCAGTACACGAGTAAGGCGATCTGTTTGTTCGTAGGGGAATCGGAAAACAAGAGGAGCGCAAACGCAGGCGTTAGTATGATTCGCAGCAGTGTAAGTTGATTAGGGGGGGACATCATTTCTCCTCGATTGAGCCTAATCTACATATTTGCAGGGAAACATGAAAGCGCGCCGCAAAAATAATACAATTAAATCGCATTAATTTTACCGCGCTACGGAAACAAAAAAGGCCATCGCAACGATGACCTTTTCAATTCAAGAAATCCTGTGCCGTGTCAGACGGCCTTTTGGATCTTTCCCGCCTTCAGGCAGGACGTGCACACCCTGACACGTTTGACGGAGCCGTTCACAACTGCCCGGACTTCCTGCAGATTCGGAAGCCATCGCCGGGGCGACCGGTTGTTTGCATGGCTTACATTGTTTCCCGCAATCGGCTTTTTGCCGCATATTTCACATGCTTTTGCCATAATATCCCGAAATTCCTTTCATTCACAAACTGATGTACTGATTAAAGTACGAATATTTCCCATTCTATGCAATACTTTTTTCAGAATTGTTTTCTGCCGGCCTCTAATTCAGCTGCGTATTACTTTCTCTTCTCCTTGTTATTCAACCTCTTTTTCGATATTTTTGACCCGGGCGACTGCAACTTTCCCGCATTTTCAACGAAGTAAAGAAGACATCGCGCGTTTTCCGTCAACCGTTCTCAATGAAAATTAGAAAACTTCTCACACTTTTCGGATCGATTCTCCTTTTCGGTGCGGTGTTCATTATCGACGCCGCCATGAAGAGTCTCGATGCCGATCTGGGAAATTTTACCGCTGTACGGGGAGCATTGGTCATCCTTGCTTTCATCCTCGGCACGCTCTACATCGAAACGCTGAGAAAAGAAAATCAGCTCACGATGATCCAGCGGATCGGCAGGATTGCTGCGTGGGCCGGAGTCTTTGTCGCGTTGTCGATCATTGCAAGCTTGCTTCGATTCAATGAATTTGAGACCCGGGCGTTCAGGCTCTTCCCGCGCGATTATATCACCATCCTTTTCTCCACCGTCCTGAGCATTGCCGCCGGTATCGTGTCGGCAATGACGATGCTTATCATCAAGGACATGCTGCTCTACAAAAGGAAAAAGGGGACGCAGCGTAATTTTTGGATACTTCTTGTCTTCTTCCTGCTCGCATCGGTTACGACAGTCAATCTGAGGCCGCTCGAGATCTCCGTCTATACGACTGTCTTCTTCGTGCTTGCGGTCGTCATGATCATCATTAACTCCTTTCGGCTCTCATGGATCGCGTACCTCTCACGCCGCGAAAAAATCTACGCAATGGTGTACGCGCTGCTCGCTTTTTTTGCCTTCATGGCGATCAACATTCTTCTTTCGATATCCGATAAGCCTTTTTTGGCGAAGGCGCTTCTCTATTTTAGTTATCCGCTGCACACGTTCGTGCAGTTGACGTCGCTTTTCGGCGCGGTGTATTTCGGAATGGCTTTCATCAGCACGCTCTTTCACCTGCCAACGGCAGAGGCGTTCGACCGGAAGCAGACCGAACTCAATTCGCTCCACAACCTCAGCCGTCTTATTACGCAGGTCTTCGACCTGAACGAACTCGCGGACACGGTGACGAAAATGACGTTCGAAGTCTGCGAGGCGCAGAGTTCATGGCTGGAAGTTTTTCCGACCGAATCGGAACGGAAATCGCCGCACAGCGACAACGGAATTGTCTCCGCAAAAAATATTACGGCGGAAGAGATTCAGACCATTCTCTTCGGCGATACGACATCGATCCGGTCGCTCGTCTTCTCCTCAAAGAAAGTTCTTTTGATCGACGACGTCAGCAGCGACCGGCGGACGAAGTATATGACGAAGCTCAAGAACGTCGGCTCTCTGCTGGTCGTGCCGCTGGTCTCTCATCAAAACTTGATCGGAATCCTCTACGCAACGAAACAAATGGATTTCGGGTTCGACCAGGACGATATCGAAGTGTTGTCGGGATTCGCCGACCAGGTCACTATCGCCATCGAAAATGCAACGCTTATTCAAAAATCCCTTGAGAAGGAACGGCTTCAGCGCGAGCTGCTCCTTGCACAGGAAATGCAGAAACGCCTTCTCCCTCAAACGCTTCCGACGTTTCCCAACGTGGAAATGCAGGCCGTCTCAGCTCCCGCGCTCGAAGTGGGGGGTGACTATTACGACATCGCGATCCTTGACGACCACCGGGTCGGGATCGTCATCGGCGACGTGTCCGGCAAAGGGGTGGGAGCGGCATTTTATATGGCTGAGGTGAAAGGGATTTTCCAATCGCTCAGCAAAATCTATTCATCCCCCAAAACATTCCTTATCAATGCAAATCAATCCCTGATCTCCAGCATTGACAAACGATCATTTATTAGTTTAATTTATGCTGTCCTCGATGTCTCGACGGGTGAACTTATTCTTTCCCGCGCAGGACATTGTCCGATGCTCTATGCAACTTCTTCCTCGATTGAGTACATTACACCGACCGGCATGGGGCTGGGCCTGAGCGCCGGCAAATTGTTCGAAGACTCGCTCGAAGAAAAAAAGATCATGATGAAGACGGGCGATGTCTGCGTCTTCTACACGGACGGCGTTACGGAATCGCGTTCCGCGAGCGGCGAAGAGTTCGGCTACGAGCGTTTGATGAGTGTCGTTGAAGAAAAGCGCTCGTGTTCAGCCGAAGAAATCAAGGAAGAGATTATTCAGCGCGTCTGGAGCTACACAGACGCCCAAGGGTATGATGACGATCTCACCGTTTTTGTGGTGCGATGGAACGGGGCACCGCGGTGAGGGCTGCGACTTTTAACTATTATTGTGAGGAGTTACACGATGAATGAATTCAAGATATCATTTCGGGTGAGCGGCAAAGTCCACGTCATGGACTTGAAGGGATATTTAGATGCGCACACCGCCCCCAACCTTGAAGAAGCATTTCAAAAACTCATCAAAGACCAAAAATTCAATATTCTGGTGAACTGCAAGGACCTTGCGTACATCTCCAGCGCGGGGCTTGGAGTGTTCATGGCGTTCATCGAGGATGTACGCACGGGGGGCGGGGACATCAAGATGTCCAATATGTCGCCGAAAGTCTACAACATCTTCGACCTTCTCGGTTTTCCGATGCTGTATGAGATCTTCACCGACGAGCACGAAGCGGTAAAGAAGTTCGATGCAAAAAAACAATCGAGCAAGTAGGGACGATGAACACTATCGGAAACAGGAGAATGATGCGTTGACCAGCCGCGGGAATCAAAAAACGACTCGGCTGAATTTGCGTATTCCCAGCCAGACTGAAAAGCTCAACGTGGCACGCGAGTTTGTCGCCGACGCCGCGAAAGTCTTTGGATTCAAAGAAGACGATGTGAATAACATCGCCCTTGCGGTCGATGAAGCATGCACGAACATCATCAAGCATGCCTACAGCTATGCGTCCGACAAGGAAATTGACATCGTTGTCTCCATGAAGAAGCCGGAGTTTGAGATCCTCATCCAGGACAAAGGAAAGCACTTTAACCCGAATCAAATACCGGTCCCGAACATGAAAGAATACATGTCTCATTACAAACGGGGCGGGCTTGGGATGTATTTAATGAAGAAGCTGATGGACAAAGTGGAATATTCGATCCATCCCAAAAAGAATGTCGTGAGACTTATCAAGTATCTCCATCCATGAAATGTTCTCCCCTCGTCTTCATTCTGCCGAAACCCAAACGATAAACGGAAAGGTCGTCCCTCTGTGAAGCCTTCCGCGCAAACTCCGCGCATCGACCGGCTCGCCGACATTACGCCGTTGTTCGAATTCAGCAACGTCGTGAATTCTTCCCTCGACCTCAAATTTATTCTGGGCACCGTTCTTTTGACGCTGATGGGGAAGCTCCTTCTTTCCAAAAGCGTAGTCCTTATCAAGACAAGGGAAAGGCATTTTCGGATCGAGAACTCGAAAGGGATCCCCGCCGAGCTTGCATCGCAGGAACTTCTCTTTGCCCGCGTTCCCCGGAAAAGTTTTGCGGTTTCTCAATCAGCGGGTCCGGGAGAATCGCAGCTCTATAAGAGCGGGATCGTGAAGATGTTCCCCATTGTTTCGCATGGGAACGTCCTGGGGTTCTTCGGGATCGGCAAACGTGCGAGCAAAGAAAAACTCACGAAGCCGGAAAAGAGTTTTGTCGAAGCGATCATCAGCATTTCTGCCGCCGCCATCGACAAAGGGATCGCATTCGGAGAAATCAAAAATGTAAATCGTACGCTTGACGGGAAGATTCAGGAACTGCGCACGCTGTTCGAACTGAGCAAGGAGTTCAACGCGATCTTTGACAGGGAGAAACTTCTCAAGCTCTTCACCTTTACGCTGATGGGGCAGGTGGGGGCAAGCCGGTACGCGGTGTGTCTGCGCAACGGCGAGACGGTCTCATCGCGGATCGATATGCCGGCGCTGTCAGAATTCAAGCAGGTCATGTTCGAAAATATCACATCGCCTGTTTTAGTGAGCGACCTTCAACGGAAGAAGATCCTCCTGTCTCTCCGCGAAGCATGCCAGGAGCAGGGCATCGTTGCCCTCGTACCGCTTCAGGTTCAGAATGAAGTAAAAGGGATGTTGTGCCTCGGCGACCGGCTTCGGGGCGGGGCGTATGCGGCCTCCGACCTTGAATTCATTTACAGTCTCGCCAACCTCGCGATCATTTCACTCGAGAATACGCGGCTTTTTTATGAAGCCGTCGAGAAGCAGAAGATGGAAAACGAGTTGAACATCGCCCGCGATATCCAGAAAGGCCTGCTTCCCCGGTCGCTCCCGGCGATTCCGGGCCTGGATATTGCCGCGTTGAACATCTCGTCAAAACAAGTCGGCGGCGATTACTACGATGTTGTCGTTCTGGAAAACGGCAACTGTGTTATTGCCATCGGCGATGTTTCGGGCAAAGGGACTCCTGCGTCGCTGCTGATGGCAAACGTGCAGGCGACGATCCGTACGCTCGTTCAATTCGACCTTCCGCTTTCGGAAATGACGTCGCGCGTCAACCGGCTCATCTGCGAGAATACCGGAAGCGATAAGTTCATTACTTTCTTCTGGGGAATTTTTAACCCGAAGGCGCGAACGTTCCGCTACGTGAACGCAGGCCATAATCATCCGTTCGTTGTGAGGGCAGATGGGTCGATCGAACGGCTGACGGAAGGAGGGATTATCCTAGGTGTAACCAGAGAACCAGCGCCGTACAATGAAGGAAGCGTACGGCTGGTGACTGGCGACGTTGTCGTCATGTTCACGGACGGAGTCAGCGAAGCGATGAACGTAGAGGGGGTCGATTATACGGAAGAACGTGTAGAGGATTTTCTGCGGAAGATCGGCCCGAAGACTGCCCAAGGGGTGCTGGAGGAGATCCAAAATGAAATAGCGCGGTATACTTCCGGTGCGCCGCAATCGGATGACATCACTTTGGTGGTGATGAAAGTCAATGAACAATGAGCAATCGACAACGAACAAACGAGAACGCTAGCTTTCGCCCCGATCCCCAATAGTCAATGTCTATTTTCTGACCTGCCCCTTCCCGTGAACAACATATTTCGTGCTTGTCAATTCTTCGAGCCCCATCGGTCCGCGTGCATGAAGCTTTTGGGTGCTTATCCCAATCTCCGCACCGAGGCCGAATTCAAACCCGTCGGTAAACCTCGTTGAAGCGTTCACGTAGACCGCAGCAGAATCGACCTCGCGTAAGAACCGTTCTCCGTTTTTTGTATTCCGCGTGACGATAGCATCGGAATGGTGCGAACCGTAACGGTTGATATGCTGAATTGCATCTTCGAGGTTCTTTATTACTTTCACCGCGATGATGAGGTCAAGAAATTCTTTGGACCAATCGCTATCCGTCGCAAGCACAGCGCCGTCAACGAGAGCGAGGGTTTCTTTATCCCCCCTGATTTCAACACCTGCTTCTTTCAACCTCCGGCAAGCCCGGGGAAGAAATTCTGATGCGATTGATTCGTGGACGAGAAGTTTTTCAGCTGCATTGCAGACGGACGGCCTCTGGACTTTAGCATTAAAGATTATTTCTTCTGCCATCGAAAGGTCCGCAGACCGATCCACATAGACGTGGCAGTTCCCCTCGCCGTGAGCAATCACAGGGACTGTGGAATTCGTCTGAATAAATCTGATCAGCTGCTGGCTTCCGCGGGGGATAACAACGTCGAGGTAAGCATCCTGCTTCAACATTTCCAACACGGCGCCTCGATCCGTTGAGTCGATGAACTCGACGCACCCCGGCGGAAGGCCGACATCGTTCAGCGCCTGCCTGATGAGAGCGACGAGTCGTTTATTTGTGTTGATGGCTTCAGAGCCGCCGCGCAGGAGAACCGCATTTCCGGATTTCAAACAGAGCGCCGCAGCGTCGACTGTCACGTTTGGCCGCGATTCATAAATAATGCCGACAGCTCCGAGCGGGACTCTCATTTTTTCTATCAGAAGTCCGTTTGGCCTCTTCGTTTTATCAACAACCTTGCCGACCGGGTCAGGCAATTTGATGATGTCGTTAACTCCGCCGACCATCTGTTCGATTCTTTTTTCAGTCAGAGTCAGGCGGTCCGTCAGAACTTCTGAAAGGCCCGCTGCGGCTGCGGCGTTAAGATCTTTTTTATTTGCTTCGAGGATGGAGGGGATATGGCCGAGTATTTGAGAGACGATGGCTTTGAGCAATGCGTCTTTCTTCTTCGAAGAGGAGTTGTATAAAACAGCGCTCGCCTCTTTTACCGATTTCGCTTTTCTCCATACGCTGCCGCGCATCACTCTGCTCCGATCAAAACAAGGTTATTTCTGTGAATGACTTCGTCCCCGCTTTTTCGGTTGAGAATTTTTTGAATCTCGCTGGTCTTTTTCCCTTTAATCTTATCGAGGTCGGAAGACGCGAAACCCGCCATGCCGCGGGCAATTTCGTTCCCGTCCGTATCGAGGACGGAAATCGTATCGTCCATGTTGAATCTCCCGCGCACTTCAAGAACGCCCGACGGAAGGAGGCTCGTTTGCCGGGTGAGAAGGGCATTTTTGGCGCCGCCGTCAATGACGATTATTCCTTTTGAATCCGACACGTATCCGATCCATTTCTTTCGCACGTTTATTCTGCTTTTTGCCGGCAAGAACAGTGTGCCGGAAGAATTGCCGGAAAAAATTTCATCGAGCACTTTTGGATTTCTTCCGTTGGCAATGATCACGGCGATGCCTGCGGAGACACATTGTTTCGCCGCTTGTATTTTTGTGACCATTCCGCCTGTGCTCAATTCGTTTCTATTCTTCTTCGCCAGTTTCTCAATTTGCGGCGTGAACTTCTCAACGACGGGGATCAACTCGGCGTGAGGGTTCTTCGACGGATCCTCTGAATAAAGTCCGTCGACGTCGCTGAGAATTATTAGCAGATCCGCCCCGATGAGATTGGCGACGAGAGCCGAGAGGTTGTCGTTGTCTCCAAGCTTGATTTCTTCTACGGCAACCGTATCGTTTTCGTTGATGATTGGAACGACCCCTTTTTCGAACAGGGCGGAAAAAGTGTTCTTTGTGTTGTTGTAGCGTGCTCTGTTGACGAAATCGTCTTTTGTGACGAGGATCTGGGCGATCGTGCATTGATATTTTCTGAACGCGGTCTCGTACGCTTCCATAAGAATCGGCTGGCCGATCGCCGCCGCTGCCTGTTTTTCGGGAATTGCTCTGGGGCGATCTTTCATGCCAAGGAGCAGCATGCCGGCACCGATAGCGCCGGAGGTGACAATGGCAACTTGTTTACCGCGGGATTGAAGAGCTGAGACACTTTTTCCGATAGAATCGATTCTGTCGATGTTGATCCCTTTCGCCCTATCGGCGAGGAGATTAGTTCCGATCTTGATGACGATCCTATTCCCGGAAAGAAATATTTCCTTCATTCGAGGCATGCTTAAATGATAAGAAATAAAATCACCAATTCAAAAAAAGGGCGGTGGGGTCTTTTAACTTCCAATGACGATGTTCACCCTGAGCGGAGCCGCGACGCCATTCTTCGACGCTCCCGTTCCGCTGCAGCGGAACGGGGTTGCTCAAGATGAATCGTCGCGGCGGAGTCGAAGGGTTAATATTAATTTACTTTCAAAAGGCCCACTACCGACACAATGTGTTCGTTGCTTCTCTATCCAATTTTCGTTAATTTCTGTTATTGAGAAGAAAGAAAAGCGAATCTTCCCACAAAAAAACTCTGCTGTAGGCGAATGAGAACGTCGCAATTTTCTTCCGTCCGGATTTCACACCAGCGATTGCTCGGCTATTTCGAGGGATTTCTGAAGGAACTGCGAAGAAGCAAACCCGAAACCCGCGGAACGTACGAACGTTCGCTTCATGAATTCATCCGGTGGTTTCCGGCAGACCAGAAATTCCTTTTTCGCGTCGAAGACGTGGAGCGGTATAAATCCTATTTAACAAAGAAGGTCAGGCTCTCACCAGTCTCCGTTTCAACGTACCTTACAGCACTGAGGCGCTTATGCGACTATCTGGTCCAGCTTAAAGTCATTGAGCGGAATCCTGCCAAAGAAGTAAAAGGGAACAAAAGGCCCCAGCAGCATTCACGGGAAACAATCTCCGCGCAGGATGTTCAGGCGATCTTTCAATCGATCGACCGCAATGACGAGCGGGGTTTTCGCGACTTCGCGATCATCAAGACGATGGTCGGATGCGGGTTGTCGGAAATAGAGTTGATCCGGGCGAATATCGGCGATTTAAAAATGGTCAGCTCGACCATGGTTTTTAACGTCCAGGGCAAAGGGAAGACAACAAAAGAGACAACTGTCATTCTTCCCAACGACGTAAAAGATGCACTGCAGGGATATCTTGCTTTCAGAAAAGATGCGGACGACAATGAACCGTTGATCATGAGTGCGGGCAATCGGACGCGGGGAAAACGAATGACGACGCGGGGTATCAGGCAGCGCGTGAATATGTATCTTGAAAAGGCAGGTGTGAAAAACGGGAAAAGCCGCCGCATCACGGCGTTTTCCCTCCGGCATACCGCTGCAACAATGATGGCTCAAAACGGCGCGACGTTGGAAGAACTGCAGTCGAAATTCCGCATCGGAACGGCAGGAACGGCAATGATGTACATTAAGAAGACAATCAACAATGAACAGTAATCAATGAACAGGGTCCAGAATCATTTTCATTTGGTAGATGTGAAAATAAACAAAAGAAAACGATCGGAATGAAATATAGTTTTTTAGAAATAGAATCGAAGTGGCAGAAATATTGGGAAGACAACCAGACGTTTCGGACCGATAACTCATCCGCAAAACCGAAGACCTACATTCTGGATATGTACCCGTACCCGTCGGGCGCCGGTTTGCACGTGGGCCATCCCGAAGGATATACGGCGACCGATATCCTCTCGCGGTTTAAACGGATGAAAGGATATAATGTGCTCCATCCGATGGGGTGGGATGCATTCGGATTGCCGGCTGAACGGTATGCAATGCAAACGAATATTCATCCGCGCATTACCACCGAGCAAAATATCTCGACGTTCCGGAGGCAAATCAAGATGCTCGGCATGAGCTACGATTGGTCTCGCGAACTTGATACGACGGACCCTGCATACTACCGTTGGACACAATGGATTTTTCTTCAGATCTACAACTCCTGGTTCGATGAACGCTCGTCTAAGGGCAGGCCGATTCAAACGCTCGAAGACGAATTAACCCGCCAGGGAACTAAGGACCTGCATGTCGGAGAGGGTTTCACTGCTGATGATTGGAAACGAAAAAGCAAAAAAGAAAAGCATGATTTCATCGCTCAGTTTCGCCTTGCATACATCGCCGAAATTCCGGTGAATTGGTGCGAGGCTCTGGGAACCGTTCTCGCAAACGAAGAAGTTGCGGAGTGGACCGACAAAGGGTACACCGTCGAACGCCGTCCGATGCGGCAATGGATGATGAGAATTACTGCATACGCAGAACGCCTCCTCGAAGACGGGAGAGCACTTGATTGGCCCGTTTCCACGATGGAACAGCAAAAGAATTGGATCGGCCGATCCGAGGGAGCTGAGATCAATTTCGCGGTGAAAGGAAGAAATGAAGCCATTAGAGTTTTCACGACGCGCCCGGATACGATTTTCGGCGCAACGTACATGGTTCTTGCCCCCGAACATCCTCTCGTGGAATCAATAACAAGCAGCGGGCAAAAAGAAGCTGTTCAGAGTTACCGTTCGCAGACAAACTTAAAAAGCGATCTCGAGCGCGGCATCGACACGGAGAAAACCGGTGTGTTTACCGGCAGTTACGTTATTAATCCGGCGACGGACAAAGAAATTCCGGTGTGGATTGCCGATTATGTGTTGACCGGTTACGGCACCGGGGCGATCATGGCAGTTCCCGGTCAAGACGAAAGAGATTGGGAGTTTGCCGAGAAGTTCGGCTTGCCGATTCTTCGGACGGTGCAAACACCCGCCGATTTTCAGGGAAAGGCGTACACCGAAGACGGGCCGGCCATCAACAGCGGATTTCTCGACGGCCTCCAGGTGGATGCGGCGAAAGAGAAAGCAATCCGTTGGATCGAATCAGAACACATCGGGGAACGTAAAGTCAACTTTAAGCTGCGTGACTGGTTGTTCGCGCGTCAGCGGTACTGGGGCGAACCGATCCCAATCATCCATCTCGAAGATGGAACGATGAAACCGCTCCGCGAAGATGAGCTCCCGCTCATTCTTCCCGACCTGAAAAAATTTCAGCCGAGCGGAACGTCGGAATCTCCCCTCGTTCTTGCGCCTGAGTGGGTGAATGTTGTCGATGCGGAATCCGGTTTAAAAGGCCGCAGAGAAACCAACACCATGCCGCAATGGGCCGGTTCATGCTGGTACTATCTTCGATTCATCGACCCAAAAAACGACAAACAATTTTGTTCTCCTGAACTTGAGAGGAGATGGATGCCGGTCGATTTGTACATCGGCGGGTCCGAGCATACTGTGCTGCATCTGATGTACGCGCGGTTCTGGCACAAAGTACTGTTCGACCTCGGCTTCGTAAGCACGAAAGAGCCTTTCGCAAAGCTGAGGCATCAGGGAATCATCCTCGGCGAGGATTCGCGGAAGATGTCGAAATCGCGGGGCAACGTTGTCAACCCCGACGAAGTCGTGAAGGAATACGGAGCGGATGCCGTGAGACTGTTCGAGATGTTCATGGGACCGCTCGAAGAGATGAAGCCGTGGAGCACGCGCGGCGTGGAGGGTGTCTACCGGTTTCTGAACCGCGTATGGCGGTTGTATGTCGACGAGGATGGAAAGCTTGACCCGGCCCTGAAGAAGGTCGAAATTTCCTCTGACCTCGAACGGCTTTACCACTTGACGGTGAAAAAGGTCGGCGAGGATATCGAGGCGCTTCGGTTCAATACTGCCATCTCTCAAATGATGATCCTCGTCAATGAATTGACGAAGACCGAATCGCGGCCGCTGCAAATCCTCGAGCCGTTCGTTCTTCTCCTTGCGCCGTTTGCGCCTCACATTGCCGAAGAGCTGTGGCAGCGGCTTGGGCACCCATCATCACTGGCCTGCGAACCATGGCCGTCGTACGATGAATCAAAAATGCAGCAGCAAACGGTGGAAGTGGTATTTCAAGTGAACGGAAAGATCCGTGCAAAGAGCAGCGTTCCCATCGACTTGGAAGAGTCGGCCCTGAAACAGTTGGCGTACGCAGAACAAAATGTGAAGCAGCATCTTGACGGGAAACACGTTGTCAAAGAAATCATCGTCAAGAACAAACTTGTTAATATCGTAGTCCGCTGACCCGGCCATGCAAAAACTTTCTGTCGTCGTTGTTGCGTTGAATGAGGAGCGGAATATCGAGCGGTGTCTTCGCAGCGTCCAGTGGGCGGACGAGATCGTTGTTGTTGATGCGTTCAGTACCGACCGGACCCCGGAGATTTCCCGGTTGTTGAAAGCGACCGTAGTGCAGCGCGCGTGGGACGGATACGCGCCGCAGAAACAATTCGCACTATCGAAGGCATCGCACCCATGGGTGCTCCTTGTGGACGCCGATGAAGAAGTTCCGCCGGAACTGCATCACGAAATTGAAAGAACGATCGCGGCAGAGCAAAACTGCAGCGGGTATAAAATTGCGCGCAAGAGTTTTTTCCTGGGGCAATGGATGAAGCACGGCGGATGGTATCCAGGCTATCAGCTTCGGTTGTTCTTGAAGGAGAAAGCATTCATTCCGCAGCGGCCGGTTCATGAAGGAGTTGAAGTGCAGGGAGCCGTAGGAAAATTGCGAAGCCCCCTGAACCATTTTACGTATTATTCTCTCTCCCAATACCTCGCTAAGCTGAATGATTACACATCGCTCGATGTGATGAACAGGCTCAACGAGAAGAAAACCGGCACTGTCCGATGGTTCAATTTTATTCTCAATCCGCTTTCTGTGTTTCTAAGAATGTATTTTGTTTTGAGCGGATTCAGGGACGGTTTCCGCGGATTCATCCTCGCGGTATATTCTTCATTCTATAAGCTTCTCTTGCTTGCGAAAGTATGGGAGTTTCAGACGGCTGAACGGCGCGGTCAGGAACTTCCTCCGGTGACCAGTGATGCACTGCAATCTCTTAAACGGATAGCGTGAAATGAAAATATTCTTCCGAATATTAAAGTATCTCCGCCCCTACTGGAAAAGGCTTGCACTTTCCATGATGTGCACGCTTTTCTTTTCCATCTTCAGCGGCGCATCGATCTATCTTTCCATTCCGCTGCTGGAAACGCTGTTCGACCAATCGTCGTCCCAGGTGCAGACTCCGCCGCGGAACAGCCTCGTTCCAAACGAGGTGATCGGCGGCAAGCAGCAGCTTGAAAATATCATTAAGTCTCTGATCTTTACCGGAACAAAGACCGAGTCGCTCTTCAAGATATGCGTCGTTATCCTCATCGTTTTTCTTTTGAAGAATCTCTTCGGCTATGTCCAATCGTACCTGATGGCATACGTGGAACAGGGGCTGATGATGGACATCCGGAACGAGCTGTACCGTCACCTCCACAATCTATCGCTGAGCTATTTTACGAATGAGAGGACGGGAAACCTCATCTCCCGGATCACCAACGACGTCAACGTCGTCAACGGCGGAGTCTCCGCAAGTTTTGTTACGCTGATCCGCGAGCCGCTGCTGGTGATCGTCTTTCTTGGGATTGCATTCACGCTGAGCTGGCAATTGACGCTCCTGTCGTTCATCGTCTTTCCATTTTCACTTTTCATCATCAGCGCGATCGGCGTCAGATTGTATAAAGAAAGCGGGGTCATGCAGGAAAAAATGGCGGACATCACATCCGTGCTTCAGGAAACGATCTCAAACGTCAAGGTCGTGAAAGCGTTTGCCATGGAGGATTTTGAAGACAAAAAATTTCAAAAAGAAACGAAGAGCTATTTTCGGACCATGCTCACGATGACGCGGGTTAGAAATCTCGCCGCTCCCGTCACTGAATTTCTCTCGATCGTTGCGGGCGTCGCCATCATCTGGTACGGCGGGAGGCAGGTGCTTGTCACGGGAGAAATGAAAGCGGCTGAATTTCTTGGTTTTCTTTTTGCCATTTTCCAGGTTATGCCTCCGATCAAAGAACTGAGCAGCGTGACGAACAGGCTTCAGGAATTTGCCGCGGCAGGCCGGCGCATTTTTGAAATTCTCGATACCAAACCGGCGATCCAAAACCTCCCGAATGCGATTCCATTATCTCCGTTAAAGAAAAGCATTGAATTCAAGGATGTTTCGTTCTTTTATTCGAACAATGACAACGGGAGGTCCGGGAACGTCGAAATTCTGAGCGCCATCAACCTCCGGATCAAAAAAGGAGAAGTTGTTGCTATCGTCGGTCCGAGCGGAAGCGGAAAGACGACGCTCGTCGACCTTATCGCCCGCTTCTACGACCCAATCGACGGCGAGATTGAGTTCGACGGTGTTGACATTCGGCAATTTGACCTTCATTCACTGCGGGGTCAGATTGGGATCGTGACGCAGGAGACGATACTCTTCAACGACACGGTTCGAAACAACATCGCCTACGGGCTGGCAAATTTTCCGGACGACAAGATCAGGGACGCTGCGCGGGCAGCGAACGCGCTGGGCTTTATCGAAGCGATGCCCGATGCATTTGAGTCGATCATCGGCGACCGCGGCACGAAACTCTCCGGCGGACAACGGCAGCGAATATCGATCGCCCGCGCTCTGCTCAAGAACCCGCCGATCATGATTTTTGACGAAGCGACCTCCGCCCTGGACTCGGAGAGCGAAGTACTCGTTCAGGAAGCGATCGAGCGGCTCATGCAGAACCGGACATCGCTCGTTATCGCGCATCGGTTATCGACGATCCGCAATGCCGACAGGATCATCGTGCTTGAGAAAGGGAAAATTGTTCAGGAAGGGAAGCATGTAGAGTTGTTGAAGCAAAAGAACGGACTATACAAACGGCTCTGCGACCTCCAGTTTAATGCATAACGAACCGCGTTCACGGGACAACGATATCAATTGAAGTAAGAGCAGGTAATTTACACATGGATGAAGAAATTTCGAATTCGCACCGCCGGCACTACACGTCGGTTCTTTTCGGTTTGTTGGTCCTTCAAGTTGCTACACTGTCCATCTCAATTGCCGTTGCTTCCATTACATTCGGATTGACTCTGCTGTTTGTGGCATATTGGAGTGTAACGGAACGAACATGGCTCTTCGCTAAAACTCCCTTCGACTATTTCATTCTGGCCTATGCGTGCATCGAGTTTCTGACGACAGCGACTGCGGTGTTTCCGGCGCAGGCTGCTGTCAACACAAAACGGCTTCTCCTCATCTCGGTAATGTATCTGGTCATCCTGTCGTTTGACTCCCGGAAAAAAGTGTTGTACAGCCTGCTCGTTATTTTTGGCGCTGTCGCGGTCATATCGATCATCGAGATCGTCTACTACTATGTTGCCCATGAGGGAAGATTGTTCGTCTTCCAGCATTACATGACAACCGGGGGATTGAAGATGATTGTCTGTTTGCTGATCGTGCCGTTTGTACTGCACGAGAAAACACCGTTGGCGATCAAAGGCTGGATGTCGTTGTTTTTTGTCCCTTCTTTTCTTGCGCTCATACTCACCAACACGCGGAGTTCGTGGGTTGGATTCCTCGGCGGATTCATCGTCATTAGCATCTTAAAAAATAAGCTTCTTTTTTTTGTGTTGATGGCATTCATCGTTTTATTCTTCTTGTTTGCTCCTGCAAGCCAAGTCAATAGAGCAAAAAGCATCGTCGACCTTTCCGACCCTACCAACCATTCGCGGCTCGTCATGTGGTCGACTGGGCTCAAAATATTTGCAGACCATCCGCTTCTCGGTATCGGGGATTCTGATGTCCACGAAGTCTATGGACAATACAGGTCACCGGACGACACCGAAGTGGCGGGTCATCTTCACAATAATTTTGTCATGCTGCTGGTCACGCTCGGCCTTGTCGGCCTTTCTGCAGTCGTTGCGATGTTTTGCAAAATACTCATTGTTGAATACCGCATTCTCAGAAATGCTGCTGCTGATTGGCTCACCGGGTCGGCAGCGCTGGGAGCGTTCGCCGTCTTTATCGGATTTCTTCTGAATGGCATGTTCGAGTGGAATTTTGGCAGCCACCAGATCATGGTCTTTATCTGGTTCACGGTTGGATTGGCGTTCGCGGCCCAGCGGCTTGTTGACGTGGAGGGCGTATGACTCCGTTATCGGTCATCGTTATCACACGCAACGAAGAGAGGAATATTTCCGCGTGCCTCGAAAGCGTCAAGTGGGCAGACGATATTATTGTGGTCGACGCGCAAAGCAGCGACGCGACGCTGGCGCTGGCTCGTCACTACACGCAAAAAGTTTTTGTGGAACCGTGGAAGGGTTTTGCGGATGCAAAGGAATTCGCCGTGTCGAAATCGAATCGCGAGTGGATCCTCTGGCTTGATGCGGACGAGCGGGTAACTCCCGAACTCGCGTCGGAGATTCAGACGTTGTTGACTTCCCCGGACCTGAAGGATGCGTACACAGTCGCCCGCCGAGCGTATTTTCTCGGCCGCTGGATCAAACATTCAGGCTGGTATCCCGGAAGAGTTGCACGGTTGTTCAGGAAGGACCGCGCTTCGTTTTCATCGGCGGCAGTGCACGAGGGATTGGTGATTAATGGAACTGTCGGCGAACTTCAGCATGATTTGCTTCATTTCACCGACCCGAATTTGTACCATTATCTCGCAAAATTCAATCGTTACACATCGCTTGCCAGCAGAGAATCGTTCGATACAGGAAAACCTTTCCGCCGCATCGATCTCTTCGTTCGACCGCCGTGGATCTTCGTAAAAATGTACGTTCTGCGATTAGGATTTATGGATGGTCTCCCCGGGTTGCTTCTTGCGCTCCTCTCATCTTCTTATGTATTTACGAAATACGCAAAGCTATGGGAGGCATGGACTTCCAGCTCTTCGTAGAAAGATGTCGTACACTCTTTCCGGTAGATCGTTGCGATACAATGAAAGATTTCATACGTGAGGTGAGAAGGATTCCGGCATCAATTTCCCTCCAGGTTGATTTTAGTTCTTCTCTTTCGTACCATTGCATCGTTCACATCGGAATCTGGGAACTGGTTCCGGTCATTTTACACTGAAAAGGGTTGAGACAGAAATCTATTATGGAAAATGCAGAGAAGAATCAGATGATGTTTGTTCAGCTTGTCGCGATGTTTCAAGCGGCAGCGCTTCAACAGATGGGGAAGATAAAAAACCCGGCCTCCGACACAATCGAAAAAAATATGGAGCAGGCTCAATTATCGATCGACCTCATCGACATGCTGAAAGAGAAGACCAAGGGAAATCGGTCCCCGGAAGAAGATCGGTTTATTTCCGGTGTTCTTCAGGACCTCAAATTGAATTACGTGGATGAGTTGGCGAAAGAACCCCCTGCGCCCGATGCGAAGAACGAGGCGGCACAATGAAATTCGGCATTGTCGGAAATCTTTCGAAGGATACGCTCGGCGAAGCTGTACAGAGGCTGCTGGGGACGGGGGAGAAGCGGCTGATCGAATTTATTACCCACGATGAGATCGCCAAGATCGTGAACAAACAAGCGGGAAAACGAGTCATTGCGAAGAAGGACATGGCGCCTCTCGAGGAGATCGCTTCGGAATGCGATATGATGATCGCCTTTGGAGGAGACGGCACGATCCTTTCAACAGCACGCCTTGTCGGCCGGGCCGCTGTGCCGATCCTCGGCGTCAATCTGGGAAAACTTGGGTTCCTCGCCGAACTCTCGGTTGATGAAGTGGAGTCGTTCGTCGACGATATCTTGAACAACCAGCATGTCATCGAAGACAGGATGGTCATTAAGGTAACGGCGGAAGGGGACGACCTGCAGTTTTTCGGCGTGAACGATATCGTCATCGACAAAAGCAACTCTTCGCGCGTGATCGATCTCGAAACGTACGTCAACAATGATTACCTGATGACATACCGGGGCGACGGAATTATTGTTGCCACGCCGACGGGAACGACCGGATATTCTCTTGCGACAGGAGGGCCCATCGTCGTCCCGACGAGCGATGTCCTGACGATCAGCCCGATTTGCCCGCACACCCTGACGGCGCGCTCGGTGATCGTGCCGGATTCGAGCGTTGTCCGGGTTCTCGTCGAATCAAAACTCCAAAGCGTGCGCGTGACGGCGGACGGTCAGCAGGAACAAATGTTCACTCCGCCGGTGAATCTTTTTATCCAAAAAGCTGATTATTCGGTGAAGCTGGTGAAACGAAAGGATAAAAGCTATTACGATGTTCTCCGTTCAAAGCTCATGTGGGGCAAAGATATCAGGGTCACGAAGGTCGATTGATATGAGTAGAGCAATTTATCTGTGGGCAGCGCTTCTTATTGTCGCCGGCTGCGGTTCAACCGATACATATCACGTCGCGGTGGAACCGCACGGACAAAAGATCGTCACCGGCAGGTTGTATCGGTCGACGCTCGAATCCGACTCCTCGTTCGAATGGTACAGGAAAAACTACGCATCGTTTACGCCTGATTCCGCATCGATCGTCTTCCTCTCTACGGCCGCAAAAGAAATTCATTTTGTCGTCTTCGGCGGAACATGGTGCGGCGACACAAAACGAGAGCTCCCGAGATTCCTAAAAATAGCCTCGCTGGCTCACATTCCAGATGCGAACATGGAAATGTACGGCGTCGACCGGTCCAAGGAAAGCGGAGACGGCCTGACAGAAAAATATCACATCGTGAGCGTGCCGACGTTTATCGTGCTCTCTGAAGGGAAGGAGATTGGGAGGATCGTGGAACACTCCGAGGAAGGAATCGAATTCGATTTAGTGTACTTGCTGCGAAAGAAATAATCCGGTCACTGCGTATCTTTTGCCCCTTCTACCACCCACTGTGCTAATCCGTGGATTTGATTTTCCGAAAGAGCCTTAGCCGGCGGCATCGGCGGAGAACCCGGCCGTGCTTCGATGCACCACACAAGCCTGCTGTTGTTCGAATCTTTGGCGACGATAACGCCGGGATCCTGGGCCCATGCTCCGAAGAACGTCAGATTGAGTTTTGCATCCTGATTGTCATGGCATGAGGCCGTTGCACATCCGATATTAAAGAGCGGCTGGACTTGCTTTTCATAGCTGATATTTGTTGCGGGAAAAACTATATCGCCGAGCGATGAGACCGAATTCGAGGTGTCCTTGCAAGATGAAACAACACACACCACGATGAAGGCGTAACTTACGGAAGCGGCGTTGATGAGCGTGCGGGAGAGTCTCATGTTGTTTCTACGACGGTGCATAGTTAAATATACGGGAATGTTTTTGTTATTCAAATTTATGAGGGTGAAACTTTGGGAAAAAAGGAGTACTTTGCATACGTCAACAAATTCCAGGAATGTGCGGTGCAGATTGTATGACTAGTGCAAGGTGCTGTCTCGTCTTCTTCGTCCTCATCGCGGTCACAACCGAGTCGCGCTGCCAGCTGTTCGATGAGAATTACCCATCGCTCGAAGATTACCGGTCTGTCGGAGTCAGCGGGGTAATCCAGAATTTCAGGCCGTCCGGAGGGAACACGCTCCCCGATTCGGCACGGATTCATATCAATACTCCGGCATGGCTCGCCGAGTACCGGCAAATGGGCTTACGCGTTGCTTTTGGATATTCGACATATACTTTCAACAACGACAGCCGTTCGGAAATTTCGCTGGCTGCCGAATCGGTGACGGATATTTCTTTCACAGGCTCTGCCGACCGGGGGATGTTTTTTCTCCCCGTAGTGTTCTCGACAAGCTTTCTCGAAGCAAGCGGTGCATCAAATTCATCGAAAGATTTCAACATCGCAAATGTCGGAATAGGCACGGGAATAAAATTCAAACATCTATCGGAGAAGTTTGGCGTTCAGTTCACAGGAGTCGGCATTCTTTATTACAGCACTGCGAGTTTTAGCGTTGAAAGCGGCTCTTCGACCGCCGTTGTTGCAGAACTGCAGTTCCTGTTCCGGGAACTTATTGGAGACGGTGTCAGCGCAGGGTACAGGTTTGAGACCCAGACATGGTCGATGAATGACAAGTCACAGAATTATACCCGCATGTTTCAAGGTCCGTTTATTGGAATTTTCTTCTAATTTTTTTTATATTGTCAGGGAAATGGCTTGACCATCATGTCTCGGTATTAGACTCATGGGGCGGCTCAGAGGTTTCGTCTACTCCCGTTCTTATCGGGACGTGGGTTCAAACCAGACAAAAAGATGTTGCTGAAGTAGCTCAGCGGTAGAGCAGCGGTTTCGTAAACCGCAGGTCGTGGGTTCAAATCCCACCTTCAGCTCTTCATCTCGTGCAAATGAGATCCGTCCCTTTGCTTCCGAAGCAGGACGGATTTTTTTATGAACCAAGGTGATCTATGTATGATGTCGTGATCATTGGAGCCGGCCCGGCAGGGCTTTCGGCGGCGATCGAAGCGCATCGGGCGGGATTGAATTATGTGGTTATTGAAAAAGGAGGGGTGGTCAATTCCGTTCAGCAGTTCCCGACGGCGATGTCTTTCTTTTCCACTCCGGAGCTTCTTGAGATCGGGAGTATTCCGTTCACTTCTTCGTCGATGAGACCGACCCGGACGGATGGGCTGGAATACTACTTGAAAGTCGCTGATCATTTCAAGCTCCGAATCAACCTTTTCGAAAAAGTACTTTCAGTCCGGAACGTGGATCAACGATTTGAGCTGACAACAAATAAATCCTCCTACGTCTCAAGAAGTGTGATCGTCGCAACCGGCTACTTTGATAACCCGAACCTTCTCAATGTCCCCGGCGAAGTGTTGCCGAAGGTATCGCATTATTATTCAGAACCCTTTTCCTTCTACCGGCAAAACGTCGCGGTGATCGGCGGTAAGAACTCGGCGGCAATTGCCGCATTGGAGCTTTACCGGCACGGCGCTTCCGTTACCCTTATTCACCGGAAAGAAAAGCTGAGCGAGGGAATCAAATATTGGATACTGCCCGACATCGAAAACCGGATAAGAGAAGGTTCCATTGCGGCGTACTTCCTGACCGAGGTGAAGGAGATAATAGCAGATTCAATTGTTCTGGAAAATGATGCGAAGGGGAGGTTCTCGATTCCAAACGATTTTGTATTCGCTCTCATCGGGTATCATCCTGATATCTCATTACTGAAGTCAATGGGGGTAGAAACGAATCCCGATACCATGGCCCCTGTGCACGATGAACTGACAATGGAAACGAACGTCAAGGGACTCTACATTGCCGGCTCGATCGCTGCCGGAAGAAACAACAACAAAATATTCATAGAGAACGGGCGCCTGCACGGGAGATCCATCATTTCGTCGCTCCTCACACGGTGAATATTCAGAAGTGAACTGAGCCCATGACTTTTTTTTCTATAAATCGGAGAACTTCATGGCATATGCAGACGAATACTTCCAGCGCTGGCATCACTTTTCAAGAAAATTAGCGTTGATTCTTCCTTAGATTTTCAGTAATTTATAATATTAAGTACAATTAATCTGTCTTAAGGCTCAAGAAAGGAAAAGAATGGCTGAAGGAAAAATAGTTCAAGTCATTGGACCGGTGATCGATATCGATTTCTCGGACGGGTCATTGCCGCAGATTTTGAACGCGGTCATTATTCCGCGGACAAACATTGAAGGCGTACAGGAAGATCTTGTTGTCGAAGTGCAGCTGCATCTCGGAGAGAACCGGGTGCGTACCGTTGCCATGGATTCCACCGACGGCCTCGTACGGGGTATGAAAGCGGTCGATACCGGCGAACCCATTAAAGTACCGGTCGGCCCTAAAGTTCTTGGGAGGCTGATCAACATCATCGGGAAACCGATCGATGCATTGGGACCGGTCGAAGCAAAAGCGTACTATCCGATCCATCGGCCGGCTCCGGCTTTCAACGAGCTGAGCACGCAAAAAGAAATGTTTGAAACCGGGATCAAGGTTATTGACTTGCTCGAGCCGTACACAAAGGGAGGCAAAACGGGATTATTCGGCGGGGCGGGAGTCGGGAAGACCGTGTTGATAACAGAATTGATCCATAACATCGCAAAGGAACACGGCGGGTATTCCGTTTTTGCCGGTGTCGGCGAACGGACAAGAGAAGGAAACGATCTTTGGCGTGAAATGAGAGAATCCGGAGTATTGGAGAAGACCGCGCTGATCTTCGGTCAGATGAACGAACCCCCCGGTGCTCGTCTGCGGGTTGGACTGACCGCGCTGACCACGGCGGAATATTTCCGCGACGAAGAAGGAAAAGATGTTCTCCTTTTCATCGACAACATATTCCGTTTCACGCAGGCAGGTTCTGAAGTCTCGGCATTGCTCGGACGCATGCCATCGGCGGTAGGGTATCAACCGACCCTGGCAACAGAAATGGGCGCGCTTCAGGAAAGGATCACATCCACGAAAAAAGGCTCGATCACTTCTGTCCAGGCAATTTATGTTCCTGCAGACGACCTTACAGATCCCGCACCGGCCACGACATTTTCGCATCTCGATGCGACGACGGTCTTGAGCCGCCAGATCTCGGATATGGGAATTTACCCGGCGGTCGATCCTCTTGACTCGACATCACGCATCATGGATCCCGAAATCATAGGACAAGAACATTACGACATCGCGCGCTCGGTGAAAAATATCCTCCAATCGTACAAAGACCTTCAGGACATCATCAACATCCTCGGAATGGATGAATTATCCGATGAAGATAAGCTGGTCGTCGGGCGAGCGCGACGGATACAAAAATTCCTATCGCAGCCTTTCTTCACTGCCGAGCAATTCTCCGGCGTACCGGGAAAATACGTGAAGCTTGCGGATACGATCAAAGGTTTTAAGGGTATCATCAATGGAGATTACGACTATCTGCCGGAAAACGCATTTTATATGGTCGGCACGATAGAGGAAGCAATCGAACAAGGGAAGAAATTGCAGGCAGCATAAAGCGAACGACAGCAAGGACACATGGCAGAAAAGGTTTTTAATCTCGATATCGTCACCCCGACGAAGACTGTTTTTTCAGGAGAAGTGCAAAGTTTCAGTGCGCCCGGCGAAGCCGGCGGCTTCCAGATTCTTTTCAATCATGCCCCGTTCTTATCATCGATAACCGTCGGACAAGTGAAAGTCATCGACCCAGCAGGGGCCGAAAGCCGATATGCAATAAGCGGCGGTTTCGTAGAGGTGAACAACAATAAAGTGATCCTGCTGGCGGAGACTGCCGAGCGCTCGGACGAAATTGACGTGCAGAGAGCCGAACAAGCAAAAGATCGTGCGGCACGCAGGCTGCAGGAAGAAGAGCGCGTCGACGAAGAACGCGCCCGAGTTGCCCTTGCTCGCGCCATCAATCGTCTGAAAATTGCCGAAAACCACTGATCAGTTACTGTGTTTTTTTCCATGGCCCACAACAATAATGTCTGTTTGTGGGCTTTTTTGTATCTTCATTGATTATTCCTCATTAATCTGCTATATTGGCATTGAATTTTTTTTTACAAGATTGAGTTCATGAGACCGACCTACGCAGAAATTGACCTCAGAGCAATCCACAACAATCTCAAACAAGTTCGGAAACAGGTCGGAAGACATCCTCAAATCATGGCGGTCGTCAAAGCCAACGCGTACGGGCACGGTATGATACCGGTCGCAAAGTTTATCTTGAAAGAGAAGCTGGCTTCGCATCTTGGCGTTGCGATCGTTGAAGAAGGGATAACGCTTCGGCAAAACGGGATCGATGCGCCGGTCGTAGTGCTGACGGCACCGCCGGAACCGCAGCTTGAATTGTTCGTCGAGAATAATTTGGACGCAACGCTCTGCTCCATTTCGATCGCGCGAAATCTCAATAAAATTGCCGACGGTTTGGGCAAAAAAGCGGTTGTCCATGTGAAGGTTGATACCGGTATGGGGAGGATCGGAATCGCTCCGAAGGATACGCTGGCATTCGTTAGAGAAGTCAAGACGCTCCATAGTGTCGAGGTGGCCGGAATCTTTACGCACTTCGCAACGTCGGATGAAAAAAATCTGGCGTTTGCACGGAGGCAATTGTCGGAGTTTACGTTACTCCTCCGCAGCCTGGACGCCGCGGGCATTCACATCCCCCTGAAGCATTGCGCCAACAGCGGAGCGATTCTCCAATTGAGAGAGTCGTATTTCGATATGGTGCGGCCGGGGATTATGGTGTACGGCCACTATCCTTCGCGCGAAGTCCGAAAGTCTGTTCCGCTCAAACCTGCGATGTCCATTCGTTCGAGGATCGAATTTATGAAGATTGTAGAGAAGGGGACGAGCGTCAGTTACGGGCGGCGCTATTACACATCGTCCAGGACAAACATTGCGTCGGTCTCTATCGGGTACGCGGATGGTTTCAGCAGAAGGCTGACGAATAAAGCAGACGTTCTTGTCAACGGGAAGAAATATCCTGTCGTCGGCACGATTTGCATGGATCAGCTGATGATCGACCTCGGCGGACGAACGTCGTGCAAGATCGGCGACAGAGTGACGCTGATGGGGCGCGACGGCAGCCTGGAGATTCCTTGCCGAACGATTTCCGATACGCTCGGCACAATTCCGTATGAAGTATTTTGTTCGATCTCCGAACGAGTCCCAAGAAATTACATCCATGGATAACCCAGACCAATACGTGATTCAGGTTCTTCACCGGACCCAGGCAGGGTTGCAAGACAGCCTTATCCCATTCCACGGGGGCAAAATGAAGCGCTTGACGGATCGGCTCGAACAAGCTGCGAACCTGAAGGAAGAGATTCGCGCCCTTCAACGCGTGAGCGGTTTTGCGAAAGCGGCGCTCTCGATGGAATGGGTGATGGAGCGGGTCACAAGGTCGGGAGAGGATTTTTCGCCGGATCAGTTTGACCTTGATGCAACATTGCTGAGTGACAAATTATTTGAAGCGTTTCTAAGCGAGCCGTTCGATGTTCCGGTTGAACCGTTGGCCCCTGCCGGACCTTCTACTGCGGTATTGAGTGATCCTTCTGTGGAACCCACGGCTCCGATGTCCGTTCAAGAACAGCCGCCCGCGGAATGGTCGGCGGACTCTGCGGCGGAGGCATCCGAGGTCTCTGCGCCGGAAATCCAAGCCGAGCTCGTTCCCGAACCCACACCGGTGCCCGAGCCGGTGAAAGAACCGCCTGCGTTGTCCGAACTGCTTGATCAGAATCTCTTGCTTGGGTTTCAACGTTTCACCGAGATTGTTTCAAAACTTGGCGAGAAAAGTCCATCGGAACGGAAAAGCGTATTTGCCGTCCTTGCGATGATTGCGAAAAGCTCCACAGAAATGGCGCGCGCCCAGGGGAAGAAAGAAATTCTTGAGTTCTTTCAATCGGTGATAAAATTCATCCAGTATGTGGATTCATCGGGTTCAGCGCAGGATTCGCGCGTTGCCGAAATAATGCGGGATGTAGGAGAGCGGCTTTCTAAGGCTCTTGTCGAGCGCTCCAACGGGGCAGCGTTGCTCCAAAGCATCAATCAAATTCTGCAAGACCCCGAACACTCGCTCAAAGCATAGAGGTGAAATGTGGGCAAGGCTAATGTGTACGCAGTGATCATGGCGGGTGGTGTTGGTTCACGATTCTGGCCTCGCAGCCGCGAACGGTCGCCGAAGCAGTTGATGGAAATTGTCGGCGGGCGCACGATGATCCAAAATGCGGTCGGGAGGCTTGATGGCTTTGTGGCGCCGGAAAATATTTTTGTCGTGACGAACAAAGTGCAGAAGAATGCCGTGATCAAGCAGCTCCCCCAGATATCCCCGGAGAATATCATTGGCGAACCGATCGGCCGGAACACGGCGCCGTGCATCGGCCTTGCTGCGATGTATGTTCGCCGGCTGGATCCCGACGGAGTGATCGTCGTGATGCCTTCTGATCACATCGTGGGCGACGAAAAAGAATTTCGCCGTATCCTTGAGGTCGGCGTGGACGTTGCGCATAAAGATTCCTCGCTGATCACCATCGGCATTCAGCCGACGCATCCGGAAACCGGTTACGGGTACATTCAAATTATTGACGATGACGGAGACACGAAGAGAACTCTTCCCCACGGAGTCTTCAAGGTTAAAACGTTTGCCGAAAAACCGAACCTGGCGACCGCCCAGAAATTTGTCGAGAGCGGTGACTTCTTCTGGAACAGCGGCATTTTCATCTGGCGGGCGGATGTCATCTTACGAGAGATCAAGCAATCGCTTCCCGATCTCTACGATCACCTCATGAACATTGAACCCTCCCTCGGCACGCCCCTTCTCGAACAGAGTCTAGAACTCGCCTACGGATTGATCCGCGGCATCTCGATCGACTACGGTGTGATGGAAAAAGCGACGAACACGTACGTGATTCGCGGAAACTTTGGATGGAGCGACGTCGGATCGTGGGACGAGGTATACCGGCTGTCATCGAAAGACGAGCACGGCAATTCCTTCCATGGAAAAGTCATTTCTTTCAACACGAAGAACTCCTATATCCACGCCGGTGATAAATTGGTGGCGACGGTCGGCGTTGATGACCTCATCGTCATTAACACGGGAGATGCACTGTTGATCTGCAAACGGGGCATGTCGCAGGATGTGAAAGAGATCGTCGATCATATCCGCCGTAAGCAGATGAATGATTATCTGTAGTGCGGCTGATTCCGAATATCCGCCAGAACCATGAACGTGAGAGTCTCCTTCCCGCGACATAGACACCTGCTGTTCGTCCAGTGCGGGATCGTTGCGGCTGCGATTGTCATGCTGATGACTTCCGGGTGCGCATCCTCGCCTCGATTCACAAGAGATCGCTCCGCAGGGCCGAGCGGTCGTACTGCCGGGGGCGATGCGAAATCCCTGAAAACGATGGAAGGGATTGCTTCGTATTATGCCGACGACTTTAACGGGAAAAAGACGGCGAACGGAGAGACCTACGACATGTATAAGATGACCGCCGCTCACCGCTCGCTGCCGTTCAATACAAAAGTCCGGGTCACAAACATTGAAAATAAGCGGTCGATCATCGTTCGCATCAACGACCGCGGCCCGTTCAAGCTGGAACGGATTATCGACCTTTCGCTTGCAGCGGCGACGCAGCTGGGCATGAAGGGAACGGGAACGGCGAACGTGAAGCTTGAAGTAGTAGAGTGGGGAGATGACGAGTACGTAAAATAATATACTCAGGACGTAGAATTCCAGACTTTTGCCACTAAGTCAGAAAGTCACAAAGCACAGCAATTTGTTCCAACGGATGCTACAAACCGAACGTACATTAGAAAAGTTTCGTGTCTAAGTGCCTTCGTGGCAAGTCTTTTGTATTCCTGCGCAACATTAGTAAATAATTTCCGCCCATGGCAAAGACAATTCTCACAGAGCGCGATATCCAAAACGCAGCCAAGCAGGGGAAGAAGAACATCTTCGCCGACAAGAACACAGTGATCACACCCTCGGCGAAAGACAAGGCGCGGGAATTGAAAATTGAATTTACCGACACGGCAGATTCTCCCGGCCAGTCCCCCAAGACGAAGCCCGCGGAGTCGTACGCTGCCGCAACAATCTCTCCGACGAACGTAGGCTCGAACCTCATCGTCATTGGAAGCGACCACGGCGGTTTTCAGACAAAAGAAATGCTGAAAAAATATTTAGGCGGCCTTGGGTTTCGGCTGCTGGATATCGGAACCAACTCGGAAGAGGCCTGCGATTATCCTGATTATGCGTACGCGGTCGCACGGATCGTGGCGAAAGGCGAAGCGTGGAGGGGAATCATGGTCGATGCCACGGGAGTGGCGTCGTCGATTGTATGCAACAAAATTCCCGGGGTACGGGCAGCGGCCTGCTTCAATGAATTCGTTGCACAAAGCAGCCGGGAACATAACGACGCAAATGTACTCACGCTCGGCGCAAAAGTTCTTGGACCGGAGCTTATCAAGTCGATCGTCAAGGTGTGGCTCGATACGTGGTTCGGCGGAGGGAGACACAAGAAGCGCGTTGATAAGATCACGGACGTGGAAAAGAGATTCGCGAAATAGGATATGATTGCTCTGCTGTCCCTGATTGCACGCAGATTGCAGATTGGTGTGTATGGATTCACTCGCAGAGAGGGTGACCAAAGTGCGAACGGAAGAACGAGAGCGATCGAGGGAATAAAAAAGGCGTCCTGCTTAAAACAAGACGCCTTTTTTAGTTATCCGAGGAAATTTATCAGAAACTTTCGACGGCCTTTTTTACGGTATCAAAGTGATCGAAAACGGAAAGGAGCTTTGTTACCTGCAAAAGCTTCAGGATCTTTTCTGAAGCGCCGGCGAGTTTAAGGTCGCCTTTGACATTGCGCATTGTCGTAACGCCTCCGATGAGCATGCCCAGACCGGAGCTGTTCATCGTGGAAACACTTTTCAAATCGACGACAATCTTCTTCTTTTTCGCATCAATAAGTTTGTGAAGCGTATTGTTCAATTCGGTTGCGTCCGGACCGCCGAGCACGTTGCCCTCAAGCGTTATCACCGTGACGCCCGCTGATTCTTTTGTCGCGAATTTCATTGGTTGTATCTCCCTGGAAAAAAGTCCAAAAGGAAAACCGTTTTCACTAGACCTGATGGGCTTTGAGATTTTTGTAGCGCGTGTAATCGAGGACGATGGCGCTGGCAACGTAGATCGAAGAATACGTTCCGGTAATTGTTCCGATCAAGAAGGTAAATGCAAATCCCCGGTTCACTTCACCGCCGAAAATGATCAACACTACCAACACCATGATGACCGTACCGCTCGTGATGACCGTCCGGCTTAAGGTCTCGTTAATAGACTTGTTCATCACCGTAAACAGAGACTCGCTTCGGTAAATTTTCAGGTTTTCGCGTATCCTGTCGAAGACGATAACGGTGTCGCTTGTTGAAAACCCGATGAGCGTCAGGAAGGCGGCCATGAGATTTTGGGATATCTCGAGGTTCAGGTGCGATGAGACCCCGTTAAACAGAATGACCAGGCCGAGCGTCAGCAGCACATCATGAAAGAGTGCAATGACGGCCGCAACGCCGTAGATGAATTTGAACCGGAATCCGATATAAACGAGAATGATGACAAGGACAGCCAGGACGGCGTAGACTGCATTTCTCCGAAGCTCGGCTCCAATCTTTGGTTCTATTTTTTCTTTGCGGAGAACTTCAAACTTGTTGCCCTGGAACTGCGCAGCCAGCCCGGCATGAATCCTGTCTGAGATCGTCGACCCCTCTTCTTGGGCCGACGTCCGGATAAGAATGTCGGTGGCGGCGCCGAACGTCTTTATCTCGGTGCCAGGCAGGCCGATCCTGTCCATCGTCGTCCGCACTTCATTGATAGAAGGCGGGTTCTGAAATCGGATGAGAATTTCCGTGCCCGAAACAAAGTCGATGCTGTAATTAACCGGCTTGAAGATGATCGCGAGAAGCCCAACGAACAGGGTCAGCCCTGAAAGCGAATACCAAATTTTTCGCTTCCCCATAAAATCAATATTCGTTTTCTTAAATAACCTCATGGATAGAACTCCGAGTCCAATGATTAGCCAAAATTAATGGTAGAAGTTGACCGCGACGTCATAAAATTGAAGACGACACGCGTGATGATAATTCCGGTGAAGAGGTTGGCGGCAGTGCCCATCATGACCGTCAGCGCGAATCCCTGGACCGGACCGGTGCCGAACTGAAAGAGGACGACACCGCTGAAGAACGTGGTGATATGCGAATCGAAAATCGCGCTGAACGCCTTTGAGTAGCCGGCCGAGATCGCCGCACTCAGAGTTTTTCCGGTCGTCATTTCTTCTCGGATCCTCTCATAGATAAGGACGTTCGTGTCAACGGCCATACCTATTGTCAGAACGATTCCGGCGATACCGGGGAGGGTCAGCGTTCCGCCGAACGCAGCCAGCGTGGCAAAAACGAACAGGATGTTGATGAACAAGGCCAGCGTTGCAACGGCTCCGCCTGTCCGATAATAAAAGAGCATGAAGAGCACGGTAATGATCAGGGCGTATGTGAAGGAATTGATGCCCGCATGGACAGAGTCCTCGCCGAGTGAGGGTCCGACGCTCCGCTGTTCGATAATGTCAACCGGTGCAGGGAGTGCTCCGGCTTTGAGCACGATCTCAAGCAGGCGGGCCTCGTCGATGTTTTCCATTCCTTCGATCTCTGAACGGCCGCCGGTGATTTTTCCGCGGATGACAGGGGCGGAAAAGACCGCGTTGTCGAGAACGATCGCCATCCGCTTGTTGACGTTCGCCCCGGTGATCCGTGCCCAATCGCGCGAACCTTCGCTGTTCATGTTCATCGTTACGATCGGCTGGTTAAAATTCGGGTCGATCGTCGCGCGTGCGTCGACAATGACGCCGCCCGTCAATTCGGGGGTCTTCTTCAGGCCGAGCAGAGCGTAGAACTTCACTCCTTCACTCGTGAAGCTCGGCTTCGACATCCAATAGAACTCCATATCGCTTGGGAGAAGTTTTTGCACATCCGGCCGGTTGAGAATCCGGTCCACCTTCAAACGATCGTTTTCAGAGGCGTAACCTTCGCCCGTCCCTTTTTGATTCGGCCGGACGAGGGAGAAGAACGGATGCTCTTTTGCGAACTGTTCCGGGTTTTTATCTCCGGAGAGAGGGGATTTCGAAGAATCTGTTCCGGTCAGAGCGGAGAGTGCATCGGCCTGTCTGGCCTGTGCAGTATCTTTTGAAGCTGCCGATGAAGAGGTCGTGTCCGTGAAGCCCTGCGACGCAAGGTACTTGTCGACAGCCTCCATTGTCTTATAGATGATGTCGGGGTCTTTCATCAATTTGAATTCGAGAAGCGCTGTTCCCTGCAAAAGCTGCCTCACTTCATCTTCTTTCGAAACGCCCGGGAGTTCCACGATGATTCTTCGCGCACCCTGTTTTTGAATGGAGGGTTCTGAAACGCCGTACTGATCGACACGGTTGCGGACGATCTCTATAGCACGGTCGACAGCTTTATCGGATTCGTCGCGAAGCCTCTTGATGATGTCATCATTTGTCTCGCGCAAGTTCCCGTAGTAACGGCTCAACCGTATCTGTTTTTCGTCGAATTTTTGTTTGAAGATGTCGGTGACATTGCCTTCTGTCAGCTGCGTTTCTTTTTCGATGTCGGCGACGATGGCATTATACTGGTCGTCTTTGTTCTTCGCCAGTTCTTCAAACATCTTCAGAACGTTCACTTCGAGCACGACACGGACGCCGCCTTGCAGGTCAAGGCCGACTTTTATCCGTTTCGAGCGGGCATCGCGAAACTGTTTTTCGTTTGTCTGGAGATATGCGGCGCTGTCGGTGCCGGAAAGAGTCTCGAGATGTTTGTTCAGCCTGTACGACTGAAAGGTAGGGTAGAGGAAGAAAAGGGCGAGGCCAATTGCCGCTAACACCAGAATCAGCCTACCGCGATACTGTTTCACGTAGTAACCTCCGGGCGGATATGCATTTCTTTATTTTCGAGAATAAAACGTATCATGAGAGCATTCATTCAAAAGTTTAAAAATATAACTCAAACTCCCTCAAAAGTCAACGATAAACTGGGGTAATGGCCGGTGGGTCCGATGACAAGGAACGCCATTTCACTCCCCATTTGATTACTTTCGTTCTGCGGCAATTTGAAATATGGTTTGAAAGTCATGACATCGCTCTGATTTCCCTTCGAGGCCTGACCGCCAATACGCGGACAATCTCTCTTGCAACATGACGCAGGACAGCGTTCTATACCCCTCTTGTAAATATGGTTGGATACAAACTAGAAGCCATCTCAAAAATGGTTTCGCGGTAGATTGCATTTGAAAATGTCATGCTGAGCCTCGCTTTTCAGCGGGGTAGACTACGCGAAGCATCCACGACACTGAAGCCTTGTAGATTCACAATGCATGATTGTCATGGATTCTCCCGAAGGGATGCCTTCGGCATTCACTTCGCTTCGCTCCGATCAGAATGATCTTTATTGGAGTTTTTGAGATAGCTTCTAGATGCTATCTCAAAAATGGCATTGCGTTATCCCTTCGACGCGTCCCCCTTCGGGGGACTTGCTCAGGGTGAACAAATGGCCCGTTCATCCTGAGTAAGCGAACGGAGTGAGCGCATCGAAGGATCAAGTGATGTGTTTTTGAGCTGGCTTCTAGTGACATAATGATAATTTTGTTTGAAAACGGAGATTGCATATATTAAAAAAATGAAGAGTCTCTTAGTATAGATGTCTTGAGGAAGGAAATAAATCTATGAAGCCGGCATTTGTATATACCTTATTATTTTTATTCGGATTCCTTTTTATTGAAGCTGCCTTCCAGCCAGTCGATGCGCAGGCGGCAAATCATGTGGTCATTAGCGAAGTTTACGGCGGAGGGGGGAATTCAGGATCAACCTATAAGAACGATTTTGTAGAATTGTATAATCCCACTTCGTCATCGGTCGACCTGTCCGGATGGTCGGTTCAATATGGATCAGCCGCAGGAACATCGTCATGGCAAGTTACAAATTTAACAGGATCGATTGCTGCTCATGGCTTTTTCCTCGTCGGAGAAGCCGCGGGAACCGGGGGGAGCGTGAGTCTGCCGACACCGGATGTTCCTGGAACATTAGCATTAAGTTCCCTCGCCGGAAAAGTCGCGTTGGTGAGCAGCGCTACTGCGTTGAGCGGAGCGAATCCCACAGGCGCCTCTATCGTTGACAAAGTTGGTTACGGAACGACAGCAAACGGTTATGAAGGCACCGGACCCGCACCCGCACCAAGCAACTCAACCTCCATTGAGAGAAAAGCAAACAGTTCTTCGACATCAACGACGATGGGAATTGGAGGTGCAGATGAACTGGCCGGCAACGGTTACGATTCGGACGACAACGCAAGCGATTTTGTCACGCGCTCGGCACCCCAGCCGCAGAACAGCGCAAGCCCCGTGGAGCCGTCTCTCACCGTAGGCGGTAATGGAACCGGTACGGCAATCATCGCTCCCTCGATGGTGAATGCTGCATCGACGACGTCGTTCACAATTTCTATCGCCGGCGACGGAACGAATACGCTCGACAGCGTTATCGTTATTGTCCCATCGGGTTGGGCCTGGAGTGAATCGGCCGCGGGCATCTCGCTTTCGGGAGGCGGTGTAGTTGGCGGGACGGTTGCTGTTGCCGGGGATACGATTTTCGTCGGCAAGGGAGTTATCACACAAACAGACTCATGCAAAATTACAATTTCATCAGTGGCCGTACCGGGAACTTCGATCACTTCGGCGTTCATCGTAGAAACGGGGCTGAACGGAGACACACCTGTCAAGATTGCTTCGCTTGTCGCCGTGACCGTAATAAAAATTGTCCATATTGCCGATCTGCATATCAACGACTCGCAAGGCGTTCCGGCCGCTCCGTATCAGATCGGTGCGACGGTGACGGTCTCCGGAATTATTACCGGCGATTTCAGCGCGACGCAAACTAATATTTTTGTTCAAGACGCAACGGGAGGCGTGTGCGTGTATCGACCCTACCGTTCGTACAACTATCAAGTCGGTGACAGCGTGACTGTTACCGGGACCATCACGCAGTTCCGCGGGCTTCTAGAAATTTCCCCCGACTCAACCAAGTATATTTTGACCTCGAGTGGAAATCAACTTCCTGAACCGTTCGTAGTAACAGCGCATGACGTCAACGAGACTTTTGACACTGACATCTATACCGAGCCAAACGAAGGGAGACTCGTTCGCGTCAACAATGTTACTTACAGCGCTGCAAACGGCACCATCACAGATGCAACCGGAACGGCTGCTGCATTTTTGCCGAACACCTGGACTCCGCCCACCGGCACGTTTGATCTTATCGGCATACTCAAACAATACAAACCTGGTACACCGGTGAGCGCTCCATTTACCGCAAATTATGAAGTTGATCCGCGCACGTCAGCCGACATCCTTCTTTATCCCGGGCCGGTACTAAAAGCGATCCCGTATGAATCGAACATTCAGCCGACGTCAGTCGTCATCAATTCGAAGACCATCGCGCCGTCAATCTAGAGTGTGAGGTACGGCTTGACAGCGGCGTATACCGATTCTGTTACCTCGCCGGTGGATACCGGGCATGCCGTGGCACTCACGAATCTCAAACCGTCGACGGTCTATCATTATCAAGTGGCGATGACCGACACGTCGGGGTCCAACGCTACGGGCGACGCGATCTTCATTACCGGATCGACCTCGAGCGATTCGATCGGAGTTTTTTTCAATAAGACGGTAAGCTACTCGGTCGCACAGCCCGAAAGTGCAAAAGCATTGATCGACTTGTCGAAGGTCCTTTTGTACCGCATCGGCAGGGCGCAGCATTCCATCGACATGTGTGCGTACAGCTTCAGCGGAACGGTCGGGGCAACGATCGCGTCAGCGCTGATCGCCGCCCACAATCGCGGCGTAAAGATCCGCGTGATCGGAGAACATGACAATATTGCCACTGCTCCCTGGGGCACACTGACGAACGCCGGCATCGTCGTTATCGACGACGCGTATGACCTGATCAACGCCGGAAATGGATTGATGCACAATAAGTTCTATGTTTTCGACCATCGCGATTCAGCGCTTGTTGACTGGGTGGTCACCGGCTCCTGGAATGCGACCGACCCGGGGACGAATGATGATGCTCAAAACATGATCGAGATTCAGGATCGCTCGCTGGCGGAGGCGTACACGATCGAATTCAACGAGATGTGGGGGAGCAGCGGGGACAGCCCGAACCAGGCAGCCTCGCGATTCGGAGCGGATAAGACCGACAACACTCCCCATCGTTTTTCGATCGCGGGAAATGCGATGGAACTCTATTTCAGCCCTTCCGACAAAACAACGTCGAAGATCAATGCCGCGTTGAACGCGGCAGCTTCGACTATTGACGTGTGCATGTACACCTTTACCCGGGACGATCTCGCTGCGACCTTGATCGCACAGTTCAACACCGGGAAAAAAGTCCGTGTTGTGATGGATAATAATACCGATTCGGGAAATGAATTTGCAACTCTGCAGAGCTCCGGGGTGGATGTTCTGCTCAAGAATCTCAGCCCAAGTCCGAGCAGCGCCTTATTACACCATAAATACGCCGTTATCGATGCAGAATCAAAATCGCCCAGCAGTGTTGTCATAACGGGTTCGCATAATTGGTCGAGCGCGGCGGAGACGTCAAACAACGAGAATACTCTCATCATCCACAGTCCGCTCATCGCCGACCTGTATCTTCAGGAATTCAAACAGCGGTATGTCGACGCCGGAGGGAGCGATGATATTGTTCTTTCTGTCAAGCAGATCACAACGGAACTGCCGACAAGTTACGGACTTCAACAAAACTACCCGAACCCGTTCAACCCGTCGACGCGAATTCAGTTCTCGATCGTCGACGCGCGGCTTGTATCGTTGAAGGTCTATGATATTCTTGGGAGGAATGTCGCAACGCTGGTGAATCAACGGATGAGTCCCGGGGTTTACACTGTACCATGGAATGCTTCACGGCTTTCCAGCGGCATTTATTTTGTCCGCCTGGAGGCTGGAGATTTCTCGGCGGTTCGGAAGATCGTCCTGATGAAGTGACGGTCGCGGCGCTTTTCGACGTGCCCAGGTTGAGCACGCCTCGTTACTCCTGAGTAAGTATCCCGCCCGGAGAGCGGGAGAACTCATCGAGGGACGAACTCGGTGGCGTGGAGGGAACGCCCGGTGTCGATCCCGTTCAATCAAAACAGCCGGCGCTGCCTCGTCCTATCAGTGTTGATTTTCACGATGGCACTCCGTATTTTAGTCCTCAATTTGAGGAAGTGATGTCCGAATTCTCTCGTGAAGAAATACGCCAACAGTTTTCTTCTGCCACGACCTTCAACGAGATCTTCGATGCATTCGAGTCAGCGATGGTTCAGCACATCGACGACATCGAGCTTTACCGGCAATTGTTCTGGAACGATTCCCTCCGCATCGACGAGATCATCCTGTTCGGCGAAAAACTCGCAAAGGAGTTCCCCCACAATGCATACGATGTGTATATGTGGATGGCAAACGTTTTCGAAGCTGTTTTTTCCTCAGAAGATAATTTTGAGCATAGCCTGATGTATTATCAAAAGGCAGCCTCGGTCAACCCCGGCGTACCAGACCCGTACCTCGATGCATGCGATTGTCACGACCCCGACCTGAATATTCCGCCGGTTGAGTCGTTGATCGACTTTGTAAAAAAAGGCCTCGACAACGTGCCGGAGAAGAAAAACCTCTGCAGCCGTCTTTCGTATCTCTACCACCTTCTCGGAGATGAAGACCTCGCCGAGTACTATCGATTGAAGGCGGAAGAGGCGGGAGAGCCGCCCCCGTTATGAAGCAGCTCAAAGGCTATCTCTTCATCGCGATCGCCGCAACGTTGTGGGGAGCGTCGGCCACGATCGTCAAACATCTTTTTAACATCCAGTATCCTCCGCTCATCATCGTTCAAACACGCGTTTCCATCGCGTTCGTAGTACTCGCCGTTTTTTTTCTTGTTACAAACCCCCGCAGCCTCGCTTTCAAAGTACGGGACGTACCGCATTTCTTCCTCGTGGGAGTCTGCGGAATAGCCGGGTCGAACTACTTTTACTATTTTGCGATCAAGGAATCTAACGTGGCGACGGCGATCGTCGTCCAGTATTCTGCGCCGATCATGGTGGCGCTGTATGCAATCGCCGTACAGCATGAGAAAATGACCCGCTTTAAACTCCTGGCTCTTATCTTTTCCACCGTCGGCATTTTTCTTGCCGTCGGAGGCCTGAACGGCTTGCTCATCGCAAACCGCAAAGGGGTCGTGTTCGCGCTCGCAGCGGCGGTCGCCTATGCCGTTTTCAATCTTGCAGGAAAACCGCTGACAAAAAAATATTCAGTCTGGTCGTCGCTGGTTTTTGCCCTTGGAGCGGCGACGCTCTTCTGGATCGTGGTGCAGCCGCCGCAGACGATACTCGCCGCGGGATATTCGTTCGCCGACTGGAAGGTCTTTGCCCTCGTTTCCACGACATCGATTCTGGTCCCGTACTCATTCTATTTTTTCGGGCTTCAGTATCTCTCGCCGACGCGTGCGATCATCACCAGTACATTGGAACCGATCGTCGCTATCGCAACGGAATTCATTTTTCTCGGAGGGACGATGGGGCCGCTGCAGATTGCCGGCGCAGTGCTCGTTGTCGGGTCGATCGTTCTGCTGGAGATGACATCGGGAACTCAGCAGGAAGGTGCGGCGTAATGCGTATGAGATCGGAGAAGAGAACAAAGAAAATTTTTTCTGCTTTATCGAAACGCCAGCCGGACCTTACGATTGTTATCGAAAATATTCATGACCCTCACAATGTCAGCGCAATGCTGCGGTCGGCCGATGCAGTGGGGATCCATGAGGTGCAGCTGGTGTACACGAAGGAAAAATTCCCAAAGATCGGAAAAAAAAGTTCTTTGAGCGCAAACAAATGGGTGGAGAGACGGAAATTCGATTCGATACGGTCGTGCTATGACTCCCTGCGCCTCGAGGGGTTCACAATCTATGCGACACGGCTTGACGGCGCTGCCCGAGATCTTTACTCGATCGACCTGACGGCAAAAACTGCCCTCGTCTTTGGGAATGAACACGCCGGAGTTTCGGAAGAAGCCGCATCGCTGGCGGACGCGACCATCATGATACCGATGATGGGCATGATCCAGAGCCTTAATGTATCGGTTGCATGCGCTGTGACTCTCTACGAAGCACTTCGTCAGCGGCTCGGTGATGAAAAATATGGGAGATCAAAGTTTTCAAAAGAGAACTTTGACCGCTTGTATGCTGAGTGGCTGGAAAAATAATTCTTTACATTCTGTGAAAAACTGTTTACATTCATCGAGCTTTTGAGACGATTGGGATTATCGGTCGATAGAATTTCATCAACGGCCTGCCTCTGTAGGAGGATTCTTATGCGCACTCTCTGTTTGACGATTCTTGCTGCTGCAGTTGTTTTCTCTCTTGGCGGGTGTACTCGGGGTGGGAGAGTCGATGCGGTGAACGCTGAGATGATTCCGTTGAAGAACAAAGTCATTACGGGATATATCACGGGGAAGGGGGGCGTTAAACTGTACGCGCGCATCGAGGGGGACGGCTCGCCGACATTGGTGCTTCCCGGCGGTCCGGGCTATTCGTTCGATTACCTCCTTCCCGTTCTTTCAGAGTTGGATTCTTCCAACCAGATGATCTTCTTTGATCCCCGCGGCTGCGGCCGTTCCGACCGGTTCAAGAACCCGGCGCTCTACACTCTCGACAACATGGTGGCCGATGTTGAATCGCTCCGTACCACTCTCAACATTTCGGCGCTCAACATCATCGGCCACGAAACGGGGGGGATGCTCGCGCAGAAGTACGCCATTAAATATCCCACGCACGTCAACCGGCTCATCTTATTGAGTACGACAGCTCAGGTTTCCGATTTGGCGATCTGGCTCAACAGTTTCAGAGACTTCATGCCGAGACAAATTGCTGCAACTGTGAAGATGTACGAAAGGGACAGCCTCTTTACCGACGGCCGTTATTCGGACGGCTATGAACGAACAGTGCTCTCCGGCATTATGATCCCGAATTACTTCGCTTACGCGGCAAACGTTCCGCCCGACTTCTCACTCCCCGAACGATCATGGCCTGTCTATCTTGAAATGTGGGGACATACAGGGTACTTTGACATTTCGGGCAACTTAAAGGATTTTGATGTGCGGAATGATCTGAAAACGTTGAAGATAAAAACTCTGATCTTAGTCGGCCAGAACGATTATATCTCGCCGTTCGTCATGGAATCGCTAGGGGGTTCGATTCCGAAAGCAAAAATGCATACGTTCGAAGGGGCAGGGCACTTCTACTATATAGAAAAGCACGATGAGTTTTTGAGCGTGGTAAAGGATTTTCTCGCCAACTAGATGATCGGCCCTCGTGCCGCAGTTGCTGGGGGGAACTACCGCACGGGATTTTTTTTTAAATGTCGCTGATTTCTTTTCTCTCTCTGTACAACCCTCCTATCGCAGCTCCAACAATAAATACAATGCAAGAGCAATAGACCCAAACCATCGCCACGAGGATGAAGGCGTACGCTCCGTACACCTTCCTGAACGGCTGGAAGGTTGTGAGGTAGAGCGCGAAAAGATAGCCGGCGATCTTCCAGAGGATCGTTGTCGCGATCGCCGAAAGAAACGACGAACGGGTTGTCGTTCCGTAGAACGGAATAAACCGGTACGCGAGGAACGCCATGAGGACCGTGAGAACGAACGAGGTAAGCCGCGCAAGAAAATCCGGGAGTCCGGTTTGCATGGCGACAAGATTAGGACCGAACATTTCCACGCTGTAGCGGGAAATGAGAGTATAAAGCCAATTCAACGTATTGATGGAAATGAAGAGCCATCCGAGCGCGAGGACGAGGATCAAGTCCTTCAGCTGGCTTAAGAAAATGCCGGCGGTCGTCGTGATGTGGTATATCCGGTGGAGAGCCGACCGCACCGAGCTGAACAGCGACGTCGAAGTGTAGATAAGAACGATCGCTCCAAAGACTCCCATTGATTGCCTGAACTCCACGAGATCATTGATTATTCGAAACGTGAGGTTTTTGATCTCGATGGCCTGCGATTGATTCGGGAGTGCTTTCGTAAGGAATTTCTCGATGTTCTGCATCGCCATGTCGGAGGAATTCAATACGACGCCGAGCAAGGCGGAGACAAGGAGCAGCAACGGGATGATGCAAAGGAGTACGTTAAAGGCTATGCCGGAGGCAAGAAAGAGGAAGTCATCCTCGATAAACCGGCCCATGAGCCCGCGTGAATAGTAACGGGTGGCGTCCCAGAAATTTCTGAAAAAATAGCTTACGTTTTTGTCGAAGTGCGTCATGGTGAAAGATATAAGTTACAATGCCGCCAGTTGTCCTAGAATTTGAGACTGAACGAGAATTCCCCAAAAGATAACAAACGGCCAGCCGACGATCATCGACATCCAGCCGAAGAGGATTGAAGCAGCGATCGTGAGAAACCCCGCTGCCAGGGATTTGGCGTAGAGGAGCGGATGAAGCGCACAAGGTTTCACAATTTCAAGAATCGAGAAGCATGAGAAGAACGTCAGCCTTTTTGCGTACTGGATAAGAACAACAGGCATCCAGACAAAAATGAGAACAAAAATCCCGGCTACGATGCTTGTCGTCTCAAGCTTTCCGCTTACCGCGATACTGCATGCGGCAAACAGCACAGCGTATATCAACCCCGCACACAGCACAACGATCCCTTGTTTGTAGAGCTGCCGCAAATTTTTCCATTCCGGAAGGATCGATTCATTCCGTCCAGCAACGGCGCGAATGTCTTCGATAATGTATCCCACGATAAACGGCAGTCCGATAAGGACAACACTGCCGACCAGGAAGGTTCCTCCAAGAAACACTTTGAAGAACCACGAACTGTCTTTAAACATATGAGAAAATGATCGAGCAATATCCATCCAAGTCCTTCAGAGAATCGAACTGTGAGAGAATAGGAACTTTTTGGTTCTGAAGCAAGGACGTTTGGAGCATGGGGAGCGTCAAGCCCGCAAGGGAAATCCAGTTACAGCAAACTTGTTGATGAAAGAAGTTTGACGAGTGCATGGTTAAACCAATTCTCGAACAGAGGGGTCGAATAATGTGACTATGACGAGCCATTACGATTGATGACAAAGATATTCTTGTTCCCCTTCCTCATTGCAGCACTGTCATTTCAATCTGAATTGTCAGCCCAAACCGCAAGCCTTCGAGGGAGAGCCCTGGAAAGCAAAACGAAGACTCCACTTCCCGGCGCTCATGTTAAGCTCATCAACAGCGACGATCCATCAGAGACATTCATCACCTCAACGGACGAGAATGGAATCTTCAGGTTTTCAAATATCGGGATGCATACTTACTCTCTCGAAGCGACATTTGTGGGCTTCAACATGTTTTCGAAAATAATTCATCTTGATTCTTCGTCGATGGAGTTGGCGGACCTGTTGATGACTCAGATCCCAATTCAATTGGGGGAAGTGGACATCGAAGGTTCTCCCCCCCCTGCAGTTCAAAAGGCAGACACGACCGAATTCAACGCTGGAGCGTTCAAGACAAATCCCGATGCCGTTGCGGAGGACCTCGTCGGAAAATTGCCGGGGGTGATCGTCACCAACGGGACCGTTACTGCCCAGGGAGAAGCTGTTCAGCAGGTGCTCGTCGACGGAAAACCGTTTTTCGGGACCGACCCTACTCTCGCATTGCGCAACCTTCCGGCTGATGCGATAGCAAAAATTCAGATATTCGACCAGATGAGCGATCAGGCTCAGTTCACGGGTTTTGACGACGGCCAATCGGTAAAAACGCTCAACATCATCACCAGAACAGACAAGCGCAATCAGCAATTTGGGAAAGGGTACGGAGGGTACGGCGACGATGACAGGTATATTGCCGGCGGAAGCGCAAACTATTTTCAGCAAGGAACGAGACTTTCGGTCATCGGCTTGTCGAACAATCTCAACCAGCAAAACTTTTCCACACAGGATCTGTTGGGAGTTGTAGGAAATGGGAGCCAGCGCGGCGGCGGAGGAGGTGGAGGCGGATTTCGGGGCGGCGGCGGTGGCGGAGGGGGATTTCCGGGGGGTGGAGGAGGTCAGGGCGGAGGTGGAGGGAATGTCAGCAATTTTCTTGTGGGTCAGCAAAGCGGTATCGCAACGACAAATTCGATCGGCCTGAACTATACCGATTCGTGGGGGAGTCATATGACTGTGAGCCAAAGTTATTTTTTTAATCACACGAACACTGACAATAACCAGAAACTGCACATGCAGTATTTTCCGACTCCCGACTCGAGCACATTCTATAACGAAAACAGCGATGCCAACAGCAAGAACGGGAATCACCGTTTCGATATGCGGTTTGAGTATTCGCCCGACACGCTGAACTCCATCATCGATCTCCCAAAAGCATATTTCCAGAATAATAATTCTTCAAGCATATTGAACGGAGTCAGCAGTCTGTCGACGCAGGAGTTGATCAACCAAACCGCTAACGATAATAACGCAAATACGAACGGGGACAATCTTTCCAATCATATCGTCCTGCGTCATAAGTTTGATCTCCCGGGGAGGACAATCTCGCTGGACCTCGGAACCAGCTATAATCAAAAGCGCGGGACGACACTTCAGCAGGCGAGCAGCGAGTACTACGTGGGCGCGGCAAGCACTTCCGATACCATCAACCAGCAGACCCCCGTGAGTACGGATGGTTATACATTGTCATCGCGTTTAGCATACACGGAGCCGATCGGTACAATGAGTCTATTGCAGTTTACGTACAATCCGTCGTACTCGAAAAACAATTCGGACAACAAGAAATACAATTTTAATGCTCTCACCGGCGAATACAGTCTTCCTGATACTGCGCTCTCCAACACGTACGAGAATGAATACACAACGCAGAACGGCGGAATTGCCTACCGCGTGAGAGTGTCCGGGTTGAACGCAATGGCGGGCGTTTCGTACCAGGTTGCCGCCCTTCGGGGGCGGCAGGAATTTCCTTTTGCGGCAACGATAACACGGGCGTACTACGATGTGCTTCCGAATGCAATGCTCACCTACAATCTCGCCGAACATACAAACTTGCGGATGTTCTTTCGCACGTCAACGCAGGCGCCGAGCATCAGCCAGCTGCAAAACATCGTTGACAATTCAAATACACTCCAGCTTGCGACAGGAAATCCAAATCTAAACGAGTCATACACGCAATCGCTGACAGCGCGCTATATGGTCACGAACGTCGACAATGCCCGCAGCACGTTTCTCTTGTTGTCGGTCGTTCACACAAACGGTTATATCGGGAATGAAACGGTGACAGCGCAGCGTGACACGGTCTTGTCCGGGGGCATTCTCATGAATCGCGGAACACAGCTTTCCTTTCCAGTCAACCTCAACAACGAATGGAACGTCAATTCTTTCTTTACCCACAGCCTAGTCGTCGGATTTCTAAAAAGCAATTTGAACCTGACTTCGGGGTTGACGTTCGCGCGCACTCCGGGTCTCATCAACCAAGACCTGAACGTTGCGGACACCTACGGGCCAAGCTGCGGCGCTGTCTTGAGCAGCAACGTGAGTGAGAATGTCGATTTCACGCTGTCGTATATGGGGAATTATAATATTTCAAGAAATACTTTCGAACCAAGCTTGAACAGCCAATACTACTATCACACGGCGACTATTAAGAATAATTTTATTCTTTTGGATGGCATGGTATTCAGAAACGAAATGGACAATGTCCTGTACAGCGGGTTAAGCGGCGGGTATGATAAGAATACGCTGTTGTGGAATATGAGTCTTGGCAAGAAGTTCTTTTCGAAGCAGCAGGCAGAACTCACTGCCTCGGTGTCCGACTTGTTGAATCAGAATAAAAGCGTCAACCGGACGGTGACGGGAACCTACGTGGAAGATACTCAGAACAATGTCCTCGGGAGGTACTTTATGCTGACGTTTACCTACACCGTGCGGTAGTCAATTACCCGCAGTAATACAAGTGATGCCATGACTTTCCCAGCTTCTTTCAGCCATGGCATCACTCTTAGATATACCGCAGTTTACTTCTTAAATATCACGCCGAAAAATTTTTCCATGTCGGACCACGATTGTTTGTCAGCCTTCTCGTTATAAGCGATCGGAATGTTGAATTTCTTTCCCGCGTCCGTCGAAGCCGGGTTTGTGAAGGCGTGCAGCGCGTCAGGGTAGTCGATGAATTTGTAGTCAGCTTTTGACGAATCCATGTCCGCTCTGAACTTCTTCACCGTCGCTTCCGGGTTGAACAAATCGGCAGCGCCGTTGCAAACCAGAATCTTCGCTTTGACGCTCCCTGGTTTTGCGGGCACAACCGCTGCAAGGCTGCCATGAAAGCTCACGACCCCCTGTAGATCCGTCCCGGCGCATGCCATGTTCAGCGCGACGCCTCCGCCAAAGCAGTAACCGATGGCAGCAATGCGGGTCGGGTCGACGGCTTTGTTCTTCTTCAGCAGATCCAGCGCCGCGAGAAATCGGGACTGCATTCCCTTCATGTTGCCCATGACTCCTCCGGCTAACTTCCCTGCGTCCGAAGGATTGTCGGCGGTTTTTCCGTCGCCATACATGTCGACGGCAAACGCTACATACCCGAGATCGGCAAGCATGTCAGCACGCTTGCGCGAATAGTCGTTGTTGCCCCACCATTCATGGACAACAAGAACTCCGGGCATTTTCTCTTTTACCGAGTCTTTGTAGGCCAGGTATCCTTTTAAAGTCACTCCGTCTGCGGAATACGAAACCTCTTCGTGAACGATGCCGGCGTACGCGGCCGCGGTTCCAAAGATAATACACGTTAGTAAAGCAAGACGCATCATGCGGCCTCCTTAAGTAGTTTAGAAAAAATGTTGGTTGGGGAATCGGCTGGATGAATTGTACTAAATTGCGTGTTCAAGAGCAAAGGTTGAGGGATCGTCGATTGGGCAAGAGCCATCCGAAAGTTCGCTCAGTCGAAGAGCCATCGGATGGCTTTTTGCATCAGCTGTGTCGAATCGATATGATGTCCCCGTCGCAGACGAGGTATTCCTTTCCTTCGAGGCGCCAATGTCCGGTCTCCTTCGCTTTCGCGAACGATCCTCCTTGTTCGATGAATTGGTCGTAGTGGACGACCTCAGCCCGGATAAATTTATTGACGAAATCCGAATGGATTACCCCCGCCGCTTCCTGCGCGGTCATTCCCTTTCTGATCGTCCATGCCCTGCATTCGTCTTCGCCGACGGTAAGAAACGACTGCAGTCCGAGAAGGGCGTAGGCTTCGCGGATCAAAGTGTCGAGAGCCGACTCTTTGATCCCGTATTCGCTCATGAACACTGATGCCTCGTCGTCCGGGAGCTCGGACATTTCCATCTCGATCTTCCCGAAGAACGAAACGACCTTTGTTCGGTTTCCTTTTTTCTTCTCCGCGACAAGCCGGACTGTCTCAGCGTAGCTCTTGAGCTGTGACTCGTCGAAGTTCAGCGCGATAAGCATCGGTTTGAGTGAAAGGAGCTGATAGGTTTTGAGGATATAGGCTTCCTCTTTTGTGAAGTCGACTTCGCGCAGCGGCTTTTCCTGCTCAAGATTGTGCCTGCATTTTTCAAGAACAGGCAGTTCTTTCTTAAGCTGCTCATCCTGAGTTTTTTGAATCTGCTTGTTGATCCGGTCGATGCGTGTTTCCACGATCGACAGGTCGGAGATGATGAACTCGGTTTCGAATGACGAGATATCCCGCAAAGCGTCGATAGAACCTTCTGGATGCGGGACTGCGTCGTTCTCAAACAGCCGCACAACTTGGACCAACGCATCGTTCGTTTTGACGTTTGCGAGAAAGTTGGTGGTGAACTGGGTGGAACCCGATTCTCCCTTTTTCAACCCGACAACGTCAACAAACTCGATCGTTGCATGAACAGTACTTTTCGGAGAAAAGATCGCGGCACACTTGTCCAGACGGGCGTCGGGAATTTTCACGATTGCATGATGCGCTTCGACTTTTGTAAGGACCGAAGGGTCGAGATGCGTTTTGGTGATGGTTTGAAAAAGAGTTGACTTTCCTGAGAACGGTAGACCGACGATGCCGATTTGCATAGGAGTGCCTTCAATGGTTACGAAGCTGTACTATAGAGCAGAAGTTGCCCGGTCAAGATACAAAAATTTGCAGAAACATATTCAGATTATTGCGGGATTATTTGGTCATCGAAGGACATAAATTTCCGTGTCTGTCTTGCGGGCAAGCGGGGGCGAATGGCTTAAGTAAAAAAAAGCCTCGAAGTTTTCTTCGAGGCCGCAGGGAAAACAGCCAATCGTTAATTGTTGAGCGCGTAGAAAGCCATTCGAGGTTAATTCTGTCTTTGGCGCATCATCGCTTCCCGCGCCTTCTTGATCGCCTCATACTTATCTTTTTGGTCCGGCGTCAACAATGCTTCGATCTTTTCATCGGTCGTCTTCATCATGCTCATCATTGCCTCTCGTCGTGCGTCCCGGTCACTTACGGAATCCATCAGTGCTTGTCGCTTTGCCCCCATGTCTTTGAAAATGCCTGTGATCTGGTCTGCCTGTTTGTCGCTCAGACCAAGCGAATCCTTAAGCTGTTTCACCCGCTCTTCAGGGGTCATTCGCATCATCCCCTGTGCCATGGAAGTGGTTGTAAAAACTCCTGCCAAGAACAACGTCGCGAGCAAGAGGGAAAGGTAGTATCGCATAGAAATCTCCTTCAATAGTTAATGGTATAGTTATTTGAAAACATGAATGCCGTTCCCAGAATCAAATTCTTCTCCCTAGGTTAGAAAATCAGGCCCAACAAAGGTTTAACGATTCGATCCTTTTATGCTGAAAGAGATTCCCGCTGCTTGTCGAGCATGAAAAAATGAATACCAATTCGTTACTCGTCCTGCGTTGCAATTGGCAGCCGTTTTTTCTACTTTTTTACGTTCTTCAACTCAAAACCAAGATGAAACTGAAATCCCTTTCTGACCTTCAACGCCTATTGCCTGAAAAAGACAGCCGGTTGTCGCCCGGCCGGGGCGACAGCGACTCCCCGGATGACGGGAAGGGCAAGAGTGTTCGTGTCTCCTTGGAGACACAGGGAAGAAAGGGGAAGAGCGTGACAATCATTGCTGGATTGCAGCATAATCCAACGACGATGGAAGAGCTCGCGAAAATTCTTAAGCAGCATTGCGGTGCAGGAGGGACAGTGAAGCAAGGAAAAATTGAAATTCAAGGAGACCAACGAGCAAAAGTAAAGGAGAAGCTGAAAGAAATTGGATATGTTCCAAACGAGTGAGGGTTCAACGCGATATTGGATGCAAGTTTCGATCATCACGACTATAGCGTAAACAAGAAGGAAGTGAATATGAAGACAAGAACGCTTGGCAAAAATGGGCCCGCCGTGTCGGCCATTGGGCTTGGATGCATGGGCATGTCGGAGTTTTATGGGGCTGGAGACGATAAAGAATCGACGGCAACAATTCACCGGGCGCTGGAACTCGGAGTTACGCTGCTCGATACGGCGGACATGTACGGTCCGTTCAAGAATGAAGAACTTGTCGGCAAAGCGATTAAAGACAGGCGGGACAAAGTTTTTCTGGCTACCAAGTTCGGCATCGTGCGAAATCCGGCCAACCCTGCGCTCCGCGGCGTTAACGGCAAGCCCGAGTATGTCCGTACTTCGTGCGACGCGAGCCTCCGCCGTCTGGGGGTCGACGTGATCGACTTGTATTATCTCCATCGCGTTGATCCCGAGACGCCGATCGAAGAAACAGTCGGGGCAATGAGCGAGCTGGTGAAAAAAGGAAAGGTCCGATTCATCGGACTCTCAGAAGCGAGTGCAAAGACACTCCGGCGTGCAAACGCCGTCCACCCGATCACTGCGCTGCAAACGGAATATTCTCTCTGGACACGCGACCCCGAGGAAGATATTCTGGCGGCCTGCCGCGATCTCGGAATCGGATTCGTCGCCTACAGTCCGCTTGGACGGGGATTTCTCACCGGGGAAATCAAACGCATTGAAGATTTAGCGCATGACGATTTCCGCCGTCATTCTCCTCGGTTCCAGGGAGAGAATTTTCAGCACAATCTTGACCTCGTGAATCGAGTTGAGAAAATTGCTCAAGAGAAGAAGTGCACTCCTTCGCAGCTCGCATTGGCCTGGGTGATGGCGCAAGGAGAAGACATAGTACCGATCCCCGGCACGAAACGACGAAAATATCTGGAGGAGAATCTTGCTTCATTGGACATCGTTCTCACAATCGACGACCTTGACCGCATCAACGAGATTGTTCCTCGCGGAGCTGCATCGGGCACGCGCTACGCCGCATCGGCGATGCCGTCGGTGAACAGGTAACATTGTTTAATTGAATGAAGCGAAGAAGAAACAATACCCCCAGCAGAATTGCAGGTGCTGCCGATCCCAAACGCCGAAGAACTCCGCTTGCTGTCTATGGCGGACTTGCGGCCGCATTGACCATATGCTTCTACCTCGTTATCCGCTCCCTTACCGCAGCAACTGCTATTTCAAATACGAACTCCGTCCAAAAGGATGATCTGCAAGGGCTGAAACCAGAAGATGCGTTTGCCATAACAGTGCAGCGCGCATACGCGGTGGATAAAAAATTTCAGGAAGTCTATAACAACGGATGGGAGGCTGCGAACGGAGCGATCGGCGAGGCGTTCCTCTACGCGGCAACGGGCGATGGGAAACTGCTGGACAGGTACGTCAACGATCGCAAACTCACTGACTTGTTCAACGGAACGTGGGTCGATGACCGGGCCTGGATTTGCCTTGCAGAGCTGTACTGGTGGCAGTTTTCCGGGAGAAAAAATAGTGAATGGGTTGAAGATGCGAAGAAACGGTACATCGATGCAAGAAATGAAGGACGGCTTTCGAATCACGACGGATTCTGGAGCTGGTACAGTTGGCCTCCGAACGCCAGAGTCAACGATATGATCATCACCAACAGCAACACTAATCAGATGGTCACTGTCGCCTGCATGTTATACGATGCGACGCACGACCGCCGGTTCTACAACGATGCAATGGCGGTGTGGGAAGGTGATCGAAAGTATCCAGGTATTGAAAAGACATTCTATCGCGGCGATGGAAAGTGGGAGGGAAAAGGGGGAAGGGCAGCTTTCGGAAAGCAGCTTCCGTGGGAAGAGGCGTCGTACTTGTCGGTCGTCGCCGCAATGTATCGGATGACCGGCAGCCGGAAGTACAAAATGATCGCTGCCGCGTCGGCGAAACGAATAATGGATCCGGCGAACGGCTGGGTCGACCCGACAGATTATTATCAGTTGCGAATGGATGGAAACGGAGCGTTCGTTCATTTCTTACTGGATGCATACCTCGTCGCACCTGAGATGCTTCCCGACATGCCGATGAAGGTGGAACGAATGCTCGAGCACGTCTGGTCGAACCATCACGGTGCGTCGTACGTTTTGCTCCACCGGCTTGGCGACGATGGCATACGCAACGGCTGGAACCCTTCGGGGGGCGAGGAAGGGTATGGCGTCGATCAGGTGGGAACCGTCCATCCGCAATCGCAGGCCGTGCGCGCTTTCGGCGTCCTTGCATACGTTTTACACGAAGGAATAATAAAAAAGAAAGGCGGCTAACATCCGTCCACGACGTCTTGCAGGAATCTTTTGCGAGGAAATTCGTTGTAAGAGGAGAATTCGAGGAGAGAGGAATCTTGAAAATAGTTTTAGAGGCTATCTCAAAAACTCCAACGAATGTCATTCTGAACGGAGCCCCGCTGTCGCGGGGTGAACTGCGCGAAGTGAATGCCGAAGGCATCCCTTCGAAAGAATCCATGACAATCAAGCATTGTGAATCTGCGAGGCTTCATTGTCGTGGATGCTTCTCCCGGCAAAATGCGGCGGGATCAGCATGACATTTACAAATGCAATCTACATCGAAACCATTTTTGAGATGGCTTCTAGTTATTATTGGACTTGCAGTCGTCGGCGTGGCGCTATTTTTGTCAGGCGCGGGAACCGGTACGAATCAAGCGGAACACCAAGGAGAGGACGTGTCAATGGGAACGGCGCAATTGGATACAGCGACTTTCGCTGCAGGCTGCTTTTGGTGTGTTGAAGCAGTATTTCAAAACCTGAACGGGGTGCAATCGGTAGCGTCAGGTTATACCGGAGGCACTGCAGAAAATCCCAGCTACGAAGAGGTCTGTTCCGGATCGACGGGCCACGCTGAAGCATGCCAGATAGTGTATGACCCGAAGATAATAACGTATGCGGAATTGCTTGAGGTCTTCTGGAAGACACATGACCCGACGACGCTAAATCGCCAGGGAAACGATTCTGGGACTCAATATCGGTCGGCGATTTTTTACCACAGCGAAGATCAGAAAAAACAGGCAGAGCACTACAAAAGCGAACTCGATTCATCGGGCGCATTCGATGCGCCGATCGTCACAGAGATTGCTCCGTTTACAAAATTCTACAAGGCCGAAAACTATCATCAGAACTATTTTAATGAACACGGGGCGCAGCCGTATTGCCTCCTCGTGATAAGACCGAAAGTCGAGAAGTTTAAGAAGGCGTTCGGGGAGAAGCTGAAGACAAATTGATTTCCCCATCCCTTCAGTCCCTCGCCTTCGCGGCGTGATTGTAATAAGAGGTCGCATATGAAACGAATCAGATTGCTCGTCATCATTTTACTGACCGCGCTATCCTTCTCGCGTTCAGTTTCCCAAAAAAGCATTGCTGATTCGGTACGATCGGAATTCCTCCATGCATGGATCGGTTACAAGCACTATGCATGGGGCCACGATGCTCTGCGGCCGTTGACCAAAAAGCCGCGCGACTGGTATGGATCTTCCTTTTGCATGACTCCGGTTGATGCGTATGACGGCATGGTGCTCATGGGGCTTACTTCCGAAGCGGCCGCAGCCAAGCAGCTGATATTCGACAGCCTGTCATTCAATAAGAACATCGAGGTCCAGAGTTTTGAAATCACGATCCGGTTGTTGGGAGGACTTCTCAGCGCGTATGAACTCGACGGAGACAAACGCTTTCTCTCGCTAGCAGAGGACTTAGGCAAGCGGCTGCTGCCCGTCTTCAATACTCCGACCGGAATGCCGGATCGCTATGTCAATCTTCAAACGGGAAAGATCCGGGACTCGATCAATAATCCCGCAGAGATTGGGACATCCATCCTTGAATTCGGAACGCTTTCCAGGTTGACGGATAATCCAGCATACTATCGGAAGGCCAAGGGCGCACTCATTGCGTTGTACAATCGTCGGTCGCCGATAGGACTTGTCGGTGAGTGGATCAATGTCCAAACCGGAGAGTGGGTAGACAGTACCAGTCATATCGGCGGAGGAATAGATTCCTATTATGAATATCTTTTCAAAGCCTGGCTTTTGCTTGGCGACGAAGACTGCAAAAAAATGGCAGAAGAGAGCTTCAAGGCGGTGAACGGATACGTTGCGGATTCTACATCCGGCGGGCTTTGGTATGGCGAGGTCAATATGTTCAGCGGAAAGCGAACTGGAACTTCGTTCGGCTCACTCGAAGCATTTTACCCGGCTTTGCTCGCTCTCTCAGGAGATATGAAAAAAGCCGAAGCGCTCGACCACTCGTGCTTCAGAATGTGGACCCTCTATCATATAGAGCCTGAGGAAATTGACTATACGACGATGAATGTAACAGCAAAGCAATACCATTTGCGCCCGGAAATCATTGAGTCTGCGTACTATCTCTATCGGCTCACTGGAGATCCGAAATACAGGGAAATGGGATTGACGTATTTCAACGACATTGTAAAATATTGCAGGACGGATGATGCCTACGCCGCGCTGACCGATGTGACGACGAAAGACAAAGCCGACGAAATGGAAAGTTTCTTTCTTGCCGAGACGCTCAAATATCTCTATCTATTATTTTCACCGACGGAGACCCTGAACTTTGGAAAAATCATCTTCAACACAGAGGCGCATCCCCTCCAACGAATGTGGGAGAAGTAGTGCTATGAGAACGAGCTTCAGCGTTCCCTGCAAATTTCGGCGCTCAACAATTTCCGGCATTGTCAGACGGATCTTTTTGATGATCATCCCGCTTTTGGCAAGTACGACTATCCTGCCGGCAGAACAGCCGATCGAAAAAGGATACAAAATAGTTAACGGTGTCAGTCTCTACTACGAAGCCATTGGCGAAGGAATTCCAATTGTTATCGTCCATGGCGGACCCGGTCTGGACCACAGCTATTTGCTCCCGCAAATGGCGGAACTGGCGAAAGGATATAAACTCATTTTCTACGACCAGAGGGCGATGGGGAAATCGTCGGCAGAATTCGATTCGAGCCAGATGACGATGAACAGCTTCGTCGAAGACCTCGAGGGGATTCGGAAAGCATTCGGACTGGAAAAAATGAACCTCATGGGTCATTCATGGGGAGGCTTGGTGTCGATGTTCTACGCGATACGATATCCTTCTCATTTGCAGTCGCTGATCCTCGTCAATACGACGCCCGCAAGTTCGGCGCTGCGGAATTTATCGTTCGGCCTCATGTCCCGAATGACGACAAGAGAAGACAGTGTCGCCCAGCTGCAGATCGCGGAGACAGAGGGGTTCAAAAAAAGAGATCCGGCCGCAATGGCGAAATTCTTCCGGGTCCTTTTTCACGGATCATTTCACAATAAGCAATATGCCGACAGTCTTACGCTTGATTTTGATCCCTCGTATGCCGCGAAAAGCGCGATGGTGCGCCAGCTTAATAGAGACAGTACGCTTCGTTCGTACGACATCCATGCCAAACTTGACACCATTCAATGCCCTGCATTGATCATCGGAGGGGCAGATGATGCGGTTGTTCCCGGTACAAACGAAAAGATCCGTGATCATATTCACGGTTCGCAGTATATCCTTATTCCCGAATGCGGCCATTTTCCGTATATTGAAGCGCAGGATGATTTTTTCCCGATCATAAGGACATTTTTAAAAAAGGCGGCATTCTGATTGTCCAGAGCAACTTTTGCATGAGAAAGTGTTCAATTTCCATCACTCTTTCCAAAATATGTTGAATCCCATGGTCAGCATTAAGGAAATCACAAAGAAATTCTCCAGCGTCATCGCCCTGGACAATATTTCTCTTGATATTCAGCGTCAGGAATTTTTCGGCCTCCTCGGGCCCAACGGGGCCGGGAAGACGACGTTGATGAATCTTATCGTCGGCTACCTGAACGCAGAGAGAGGCACAGTCACCGTCGGTGGAGATGCTGTGTCTCAGGAGAGTCTCGATATAAGAAAGAACATCGGCTTCGTCCCTCAATCCCTCGCGTTGTACGACGAAATGAATGCTCAGGAGAATCTCGAGATGTTCGGCAAGTTGTTCGGCGTCCCTGATACGGTCTTGAAGCAGCGCATCGCCGACCAGCTCAAGGCTGTCGAGTTGTATGAACGGCGCAACGACAAGGTCAAGAACTTTTCGGGAGGAATGAAACGCCGGTTAAACATCATCGCAAGCATGCTTCATGACCCCAAAGTGTTGTTGTGCGATGAGCCGACCGTCGGCGTGGACCCGCAATCCCGCAATGCGATCTTTGATTTTTTAACTGGCCTGAATAAACAAGGGAAGACGGTAATTTATACGACGCATTATATGGAAGAAGCCGAGCGTTTGTGCAGCCGGATCGCGATCATTGACCACGGAAAAATTATCGCACTCGGGACGACGGATGAATTGCTCGAAAAGCTTCCGTATGAAGAAACCATCATGATCACTCGGAATGACGTTACCTCTAAGCACGAGGCGCTGTTGAAGGAATTTGGCTCTCTGGATGATGTCGACGATCATTATGAGCTGAAACCCACAGGCGAATTCAAGTTATCAAAGTTCTTTGCACGCATGGAGGAAGCGGGTGTCAAATACCAATGGATCGAACTTCACCGGCCGACGCTCGAAGCATTGTTTCTTCAATTGACGGGAAGGAGGTTACGGGATTGAAAACCATCATTCAGCTCTTCAAGAACTCCTACAGGATATTCTGGAACGACAAAGTGGGTGTTGCACTGACCTTCCTCGTTCCGCTGGCGTTGATGAGTATCTTCGGCTCGATTTTCGGCGGATCGGGAGCAGGACCGCAGGGTATCCGGCTTGCAGTTCTCAACCAGAGTTCCGCGGCGGTCGCCAAGGACATCGAGAATGCTCTCGATACATCCAAAGCTTTCCAGACCATAAAATCCTATACGGACGAGCATGGCAAGCAAGTTGCGTTTGATTCCGTTTCTATCAAAGAATATGTCCGCGCAGGCAGCGCTTCGGCCGCACTCATCCTGCCGTCGGATGCATACTCAGATACGTCGCTGGGGCTGAACCTGAAATTCTATTTTGACCCGAAGAATGACATTGAGATTCAAACCACAAAGGGGTTGATCAAGCAAATCGTTTTCTCGCAATTCCCATCGATCATCGCTCAAAGCGGATTTAAACAAGCGGACCGCTACCTCGGGACAAAGTCGGGGGAAGGATTCAAACGGGGAATCGCCTCGACGATAAATAAATATTTCAAGGTCGATACAAATGCTATCCTGCATCCAGACTTTTCCAAAAAGCTGAGTACGGGAAGCGATTCAACGAAAAAGAGTTTCAATTTCATGGACAAGATAATCCGGATAGAAGAACAGCAGCTTGTCGGGCAGGACCTGAAAAATCCCTGGGCGACGCGAAGTGTCGGCGGATGGGCCATGACGTTCCTTTTATTCACATTGACAGCTTCGTCCTCCTCGTTGTTCGAGGATAGAAAATCGGGAGTGATGCTGCGGCTTCTGACGTCTCCGGTTTCCCGTGTTCATATTCTATGGAGTAAATATCTTTTCAATATGTCGCTTGGCATCATTCAACTATTGTTCATGTTCGTTGCGGGCTGGCTCTTGTTCGACGTCGATATGTTTTCGAATTTCGTCAATCTTCTGTTGATTATTATCGCGGCATCGATGGCATGCACATCCTTCGGAATGCTGCTCGCTGCCTTTTCGCAGACGCGACAGCAGGCGCAGGGGTTGGGCACATTTTTCATTTTAACGATGAGTGCGGTGGGAGGGGCATGGTTCCCGACCTCTTTTATGCCGCCGACAATTCAATTCTTCAGCAAGTTGACGATCGTCTATTGGTCGATGGATGGATTTCTTGAAGTTCTTTGGAGAGGCGTTGGATTCTCCGGGATTCTACCAAACCTGGGAATTCTTATCGGCGTGAGCGTTGCTGTGAGTATCATCAGCGTACGGCGATTCCGGAGAGGCGATATTTTCTCGTAACATTTGATGCTGAGAGAAGTCTCTCCCGCACAGCCGCAGAGGCGTCAAGACTTTTTTAAAAATTTAATTAGCGGCTTAGTGGCCCATTTTTAGCATTAGCAAGAAATCTCGGACTGTCGACTATTAGCGATGAATGTGATTCCGACAATACGCCGCCATTACCTTTTTGCCCTTGCTGGATGTTTTTGGACTATTGCCGGCGGAATACTTTGCCTTCGTGCATCCTTTTGGTTGGGAATGCTCTCTACGAGCATGGCGATCGTCGTCGCGTTGGTGAGCGTGACGTGTGCCGGTGCGGGGTATGTGTTTGGATTTTCAAAGATCGTTGTGAAAAACATAGACCGCATAAACAAAATGCCGGATCGCGCACACATGTTTTCATTTACTGCGGCACGCGGTTATCTCATGATCGCCCTCATGATGACGATAGGCATCACGCTCCGTAATTCATCCATCCCGAAATATTACCTGACAGTTCCATATTTGGCAATGGGGGCAATACTCCTTATCGGAAGCGTTCAGTTCTACCGCCGGTTCATTTTTTCTGTTCGTAACAACAACCGCTAGCCCGGCTGAAATGGCAAAAAAAAATCCCGCCGAAGTGGCGGGATTTTTTTACTAACCGTTGTCGGTCGTGCTTAGACAACCGATACGTTCGTCGCTTGGAATCCTTTCGGACCCTTCTCGACTTCGAATTCGACCTTGTCGCCTTCGTTCAAGCTCTTATAGCCGTTGCCGGTAATAGCGTTGAAGTGGACGAACACGTCTTCAGCTCCTGCTTCGCGGGAAATGAATCCGAATCCTTTAGTTGCGTTGAACCATTTGACTGTTCCTTTTTCCATGGAACACATCCTTTCGTGTATATGTGTAACCCAAACTACCGTTGGGCAAGGTGTACGCCGAAAATACTGTCTCTTATAGCACTCATTGATGG
>Ga0265338_10000435_pt1 | contig 75064 bp, 79 predicted proteins | sample 42126metaG_FD_193579 | JGI IMG/M metagenome (GOLD analysis project Ga0265338, IMG submission 193579) | Rhizosphere microbial communities from Carex aquatilis grown in University of Washington, Seatle, WA, United States - 4-21-26 metaG | ecosystem: Host-associated > Plants > Roots > Rhizosphere...
GCCTAGTGCCGAATTGCTCGACCCAGCCAGTCATCTCCACCTGCGGCGCGTCCCTCTGCTCGGGCCACTTGCGCTGCACGAACTCCTTGTAGTCCTCGAAGTCCTCGGGCGGCAGGGCCGGCGGGTCGCGTCTCGTGATCGTCATGACGGCGGCGTCGACGCTCGGGCGGGGGCGGAAGCAGGCCGCGGGGAGGCGCCGGCCACGCGAGAAGCGCCACCAGGGCGCCCACGTCGCACCCACCAGATCGGCCGGTTGTCCGTCGCCGACCTTGGCTCGGTGGCGGGCCACCTGCCACTGGACCACCAGGTCGGCGCGGACCAGGCCACCGCCGGGATCGTCGAGGAGCCGGTGGAGGATCGCGGCGGTGTGACCGAAGGGAGGGTTCGAGACCACCCGGAACGGGTTGAGCGGCAGGAAGACCTCTCGCGCGTCGGCTCGGAGCACCGTGACATTCGTCGTGGTCGCGAACCGGTCCGCGAGCCCGGCCGCGAGCTTCGGGTCGATCTCGACCGCGAGCACCGCGGCCGCTCGGGCCGCGAGGGCCGCCGTGAGCACGCCCGCGCCCGCGCCGAGATCCACGACGCGGTCGTCGCGCCCGACCCCCGCGTCGGTGACGAGCTGATCCGCGAGTCGTCGGCTACCGAGAAAGTGCTGACCGAGCCGCGGCGACCGATCGGCCGGCGCCGGCCCGGGCACGGAACACCATGACCATGTCGTGCCTCCGCCCACAGCCCAGCACATCGGCCGGGTTCGTGCTTCCGAATTAACCTGACGCGATGGCGGAGATGCACGACACGACCGAGGAGTACCTCGAGTCGATTCTCGCCATCGAGGAAGAGGGCGTGGTGCCGATGCGCGCCCGCCTGGTGGAGCGCCTGGGTCTTTCCGCCGCCGCGGTGTCGGAGACGATCGGCCGGTTGAGCGACCACGGCTACGTCGAGCTGCACGGCGATCGCAGCCTCCACCTCACCGACAAGGGCCGCCGGCTCGCCACCACCGTCGTGCGCCGCCACCGCCTGGCCGAACGCCTCCTCGTCGACGTGATCGGTCTCGAGTGGGAGAAGGTGCACCGCGAGGCCGACCGCTGGGAGCACGCGATCTCCTCCGACGTGGAGGAGAAGCTGGTCGAGCTGCTCGGCGATCCGGCGACCTGCCCGCACGGCAACCCGATCCCGGGCTCGAAGCACCACGCCAACGGCGCGCCCACGGTCGCGCTCGCGCGCAGCGAGCCGGGCCCGGTGGTTGTGCGTCGGGTCAACGAACGGCTCGAGATCGACGACGAAGGCATCCGTCTGCTCGCGGCCGCGCGCATGATGCCGGGCTGCGAGGCGACGGTCGTCGAGAACGTCGACGGCTCGGTCACGCTCGACACCGAGACCGGCCAGCACACGCTCCCCAAGCGCGTCGCCGAGAACCTCTACGTCTCCGTTGCCTGACTGATCGAACCGGCATGAGTTGCGGGTCTGTGAGACCCTGAAGTCACGCCGTTTCAGGTGTTAGCCGCCGGCGACCGCGGGGATGATCGAGACGACGGAGCCATCGGTGAGCGGCGTGTCGACACCCTGCATGAAGCGGATGTCCTCATCGGCGACGAACACGTTGACGAAGCGGCGTAACTCGCCCTTCTCGTCGAACAGGCGCTCGGCGAACCCGGCGTGCTGCGCGTCGAGCACCTTCAACGCCTCCGCGACGGTCGCGGCCTCGACCGAGACCTCGGACGCGCCTCCGGCCAGGCTGCGGAGCTGGGTGGGGATGCGAACGTTGACTGCCATGGCCGTCAGGCCTCCTCGATGTCGAACGCGGCGTGGAACGCGTCGAGGTTCGGCGCGATCGTGGCCGTCGGGCCGCTGGTAGGTGCGACTGCCTCGATCGTCTTCAGACCGTGGCCGGTGATGTACACGACCACCCGCTCGTCGGGGCGCACCACACCGTCGGCGGCGAGCCGCTGCAGCGACGCGATGGTCACGCCGCCCGCGGTCTCGGCGAAGATGCCCTCGGTGCGCGCGAGCAGCTCCATCCCCGCGACGATCTCGCCGTCGCTCACCGACGCGAAGCCGCCGCCGCTGTTGCGCACCGCGTCGAGCGCGAAGTAGCCGTCGGCCGGGTTGCCGATCGCGAGCGACTTGGCGATCGTGTCGGGCTTCACCGGGCGAATCGTGTCGGACTTGTCGATGAACGCAGTCGCGATCGGCGAGCAGCCGAGCGCCTGCGCGCCCGACACCCGCACGTGCGGCTCGTCGTCGAGCAGGCCGACGCGGTGTAGCTCGCTGAAGCCCTTCTGGATCTTCGTCAGCAACGATCCGCTCGCAGCCGGCACCACGACGTGATCCGGCGCGCGCCAGCCGAGCTGCTCTGCGGTCTCGAAGGCGAGGGTCTTCGAGCCCTCCGCGTAGAACGGCCGCATGTTGACGTTCACGAACGCCCACTCGTAGATGCCGGCGAGCTCCGCGCAGAGACGGTTCACGTCGTCGTAGTTGCCTTCGATCGCGACGACGTTGCCGCCGTAGATCGCGGTGGTGACGATCTTGCCCTGCTCGAGGTTCGACGGGATGAACACGTAGCTGCGGAGCCCGGCGTGCGCCGCGTGCGCCGCCACGGAGTTGGCGAGGTTGCCGGTGGACGCGCAGGCCGCGACCTTGAATCCGAATTCGAGCGCCTTGCTCAGCGCGATCGAGACCACGCGGTCTTTGAACGAGTTAGTGGGGTTGCGCGTGTCGTTCTTGACCCAGACCTCGCCGAGGCCGAGCTCGGCCGCGAGCCGGTCGGCACGAACGAGCGGGGTGAAGCCGGTGCCGAGGTCGACCGCCGGGTTGCTCGAGACGGGCAGCAGATCGGAGTAGCGCCACAGGCTCGCCGGGCCGGCTGCGATCTTCTCGCGGCTGATCGTGCGGGCGATCGCGTCGTAGTCGTACGCGACCTCGAGCGGGCCGAAGCACCACTCGCAGGTGTAGATCGGCGACACCGGGTATTCCCGGCTGCACTCGCGGCACCGCAAGCCGAGCACGTGACTGTCTACGACGGGTGATTCCTTCACCAATGCCATGTTGTCTCCTCGCTGGTTGCTCTCGACGCGCTCTCGAGCACCTCGAGCGGGAGACCGCTCTTCGGCTACTCATCGGTCAGGCATTGGCACCTCGCTCGAGTGGCCGGCGGTTCCGGTCGCTTCGTGCTGGTTGCCGCGGCGTCGTAGGGCCTGTCCCTCAGCCGCTCTTGATGAGCGCGTATTTCGGATCAGATTAGCAGGGCCGGCGACCGGGCTCCGGGTACGTTCCCGTAGGCTGGCCGCGTGAATCAGGCCGATCCGGCACCGACCGGGCGTGCCCGCGGGCACTCGATCTCGGTGTGCCTCCCGGCACGTAACGAAGCTGCAACGGTGGGCGCGATCGTCCGTGAGATCCGCGCCGAGCTCGTCCCCGGGCTCGTCGACGAGGTCGTGGTCGTCGACGACGACTCCACCGACGCGACGGCCGAGGTGGCTCGAGCCGCCGGAGCGCTCGTCGTCGGCCAAGCCGGCGTGCTCCCCGAGGCCGGGCCCGGCTCGGGCAAGGGCAACGTGCTGTGGAAGTCGCTGCACGCCTGCTCGGGCGACCTCGTGTGCTGGATCGATGCCGATCTGCGCAACTTCCGCGCCGACACCGTCACGAAGCTGCTCGAGCCGCTGCTCGCCGACGACGACACCGTGCTCGTGAAAGCCGGCTACGAGCGCGCGTTCGAAGGCGCGCCGACCGGCGGCGGGCGCGTGACCGAGCTCGTCGCCCGGCCGCTGCTCTCGCTCCTGTTCCCGAAGCTCGCCGACATCGTGCAGCCCCTCGGCGGCGAGTACGCGGCCCGGCGCGACGCACTCGAGGTCCTGCCGTTCGTGGAGGGGTGGGGCGTCGAGCTCGGCCTCCTCGTCGACGTCGTCGAGCGATTTGGGCGCGACGCCGTGGCGCAAGTCGACCTCGGGACGCGCGAGCACCGCAACCGCCCCGTCGACGAGCTCGCTTCGCAGTCGCTCGCGATCATCGCGACCGCCCTGCGCCGCGCCGGACTCATGCAGTTCGACGGTCCCACGCTCGAGCTCATCCGCGCCGACCTCGACGGCAATGTCGACGCCGAGCTCGTCGAGATTCGCGAACGCCCGCCGATCACGACCTTCCCCGCCTACCGCGCCGCGCACCCCTGACCCCAATCCGAACCGGCGCTCATTGGATGAGGGCGGTGCGACCCGCTTCTACCGCGGCCTCCTCCACGAGCAGCGCGGCGCGCGCGTAGGCCTCGCCGGCCTGCCACACGCGATCGGTGAGCGCGAGGACCTCCACTTCCGGGCGGTCGGCCAACGCGTTGCGCGCGTCGTCGGTGACCTGGCCCGCGATGACGGCGACGCGCGGGACACCGAGCTCGGCGCACCAGGCGAGCACGCCGCCCACGACCTTGCCCTCGAGACTCGAGCCGTCGAACTTGCCTTCACCGGTGACGACGAGCGCGGCGCCTTCGAACGCGCTCTCGAGCCCGACCGACTCGGCGATCGCGTCGAAGCCGGGCACGATCTGCGCGCCGATCGCGGCGAGACCGCCCGCGAGACCGCCGGCCGCACCGCCGCCCGTGATCTTGGTCACGTCGACTCCGGTTCGGGTGCGGTACTGATCGGCCACGAGCTTGAGGCGCCGGGCGAGCAGCGCGACCTGCGCGTCGGACGCACCTTTTTGCGGTCCGTAGATGCGCGCGGCGTCGAGGAAGGCAGACTCCACGTCGCAGGCGACCGTCACCTCCATGCCTTGCAGCGACCATCCGAGCGCCTCGACCGCAGCGAGACCGCCGTCGGTCGTCGCGCTCCCGCCGACGGCCACGAGCACGCGCCGGAAGCCCTCACGACGCGCCGCCGCGATCAGCTCGCCCGTTCCCCGCGTGCTCGCGCGCAGCGGATCGTTCCTTCCGGCCACCAAAGCGAGCCCGCTCGCGCGCGCCATCTCGATGACCGCGACGCCCGACGGCAGCACTCCCCACTCCGCGTCGACGGGTTCACCGAGAGGTCCGGTGACCGGCGCGACGCGCCGCGACCCGCCCTGGGAGCGGAGCAAGGTGTCGAGCGTGCCCTCACCGCCGTCGGCGAGCGGAACTTCCACCACGTCTTCGTATCCCGCGCGCCGCAGCCCGGCTGCGATCGCGGCCGCGGCCTCGTCGGCCCGCAGCGTGCCCCGGAACTTGTCGGGGCAGGAGACCGCACGAGTCGCCGGCGCACGAGGGTCAGAGGGTGGGCACACGTCGCATAGATTGACCGCTTCCCCGGCCGTTGTCGCCTCAGGAGATCCGTTGCTCGAACGCGTGCCCGTGCTCGACAAGCACCTCGAAGAATACGAAGAGGCAGCCGGGGCGGAAACACTCGACCGCATCCGTGAGCTCGCGGAGCCGCTCCGCGGCAAGCGCGTGCTCCACGTGAACGCCACGGCGTACGGCGGTGGTGTCGCCGAGCTGCTCGCGACCCACGTCGCGTTGCTGCGCGACCTCGGCATCGACGCCGAGTGGCAGGTGATCCACGGCAGCGACGAGTTCTTCGCCGTCACCAAGCAGGTGCACAACGCGCTGCAGGGTGCCGACGTGGAGTGGAACAACCAGATGGAGCGGGTCTACCTGGAACGCGTCCTCGACAACGCGCTCCAGCTCGAAGGCGACTGGGACTTCGTAGTGATGCACGACCCTCAGCCCGCGGCGATGCTCGAGTACGCACGCAACGCCGGCGTCGCCCACGAGAACACCAAGTGGGTGTGGCGATGTCACATCGACCTCACCGACGCGAACCCGCTCGTGTGGAAGTTCTTCCAAGGCTTCGTCGAGCAGTACGACGCCTCCGTGTGGACGATGCCGCAGTTCGTTCCTGCCGGCATGCCCCGCGATCGCGCCGTGTTCGCGCCGCCGTGCATCGATCCGCTCTCGGTGAAGAACCTCGAGATGCCTCGACCGTTCGTCGAGGAGATCGTGCGCCAATACAGCGTGCGCGCCCACGACCCGCTCGTCGTGCAGGTGAGCCGGTTCGACCCGTGGAAGGACCCGGTCGGCGTCATCGAGGCGTTCCGCATGGTGCGCGAGGAGTTCCCGACCGCCCAGCTCGTGCTCGCGGGCTCGATGGCGACCGACGACCCGGAGGGCTTCCACTACTGGGAGCTGGCCGACGAGGCGCGCGCGGGCGACCCCGACATCCATCTCGTGTCGAACATCCAGCAGGTCGGCGCGGTGCAGATCAACGCGTTCCAACGCGCGGCCGACGTCGTGATGCAGAAGTCCTTGCGGGAGGGATTCGGCCTCACGGTGAGCGAAGCGCTGTGGAAGGGCCGGCCCGTGATCGGCGGGCGCTGCGGCGGCATCACGATGCAGATTCGCGAGGGCGAGAACGGCCACCTCGTCGACTCCGTCGAGAGTGCGGCGCAACGAACCCTCGAGCTCCTGCGCGACCCCGTGCGCGCCGACGCGATGGGCGAAGCCGGCCGCGACATGGTGCGGAGCAACTTTCTCTCGACGCGCGAGCTCGAAGACTGGTTGCGCCTCTTCCGAGACATCGGGTAGCGGCGGATGATCGTCGTCTCGCACCGCGGGCCGTACCGGTTCGAGGCGAACGGCGACGGGAGCTACACGTCGGAACGCGGAGCGGGCGGCGTCGCGAGCGCGCTCGGCGCGCTGATGGAAAAGAGCGATCGCGACATCACGTGGATCGCGGCTGCGATCTCCGACGACGACCGGTTGGCGGCGGAGTCGGGATCACTCGACGATCTCGACATCGACCTCCGGCTGGTCGCCCTCGATCCGGAGCTGCACAGCATGCACTACGACCTCGTGTCGAACAGCGTGCTGTGGTTCCTCTTCCACGATCTCTTCGACAAGATCCGCCGGCCCCGCTTCGACCATCACTTCCGCGAGGCATGGGAGGCGTACCGAACCGTCAACACCGCCTTCGCCGACGCGACCGCCGACGCCGCCGCCCACGGCGAGGTCGTGCTCGTCAACGACTACCAACTCTCGCTGACGGGAGCGCGGCTGCGCGCGCTCCGCCCCGACCTCCGCATCGCGCACTTCACCCACACCCCGTTCTGCGGTCCCGACGACATACGCGTCCTTCCGTCGTACGTGGCCACCGACCTGTGCGCGGCGCTCGCCACCATCCCGGCCGGGTTCCACACCACGCGCTGGGGCCGCGCCTACCACCAGTCGGCGCGCGAGGTCCTGGGCCGGCGCGCCACGATCGCGCCGACATTCGCGGCGACGCTCGGCATCGACGTCGACGCGCTCGAAGCCGTCGCCGGTGGCGCCGACGCCCGCGAGGCTGCGAACCGCCTCGACGAGATCGTCGGTGATCGCCTCGTGATCGCCCGCAGCGACCGGATCGAGCCGTCGAAGAACATCGTGCGGGGGTTCCTGGCCTACGACCGGCTGCTCGAAGGCCGGCCCGGACTGCGGGGCCGGGTGGTGTTCGTGGCGATGCTGTATCCATCGCGGCAGACGCTGCCCGAGTACCTGGCGTACGCGAGTGAGATCGAGCAGGTCGTGGCGCGGGTCAACGATCGGTGGGCGACGCGTGACTGGACCCCGATCGTGCTCGACGAGCGCGATGACTTTCCGCGTTCGATCGCGGCGATGCAGCGATACGACGTGCTGCTCGTGAACCCGATCAAGGACGGCCTGAACCTCGTCGCCAAGGAGGGGCCGGCGGTGAACCGCCGTGACGGTGTGCTCTGCCTCTCACGCGAGGCCGGGGTGTACGACGAGCTACGCGCCGCGGCCATCCCGATCCACCCGTATGACCTCGAGGACGCCGCGAGCGCACTCGATGCCGCGCTCACCACACCGCTCGACGAGCGGGCAGCCATCGCGGCCCGGTTGCGCGACCTCGCGATCGCGCGCACTCCTGCCGATTGGGTCGCCGATCTCGTCGCGCACGCAACGTAGTCAGCCCAAGCGACGCGCGACCTCGGCGAGCAGCTCGACCACGCCGGCCGGACCGTCGACCAGACAATCGACCGCGGCCGGCAGCGCGTCGGGCATCTCCGGCGAACGCACGCCGATGCGAATCGAGCGTTCCAAGCGGCCGTCGCCTTCGGCGTTCGCCAATGCGGTGAACGCGGGAATGTCGCCGATGTCGTCTCCCGCGAACGCGGCGAACGCATATCCGCTGATCAGTGCGTCGACCGCCGTGCCCTTGTCGATCGCGACCGGCGGTCGCAACTCGACGGCGTAGCGCGTTCGCCATTGTGCGAGACCGTGGCGGCGACCGAGATCGGCGGCGACGGCGAGCACCTCGTCTTCCCGATCCGGGCTCATGCGCCAGTGCAGGGTCACGCTCACGCCGGCCTTGCGCTCGACGACCATGCCGCGGAGGCGGGTGTCGGCGTCGGCAGCCGCGGCCGCGACCGCGGCTTCGAACGGGACGACCCGCGGATCGACGCGACGGTCGCCGTCGACCATGAACTCCATGCCGTAGAGGCCGGCGAGCACCAAGCCCGGCACCGGCACCCGCTCCGCGAGGAACTCGACGGTCCGGCCGCTGACGACACCGAGCCGCCCTACCCGCCCGACGAGTTGCTCGAGCGTCTCGATCGCGCCGGGAAGCGCAACCGCGTTGTCGGGGTGATCGACGATCGGAGCGAGTGAGCCGTCATAGTCGAGGAGGATCACAGTGTCCGGCGGCCGCTCGACGAGCGCATCGATCATTGCGGCGACCTCGATCACAGTGGGACGCTACCGGGATGGACGCCAAGACCGCGGCGCGTGAAACCGTCGAAGCGAATGCACAAACCCTGATCGGGCTCAGCCACCGCGTGCACGCGCACCCGGAGCTGAAGTTCGAGGAGACGCGGTCGAGTGAGTGGACCGCCGGCGTGCTCTCCGACGCCGGCCTCGCGGTCGAAGCCGGGATTTGCGACCTCCCGACGGCCTTCTCGTGCCGAATCGGAACCGGGTCACTGCACCTCGCGATCTGCGCCGAGTACGACGCGTTACCCGGCATCGGCCACGCCTGCGGGCACAACATCATCGCCGCGACCGCCGTCGGCGCCGGTCTCGCGTTGGCGAAACTCGTCGACGACCTCGATCTGTGCATCAGCGTGATCGGTACACCGGCCGAAGAAGGCGGCGGCGGCAAGGTGTTCATGTTGGAGCGGGGCGCGTTCGCCGGAGTCGACGCCGCGATGATGGTGCACCCCGCGCCGTACGAAGACCTCACGCCTCGCGTGAGCGCCGTCGCGCATTTCGCAGTCGACTACGAAGGTCGGGCGTCGCACGCGGCCGCGGCGCCGGAGCTCGGCATCAACGCGGCCGACGCGTTCACCGTCGCGCAAGTCGCGATCGGACTCCTGCGTCAGCACCTCCGTGCCGGCGATCAGGTGCACGGCATCGTGACGCACGGCGGCGACGCCGCGAACATCGTGCCGGCGCACGCCGAGGGACTTTGGATGGTGCGCTCGCCGACGATCGCCGACCTCGCCAAGACCCGACCCCGCGTCGAGCGTTGCTTCGAGGCCGGGGCGCTCGCGACGGGCGCCACGCTCGGCATCGCCGACGTGTCGCCGGTGTACTCGCACATGGAGCACGATCACGAGATGGTCGACGTGTACCGCGCCAACGCCGTCGCCCTGGGGCGCGAGCCCGACGACGAGCACGAGATGACGTTCTCGACCGACATGGGCAACGTGTCGCTCGACATCCCGAGCATCCACCCGTGCATCGCGATCGAAAGCGACGGCGCGGTGAACCACCAGCCCGAGTTCGCGGGCGCGTGCATCAACGCGTCGGCCGACCGCGCGGTGCTCGAAGGCGCCCTGGCGATGGCGTGGACCGCGATCGACCTCGCCACCGGCCCGCTGCGCGCGCGCCTCGCCGGCTGACGCGATCCCTACGTCTTGCTGCCCACCACCACGAAGCAGTCCTTGCCGGAGGCGGCGGCCGGAGCGGGGTGCGGGAACCTCGGGAAGAAGTGCGCGTTGGCTCCGACCAGCGTGACGAGCCGGGCGCCCTCGCGGTCGAGACCGCCGCGGCAGTACACGCTGTTCCCGACCTGCTTGTGGCCGGTCCAGTCGGTCGCGGGCGACGCACTCGTGTAGCCGTCGGTCTTGAGCTCGTTCGTCATCACGCTGGCCTGGCCGGTCGCCGCGCCGCCGTTGAGGACGATCAACTTCAACACGCCCGGCGCGATCTGCGGAGCCCGCGGTGTGGTCTTGGGCGTGGTCTTGGTCGTGCCGTTGGGTTTCGTCGTGCTGGTCGTGGTGCTGCTCGTCGACGGTTTCGTCGCGCTGGCGGGACCGTTGTCGTTGCGGTCGCCGATCTGGAGCAGCACGATGCCGATCACGACGGCGACGCCGATGAGCAGTGCTCCGAGCAGCGCCGCGTATCCCGCGCCGCGTGCCACCTCTCCGGTCCCACCGCCGCGCTGTTGCCGACTCATGGGGTCATTCTGCCCCGTCGGGGCCGCTCCGTGCCTCACCGGCTCCCGGGGTCGGCACGACGGCCCTCGATACGCTCACGCCGGCTCTGTTCACGCCGCCGACGGACCCGCCGCACCGTGAGCGGGTCGTACGCCTCGGCCGCGGGGCTGTCGACCACGGCGTACAGCGCGCGGTAGTAGCTGCTCGACGAGAACCCGAATCGGGCCCTGATCTCGGACGTCTTGCTCGCGGGGAGTTGCCACCACGCCCGTTCGAAGTCGAGCAGCGAGCGTTGCGTTTCGGTAAGCGTCATCAACGTTCGATCCTGACCGTTGCGCGCGCGGAATACAAGCACCCTCGGTGATCGCTCGGTCTCGCGTCGTTGGACACGCGCGCGCGGTCTCGACCCACTTCGGGTCGCGCCAACTTCGACAAGCATCACTCACGATCGCCGCCGTGCAGAACGAATCCACCGCCGCGTCACACGGCTAGGCAGGAAGACCTATGCCGAGCGCACCGGGCGCGCCGGCCAGCTCGGTGAGGTCGGCGACATAGGCATCCGCACCGGGGAGTTCCGACCGTCTGTGCGTCGTGAGCACGGCGATGACCGTCATGCCCGCCGCGCGACCGGACGCAACGCCCGAAGGCGCGTCCTCGAGCACGATGCACTCGCCCACGTCGACACCCGGGAGCTCGGCACCCAGGAGATACGGCGCCGGGTCGGGCTCGCCCGCGCTCGTGAGCTCCGGCGTGACGAGGGTTGCCTCATCGACTCGTCGGCGACCTCCACCTCAGAGGCGAGGACGTCGCGTTGCTGGTTCGCTCACGGACGCGATAGTGGGCCCGATCAACAGATCGCTGGGGTTACGAAAGTTCGATGAGTCCGGCGTTGGTAGGTGTGAACCCGCACGCGTCGAAGTAGAACGGCCGAAGGTCATCGGCGAAGTCGACGTGCAGGTATTCGCATCCTGCGTCCGACGCCGCTTCCCGAGAGCGGCGGACCAGCTCGACACCGACGCCGCGTCGCCGCGCGTTCTCGGCGACCATCACGTCCTGCAACCATGCATGTACCAGCCCATCCCAGAGGACATTCGCGAAGCCGACAAGGCCGCTGTCCGCTCGGGCGACAACCCAACCGAGACTGTGGCGCTGCACCTGGTCAACCCAGTTCCACTCGGTCGCGTCGAACACGCGCGTCCCGAACGCCTGCGCGTGAAGGGCATTGATTTCGGTGTTGTCGAAGCCACCACGCCACTCGTACGTGACCGTCATCAATACGTATGATGCCTGCTCGCGGCGCGTTATGCCACGAGCGCAGGCGCACGAACTACGCCGGCGCGGCTCTTCCCAAACGCGTGTCCCCGAGCGACGGGTCTGGTGTGCCCTCGATTGCGGCTCCGCGCCGCTCGCGATCACGGCCGACGCGCAGCTATGCGGGTGTCGACCGCTCCGACGTTCGGTGAAAGTCCAGTCGATTGTCGGAGGCCAGCAGACGCGATTGCCTCGAACCTCAGCTTCTTCCGACTCCAGCTGGAGCGCGGCGACGGGTCTTCGTCGCTCGAGCTGCGGGTCGCCGGGTCCGTCGTGCGGGTGTGATTGTCCAGTCGATCTGGACGCCGAGGGCGGCTGCGTAACGGGCGACCGTCGACAGTCTGGTGTCGGCGCCCGACTCGAAACGCGTGACCTGACCTTGGCTCGTTCCCATGCGGTCGGCGATCGCAACCTGGGTGAGGCCGGCGGCACGTCGGCAGTCCGCGAGCTGGCGCGCGAGCTCGCGGCGCTCGAGCGCGGCGGCGACGCGCAGATGCACGTCGGGATCGTCGGATGCGAGCTCGTCGATCAGGGTGTCGACGTCGTCCTTGCGAGCCATGACCCAAGCATAACCTAGGTTTGGGTTATTCGTCTCGGGCGCGCGCTCGCCAGTCGGTGAGAGCCGGGTATCGGAATCGAACCGATGACCTGCTGATTACAAGGCGCCGCCTAACGCACGCCGGCGAACGTCACCGGCCACCAGCGGGCGTCGTACGGGGGAGCGAACGTCGCCGAACCCCTCCGGGCGTCAGCGCGCGCGCCATGAACGCGCCATGGACATTTGGCCGGCGTTCGCAATCGACGCGTCGCGATCTACACCATCCGACTAGCTGATTACCTGTTAGCTGCCGCGTTCGACGACGACCAACGGTCAACATGCACTCGTTCATTGACTTGAGATCGCCCACTGAGTTCGCGTAGCGGCGAAGGCGCGTCCGGCGACCGAAGGTCATACGCGATCGCGGCCGGGGAGATCGTCGAATCGGCGTTGACGCCCGATAACACGCGCCCCAAACGACCGCACCCGATGTTCTCAGAACGCCGGGACCGAGGCGTCCGCGAGCACGCGTGTCGGTCGCCTCGTTAACCGGCGACGGCGAAGAGGTGCCATGGCTCGGGAACGCCCTTGAGTACTCGTTCGCCGCGATCGACGAATTCGAGCCCCGCGCCTGCCGTGAGGTCTTTGACGGTGCGTGACACGAGTATCTCGCCCGGTCCGGCGCAACTCATAACGCGTGCCGCGATGTGGACGGCAATGCCGCCGACGTCATCACCCCGGAGCTCGACCTCGCCGGTATGGGCGCCCGAACGGATCTGCAATCCGAGCGCGGCGGCCTGCTGGTTGAGTCGTTGCGCGCAGTTCACCGCGCGTCCGGGTCCGTCGAAACGGGCGAGGATCCCGTCGCCGGTCGACTTGATCAGGATCCCTCGGTGGCGGTCGACTTCCGTGCGGCACAGTTCGTCGTGCCTGTCGAGCATGTCTCGCCAGCGTGCGTCACCAACTGCCACGGCTTGGTCGGTGGAGGTAACGATGTCGGTGAACAACACCGTCGAGAGCACGCGGTCACTGACCGCCGGCGCGGTCGCGGTCCCGTCCACGTTCGCATATTCGAGCAGGAAAGGGCGGATGAGACCGAGCGTCTCGTCGTAGTCCAACGGCCGCCAGCTTGCGTGATGATCGCCCTCGGTAATGGCGAGTCGCGCGTTCGGGATGTTCGCAGCGAGGTACTCCGCGGTACTCACGCGGACAATCGGGTCGTTGCGGCACTGGGTGATCAGGGTCGGGGCTTGGATCAGCGGGAGCGCGCCAGTCATGTCGCTGTCGAAGTTGCGTCGCATGATCTCGCCTGCCATCGCCGGAGTACACGCGTATCGCTCGAAGCGCGCGAGCTGGGGCAGGACCGTCTCCGGGTCCGGAGCATGTTGCACGAACGCATCGATAACCCTGCCCGTCGTCCAGTTCTCGACGATCGAATCGACGAGGTCGTCCACTGGCATCGGTATCTCCATCACGCCCGGGCAAGCAGCGGCCCACAGGACGAGTGCGGTCACACGCTCGGGATACGTCGCACTGAACAACTCACTCAATGCACCCCCTTCCGACACCCCCATCAGCGCAGCCCGTTCCAGACCCACCGAGTCCATGACCGCGCGGAGATCGTCCATGCGATCCTCCAGCGTGCCGAGCCCGAGCGACCGGTCCGACAAGCCCGTGCCCCGCTTGTCAAGAATCACCAGTCGGCAGAAATCGGCGAGCTGGTCGAGAAATGCGCTGTAGAACGCGTATTCCCAGTTGAGCTCGACGTGAGACATGAACCCCGGCACATACACGAGGTCGACTGGGCCCTCACCAACGACCTGGTAGGCGATGGTCAGCTCGCCGCTCTTCGCGAACCTCGTTTCCGGCTGCAGCACCACACCCTCCTCGCCGCCACCCTAACGAGACCAAGAGCGTGACCCTCCCATCATGTGCTTCCCCGAACGACCGTTCACGGGCGCCACTCATCGCCGGTTATGCGTATGATCGACCCCTTCGGCGTTCGACGGAGGTCCGATCGTTTGTTGAGGCCGGCAGCGTTATTGCCTTGAGCCTCAGTTTCGTCTCCCGGGAGAAGGAGCGCGGCGATGCGTCTTCGTCGCTCGAGCCGCGGGTCGCCGAATCCGTCGTGCCGGTGTGATGGTCCAGTCGATCTGGACGCCAAGGGCGGCTGCGTAACGAGCGACCGTCGACAGCCTCGTGTCGGCGCCGGACTCGAAACGCGTGACCTGGCCCTGGCTCGTTCCCATGCGTTCGGCGATCGCGACCTGGGTGAGGCCGGCGGCGCGGCGGCAGTCGGCGAGTTGGCGTGCGAGTTCGCGGCGCTGGAGTGCGGCGGCGACGCGCAGATGGACGTCGGGGTCGTCGGCTGCGAGCTCGTCGATCAGGGAGTCGAGGTCGTCCTTGCGGGCCATGACGCAAGTCTAACCTAGATTTGGGTTATCCGTTTCGGGCGCGTGCTCGCCAATCGGTGAGCCGCCGCTCCGCGAGGCGGATTTCGTCGGGCGGTGTGCGCTGGGTCTTCTTGCTGAATGCGGAGAGCGCCAGGAGGACCTGGCTGCTCTTTCCCTCAGCCGCGAAGAGGACGCGGTAGGTGGCTTGGCGGCCGTCGGCGCGCACCTCGTACAAGTCGCCGCTGAGGTGCCGCGCGACGGGCAGACCGTTGACCTGAACATCTTTCATCGCCGCGAGTATCTCGTCGCGATCATCGCTCGACAAACGCGCCGCGGTCAGGAAGTCTCGAACCGGGTTGCGACCCGCCGCAGTCGTGTAGAAGCGCCAGTGCCGAGGGCCCGATTTGGGACCGTCACGTGCCGGTTGATGCTTGTCGTGAGTTCTCGTGCGCCTCTCGTGCGCCTCTCGTCGCGTGCAGACCTTGCGTGCAGACCTTCCGTGCAGAGGTTGCGTGCAGGCCTCGCCGATACCAGCGGTTCCGGCCTGACGCGCAAATCGCCGCAAGGTAGTCACGTACCGCTTCTGCACAGTGCCCTGCTAAGTCCGTTGCGCAGCGCGCCGCGAACCGTTGACTCCGCAACGCGCTCGGACGGACTGCGACGACGGCGCGGTCGTGCTCATCGACGGTGATTCCGTGAACGTTCGTTGTCGTTCGCACGAGCGATAACGTGACGACGACTCGAACGGGCGCGTCGGGACCTCTGCTGATGCCGCTTAGCGGCATCAGCAAGTCTGTGAGCCTCTTCAAGGAGCGTTCCGCGGTGGAACTGTCGAGTTGTCGCGAGATGGGTCTGTCGGGCTCGGGGAGGTCGTCATACGCGCTGTGCAGATCGGACTCGCGATGTGTCGTGCTCGTGCTGATTCCGCGCGGGACGCGCGTCGGCATTTCCGAATGCAAGTTCGTGACGCCTTTTCGCTGGGGTCTTTCGATCGGGAGAGTGCGGCGATCAAGGAGTCGGTGACGCGGGCTGGGCTTGTGCAATTGCGATCTCGGGGACAAGGCGTTGATCGTGATCGTGCGGGGTGGCGTCGACGTTGTGCAGTTGGGGGTGCGGTGATCTCGGCTCGTCGGGACTCGTTGTTCGCCGCGGTATCCGCGGCCGTGAGCCTCGCGCCGCCATCAGACGACCGCCTGTGCGGCCTCGTAGCGGGCGAACTACGCAGGGGTACTGCGCAGAACTTTGCACAGTGGGCGCGGGCAGACCTTCGGTACAGACCTTCGGTACAGACGCGCGTTGAGGGGCTGCACGCCACCAGAGTCAGGCGTCGCTCAGTTCGGGCTCTTTCGGCACGACGCCGTTACCGACCTACGAGCAGCCAAGTTGATGACGCGTGGTCATCGATGTCACCGTGTCCGGGTCCACCGTGTCCGGCGTCTCGGGTCGCGGCTCACACGACGCCGACGGCTGACGGCCGACGCCGTGTCCGGCATCGCCGATGCATCGGTGTGATCAGAAAATTCTCAAGTTATTTGTCGCGCGCGCGGGGTCGAGCGCGCTATTACCGGGCATGGGAACAACAACGAACGGGTCCACCGAACAACGAAAGCGAGCGGACCAGCGCGGGCAGCAGGTGCTGCTGCTCACGATGAGCGAAGCCGCGCGAGTGTTGTCGATCGGGCGAACGACGATGTACGAGCTCGTCGGAGCCGGGGATATCGAGGTCGTACACATCGGCCGTTGCGCCCGCGTGCCGGTCGCCGCCCTCCAGGTGTTCGTCGAGCGGCGACGCCGCCCCGGGACTACCGTTCGCTCGACAACGAGTGCGGCCCGGGCCAAGCAGCAACTTGACCCGGGCCAGCCGACCAACCTGAGGTAACAGGAGGCCGACATCATGAGCGTGAACCGACGCGCGACCAAGCGCGGGACCCGCTGGGACGTTCGCTTACGCCGACCCGACGGCAGCTCCTACAAGCGGACCTTTCGCACACGGCGCGAGGCCGACGCGTTCGAGGCGCGGGAACTTGCCGACCGGAGTCGAGGAACGTGGCACGACCCGACGCGCGCCATGGTCCCGTTCAAGGACTGGGCCGAGCAATGGCTCGCAAACAGCGCTGGCAAGCGACCGAGGACGCTCGTCTGGTATCGAGACGTCATCAACTTGCACCTTGTGCCGGCGCTCGGCGATCGGCCGCTCGGCTCGATCACGCCGCTCGACGTCCAGCAGCTCATGAATGACCTTGGTGCGCGCGTCGCGCCGACCACGACCCGGGGCTACTACGCAACGTTGCGCGCCATCCTCAACGGCGCGCTCAACGCCGATCTCATCGGACGCTCGCCCTGCCGCGGGATCAAACTCCCGAAGGGAACCGCCAAAATCCGGCGCATCGCAGAACCGACCGACGTGCAGAGACTCGCCGATGCCATCGGCGACGACTACCGGGCCATGGCCCTGCTCGCAGCCGAGTTGGGCCTCAGGTGGGGCGAATGTGCCGGCCTGCAGGTCGCCGACGTCGAGATGCTGAGCCGAACCGTCACGATTCGCCGCAACCTCGGTGAGGTGAAGGGGGTCGTGATCATCGGTGAACCGAAGACCGCCGCGGGTTGTCGAACGATCGCGGCCTCCAAGCCCCTCATCGCCGAGCTGGCCGAACACATGAGCCGGCGCGGCCTTACGGCCGAGCAGGCCGACGCGTGGCTCTTCGCCGCGCCGCAGGGTGGTCCTCTGCGGTACTCGCTCTTCCGTTCCCGCGTCTGGACGCCGGCAGTCACCAAGGCTGACCTCGGCGGGCTGACCTTCCACTGCCTCCGCCACTCGGCCGCGACCGCGTGGGTCGCCGCCGGTGTCGATGTCCGGACCGCACAGCATCGTCTCGGCCACTCGACCGGGCGGCTCGTCCTCGACCTCTACGCGCACGTCGCGACTGACGCCGACCGTGCCGCTGCCGATCTCATGGCGGAGAGATTGTTTGCTCGGCCGGACGACGCCGAAGCACGCTCCGCGCCATAGACGCGCCATGGTCTGTTTCGATCGCCGACTCATTCGCGCCTCACATGCAGTGCGACCTGCGACTTCGCGAGAGCCGGGTATCGGAATCGAACCGATGACCTGCTGATTACAAGTCAGCTGCTCTGCCAACTGAGCTAACCCGGCGCAGGACGGCGCGGGTTCCGGTGCGCAACGCGCCGCCGCCGTCCTTGTTGGGAAATAGTACGTCGGTGGCGACGCGGTTCGGCAGTTTCGGCGTGACATAGCGTGCCCGGCCGTGGCTGATCCCGTTCGGCTCGCGAGCTCCGTCGTCGAATCGCTCGACCGGCGTGACACAGTCGCTCTTCATGCGCTCGTGCCGAAGCGTTTCTGGGGTTGGCTGGACACCTACCTCCACGAGGCAGACGGCTGGCAGGCGATCACGCAGCTGGCGGGCGAACCTCGACGGTTGACCGGGGCGCGACTCCTGGACGCGAACATGGCCCGCCTCACACTCGTTGGTCCGAACGGCACGGCGTTCGTCACTGTCACGTTCGACGAGCACGACATGGTCAAGGGCTTCGCGTTGGATGCGGAGGAATTCGAAGGCATCGGCACGATCGTCGTCACCTGCCCCGATGAGCGCACAGCTGAGCTCCGGGCCTTTTATGCCGCGCTCGTCGGTGAGGAGCCACGACGGCGCCCGCGGCTGCACTTCGGGGAGGGCAACGACTACCGGCCCCCACGTTGGCCCGACCCTGAGTACCCCCAGCAGATGCATCTCGACCTCCACGTTCGCGATCTGAACGCCTCGCACCGGCTCGTGGTCGAGCAAGGAGCGACGCTGCTGGCCGACCGCGACTCGCACCGTACCTACGCCGATCCGATCGGCCATCCGTTCTGTCTCTCTCCCGGCGACGCGGACGCACTGTGGCGGGTGGTCATCGACTGCGACGACGCCACCGAGATGTCGGCGTTCTACGCGGAGCTCCTTCGCGGCGACCCGGTGCCCGAGCTCGCGTTCCAAGAAGTCTCCCCGTACTTCGCGCCGCGCTGGCCCGACCCCGCGTTCCCCGCCCAGATGCATTTCGACGTCAAGGTCAGTGACCGCACGAACGTGCAGGAACGGATCGAGCGGCTGGGCTCGGTCCGTCTACCACCTCGAGGTGGAAGCTGCCCCGTCTACGCAGATCCGGCCGGTCATCCGTTCTGCCTCTGTTTGCACGGCGAGTAGCACGTAGCGCCGTCAGGATCGCATCGCGGCGCGTCGTCGTGCGATCTCGTGACACGCGAGCGCGGCTGCGGCCGCGACGTTGAGCGACGCGATCGCCCCGCGCATCGGGATCGATACGAGCACGTCGCACCGAGCGCTCGTCAAACGGGCGAGACCCCGGCCCTCGGAGCCCAGCACGAGCACGAGCGACTGGTCGGCGAGCTCGAGATCGAAGAGCGAGCGATCGTCGGCGCCGGCGTCGAGGCCGATCGTCCAACATCCGGCACGCCGGGCCCGATCGAGCGCCGCCGGGATGCCGCCGGCGAGCGCGATCGGGAGATGCTCGATCGCGCCGGCGGCGGCCTTCGCCACCACGGGCGTGATCCGCGCGCTCCGATGGCGCGGCAGGATCAGACCCGTCGCCCCGGCCGTCTCGGCTGCGCGCGCGACGGCGCCGAGATTGCGCGGATCGCTCACACCATCGAGCGCGACCACGAACGCGGCGGGCGCCTGCAGCAGCTCGTCGAGATCGACAGGACGCAAGGGCGCCGCCGTCGCGATCACGCCCTGGGGCACATCGCTGCGCGCGAGCGCGTCGATGCGCTCGGGGCTGACCATCTTCAGGACGCCACCCGCGAGCTCACGGATCTCGTCGAGGGCGGGATCGTCACGCGCCGAGCTCGACATCACAATGCTCCGCACGGGGCGCCGGCCCGCGCGCAGCAACTCGAGCACGGCCCGCCGTCCCTCCACCTGCTCACCGCCCAACGCGTCGCGCGTCGAGCGGTTGGGCGCCGGCATCAGCCCTGGCGCCAGACCGTGCCGTTGGGCGTGTCCTCGAGAACGATGCCGCGCCCCAGCAGCTCGTCGCGGATCCGGTCGGCGCCGGCCCAGTCCTTGGCCGCGCGCGCCGCGTCCCGCGCGGCGACGAGCGCCGCGACGTCGTGTTCCATCTCGGGTGCCGCGTCCGAGAGCACGAGACCGAGCGCCTCCGCGAGCGACCGGACCGTCGCGATCAGCTCGGCGGCGTCGTGCTCTCTGCCGTCGTCGAACGCGGTATTCGCCTCGCGGCGCAGCGTCTGCAAGACCGCGATCGCGGCGGGCGTATCGAAGTCGTCGTCCATCGCGGCGCGAAACTCGGCCGAGTCGCGCGCCGCGACTTCGGGCAGCTCTGCCGCGCGCGCTCGGCGCAGCAGCGCGTCGAACGACTCGACGTCTTTCTGCGCGTCGCCGAGCTCTTTCGCGCCGACTTCCATCTGGCGGCGATAGTGCGTCTTCAACACGAGCATCCGGAACGCACGCGGGTCGTAGCGGTCGAGCACGTCGGCCAAGGTCGTGAAGTTGCCGAGCGACTTCGACATCTTCTCGCCGTTGACGTTGAGCATCGCGTTGTGCACCCAGTGCCGTGCGAACACGTGACCCGCACCGAGCGCCTGGGCCAGCTCGTTCTCGTGGTGCGGGAACACGAGGTCTCGGCCGCCGCCGTGGATGTCGAACCCCTCGCCCAGGATCTCGAGCGCCATCGCCGTGCACTCGATGTGCCAACCCGGACGCCCGGGACCCCACGGCGAGTCCCAGCTGGGCTCACCCGGCTTCGACGCCTTCCACACCGCGAAGTCGACCGGACTGCGCTTGCGCTCGTCGACCTCGACGCGCGCGCCCGCGCTCTCGAGCAATTCCGCGAGCGTGCGGTGCGAGAGGCCGCCGTACTCCGGCAACGAATCGACCTGGAAGTAGACGCCCTCGCCCTCGATCACGTACGCGTGACCCTTGTCGACCAGCTCGGTGATGATCTTCTGCATCGGCGCGATCCACTCGGTCGCGCGTGGCATCTCGTCGGGCGGGAGGATGTTGAGCCGCTCGAACTGCTTCGAGAACTCGGCTTCGTACTTGCGGGCCAGCTCCGATTCGGTCGTGCGCTCGCGCTGGGCGCGGTCGATGATGTTGTCGTCGACGTCGGTGACGTTGCTGACGTACGTGACCTGGTAGCCGCACCAGAGGAGGTACCGGCGGATCGTGTCGAACGAGATCTCCTTGCGCCCGTGACCGAGGTGGGGCACGTCGTAAGGGGTCGGGCCACACACGTACATCGAGACGCAGCCCGCGCGCTTCGGCACGAAGTCGACCTTGGCGCGCGCCGCGGTGTCGTAGATCCGGAGCACGGATGGAGGCTACCCAGCGGCGACGAATCGAACGGCCGATTAGCCGCGCGAGAGCAGCGCCACGGCCCAGACCGCGATGCCCTCGGCCCGGCCGATCGCGCCGAGGCCCTCGGCTCGCTTCGGCCGCACCGACACGTGGATGCCTCGACCCATCGGCTCCTTCGCCGGCGCGAGCACGGCCGTCAACTTTGCGGCCATCTCGGCCATGTGCGGCGCGAGACGCGGAGTCTCCGCGGCGATCACGACGTCGACGTTGTCGATCCACCAGCCGGCGTCGGCGATCCGCGAGACGACCTCGCCGAGCATCGCGAACGAGTCGGCGTCGCGCAGGCTCTCGTCGGAGTCGGGGAACAACGTGCCGAGATCGGGCATGCCGGCCGGGCCCAGGAGCGCGTCGGCGACTGCGTGCGCGACGGCGTCGCCGTCGGAGTGTCCGGAGAGCCGCGGCGCGTCGGCGATCTCCACGCCGCCGAGCACCAGCGGGGGATCCGCTCCGAACGGATGCACGTCGAATCCGAGCCCGACGCGGTTCCTCACGCGCGGGCTCCGTCGAGCAGCGCCTGGGCAAGCTCGAGATCGTCGGCCAGCGTCAGCTTCAGGTTTCGGCGTTCGCCTTCGACCACCACCACGACCCCCCCACCCGCCTCCACGAGCGCGGCGTCGTCGGTTTCGACGCCGCCGGATCGGTGAACGGACCGCAACACGTCGGCGCGAAATGCCTGCGGAGTCTGCACGCCGACCAGTCCGTCGCGCGGGATCGTCTCCACGACGCGCGCACCCTTCACTCGCTTCACCGTGTCGGCCACGGGCAGCGCGGGCACTGCGCCGTCGGCGCCGTCGGCGATGGCCTGCACGACGAGCTCGAACAACCGGCGCGACGCGAGCGGTCGGGCCGCGTCGTGCACGACCACCACCTCCGCGTCGTCGGGCACGAGCGCGAGGCCCGCGCGCACAGAATCGGAGCGGGTGGCCCCCCCGACGGTGGTCAGCACACCTCCCGGCGGAGTCCAACCGGTCGCAGCGGGCAGCACGACCACCACCCCGTCGCACGACTCCCGGGCGACCCCGACCGCGCGATCGACCACGCTCGCGCCACCGAGCCGGGCGAATTGCTTGGCGGCGCCGAAGCGCGTTCCGCCGCCGGCCGCCACGACGATCGCCCAGGTCCGCACGCCCCAGTATTGCTTACTCAGACCCGCTCACTGTCGAGCCGTGCAAACAACAGGCGACCGGCCTGGGTCGGCACCACCGACGTGATCTGGAGCATCACATCGGGACCGCCGACGAGCTCGGAACCGCCGTTGACGACGACCATCGAACCGTCGTCGAGGTGACCGACCCCTTGGCCCTCTTCCTTTCCTGCACGCGTGAGCGCGACGCGCACGAAGTCGCCCGGGACGATCGCGGGCGCGAGCTCCTGGGCCAGGCGCCGGAGGTTGCAGGTCGGTACGCCCTGCAACTCTGCGTTGCGCGCCAACGGGTTGTCGTTCGTGAGCAGACGCAGCTGCAGTCGGCGCGCGAGCGCGACGAGCTTCGCATCCACTGCATCGTGCTCCACCACTTCGTCGTCGAGCACGAACACGCGGGAGACGCCTTCGCGTTCCAGCAATTCGAGCGTCTCGAGCCCGCGGCGCGCCCGGCGCCGGCGCGTGTCGTCGGACGAGTCGGCGAATCCCTGCAACTCGTCGAGCACGAACCGCGCGACCATCAGATCACCGCCGACCACACCTGCGCGCGCGAGCGCGAGCAACTGCCCGTCCATCAACACCGACGTGTCCACGAGCAGCCCGTCGCGGGCGTCGAAGGCCTGGGCGCGCACGAGCGGACGGGTCGAGAGACCGAACGACTCCAGCACCGCGACGCTCTGGTGCGACAGCACCCGGAACCCGAGCCAGCCCATGATCCAGGCGGCGAGACCGGCGATCGGCGCCGCGACACGCACGGAGAGCAACAGCGCGAACGGCAGCACGAACACGAGGGCGATCGCTCCGCCGGCGATGGCGCCGAGCGTGCCCGCGATGAACTGCGCCGGCGACTTCGTCTCCACCCGCCGCTCCACCGCACCGAGGGCCCGGTCGAGGAGGCGCCCGAAGAATCCTCCGGCGACGTACCCGAGGAGGCAGCCGAGGACGCCGCCGAGCCCGTCGGTCGGTGCTCCGAGCGCACGGGCGGCCCAGAAGCCGACCGCGGTGCCCAGCACCACGACGAACAGGCGTACTCCCTCGACGAACATCGGCTCCCTCGTCGACGTCTCCGGCCCCGAGAACAGTCGGGTCCGTGAACGGCGGACTCAACCGGCTCTTGCCGACCGCACTCGGTGAACAAAGTCTGATCGGCCAGTCACCTCAGGCCGGGAGCGGATCCTGCCGAAGAGAAGGTGACAATTGTCACGGGGGAGGCCACGAGAAAACGCTCGTATAGCCTCCGGAGCGAACTGGGACGGGACGAGATGGCGGCACGCCAGCAGGTGCTCGACAAGACCGACCTCTTCGGGACACTGCCGCCCGAACTCCTCGGTCAGCTGAGGGACCGGACCGAGCTCGCGCGATTGCACCGCGGCGACGTCATCTTCGAGAAGGGCGACCCGGCCACCAGCCTGTACGTCGTCTTTTCCGGTCGGGTCGCGATCGCGGCGAAGGCCGCCGACGGTCGGGAGTCGGTCATCTCCGTGCTGGGACCGGGCGCGCTGTTCGGCGAGATGTCGATGTTCGACGGCGGGAAGCGTTCGGCGCACGCACGCGCGTTGACGACGGTTCACCTGATCGCGGTCGGGTTCGAAGACGTGCGCGAGGTGCTCGCGCACCGACCCGACGTGCTCTGGGCGGTGGTTCGCATCCTCGCTCGGCGCCTGCGCGCGACCGACGAAGCGTTGGCCGACGCCATGTTCCTCGACGTGACCGGGCGAACCGCCAAGCGACTGCTCGCGCTCGCCGAAGGCGACGACTACTTCCGCATGCCGCTGACGCAAGAGGAGCTCGCCGGCATGGTGGGCGCGTCGCGAGAGCGCGTGAACAAGGCGATCGCGATGTTCGTCAAGCTCGGCTGGCTCGAGATCTCCGGGCGCAGCCAGTACCACATCCTCGACCGAGCCGAGCTCGAAGCCCGGGCGAACTCCTAGCCAGGCGCAGATCCGGAGGCCCCGGATCGTCGACCGAAGCCTCACGGTCGATCGAGGGCCGGAGGTCGCAGCCGCATCGAATCAGGTCTGGGGCGGCAAGAACCAGTTGATCGTGCGGTCCCAGCACTCGGCCGCGTCGGCCGAGCGGTGCGCGGGGCGCTCGGGATCGTGTGCGAAGCCGTGGTCGGCGTCGTCGACCACCACGATCTCGCAATCGGTGCGGCCGCCCCACGCCGCGCGCAACGCGTCGATGTCGGCGGCCGGCGTCCACGGGTCGACCGACCCGAAGATCGCGAGTGTCGAGCACATGTGATCGGCGACTTCGAGCGGCTCGATCGTGTGCCCCGGACCCTTGAAGACGTCGGGCGTGCGCAGCATGCCGTAGAAGGAGACGGCGGCGTCGAAACGATCGCTCGCGGCTGCCTTCAACGTGTAGAGGCCGCCCATGCAGAAGCCGAGCACGCCGACGCGTGCCACGCCGTCTTCCACCACGAGGAGATCCGCCGCGCTCGAGAGCATCTCGAGTTGCTGGTCGTCGCGCAGACCCTTGACGACCGAGAATCGCTCTTCGGTGGTCGTGCCGCGCTCGTCGGCGGGAACGCCCGCGAACGGCTCCACCGCACACACGGCCAGGCCGTGCGTGGCGAGCCGGCGGGCCATGTCCTCGAAGAGCGGCCGCATACCGCCGATGTCGGGATGCAGCACCACACCGGCGCGAGGCATGCCGTCGGGCCGCGCATGCACTGCGGGAACGTCGACCGCGTCGAGTGCCAACGTCACCGGCTCGACACTTACGTCGAGCTCACGTCCTTCGCGCAAATGACCCATGGATGCGGGAATCTATCCTTCCGCTCGAGCGACTCGGTTCACGAGTAACGGTCGAGGATCGAGCTCTCGGCGACCCGGGCCAGGCCGTCCTTGATCGCGCGGGCCCGAGCCTCGCCCACTCCCTCGACGCCGACGAGATCCGAGATGCTGGCGCGCATGATCTTGGGCAGGCGGCCGAATCGCTCGATCACGTGGTCGGAGATCGCCTCGGGCAGGCGCGGGATCCGATTGAGGAGCCGGTAACCCCGCGGCTGCACCGACGAGTCGAGATCCATCTCGGACGGCAGGCCGAGCAGCGAGGCGACGACGCGCAGATCGAGCAGGTCTTCGTCGGAGAGGTCGCCGAGTTGGGTGATGACGTGCTCGAGGGTCCGGCTTGCCGACTCGACGAAGTAGTCGCGTCCGACGAGCCGCCGGTCGTCGTCGACGCCGCCAGTCAGCTCTTCGAGCTGGAGCTCCACCAGGCGGCCGTCGTCGCCGAGCTCCACGACGTAGCCCTCGATCTCGTCGGCGATCCGCCTCACCATCTCGGCGCGCTGGAGCACGGTCGCGACGTCGCGGAGGGTCACGAGGTCTTCCACCTCGAGCGCCGACAACGCGCCGGTGACGCCGTCGAGGCGCGCTTTGTAGCGGCCGAGGATCTGGAGCGCCTGATCGGCGCGCGCGAGCACCCGCGGGATGGCAACCAGTGTGCGCTTGTGGCCCCGGTAGTGGACCGACACCACGCCCATCTCCTCGGAGACCGTGAACACCGGCACCTCGATCTGGCGGGCGACCCGCTCGGCGGTCCGGTGGCGGGTGCCGGTCTCGGAGGTCGGGATGTCGGGGTCGGGAACGAGATGGACGTTGGCCCGCGCCACGCGGGTCCCGTCGGAGGCGAGGATGATCGCGCCGTCCATCTTCGCCAACTCCGAGAGCCGTTGCGGCGTGAACTCCGCATCGAGCAGGAACCCGCCCGAGCAGATGTTGAGGACCGCGGGATGGTCGCCGACGACGATCAGCGCTCCCATCTTCGCCTGCAGGATTCGGTCGATGCCTTCGCGCAGCGGCGTTCCGGGCGCGACGAGCCGGAGCGCGCCGTAGAGGGGTTCCGATCGGGGCTGAGCCACGGTCCTCTCCAGGTCGGATGGTTGACCGAGGGTACCCAAATTGTGGGGCTACAAGCTCAGAAGACGGTCAAATCGTGAGCCCGGCCACGTGGCGCGCTTCGGCGAGCTCGTGCACCCGGATCAGCTCGATTCCGGAGACGTCGGGAGTCGAGGCCGGCACGATCGCGCGGGCGAACCCGAGCCGCTGCGCCTCGCTGAGGCGCCGGCCGATCTGCGGCACCTGGCGCACCTCACCGCCCAACCCCAGCTCGCCGACGACGACGGTGTCGGCCGGGACCGAGACGTCGTCGCGCGCGCTCGTGATCGCCAGCGCGACCGCGAGATCGGCGCCGGGCTCGGCCACCTTCACGCCGCCCGCCACGCTGGCGAAGATGTCGTGACCCGCCAACCCGACGCCGGCACGTTGCTGCACGATCGCGACGAGCATCGCGAGGCGTCCGCTGTCGAACGACTGCGCGACGCGCCGCGGCATGGGAGCGGGCGTCGGCACGACGAGCGCCTGCACCTCGACGCACAGCGGACGCGTTCCCTCGAGCACGGCCGCGACGACCGAGCCCGACGCGCCCACGCGCCGGTCGGAGAGGAACAACGCGCTCGGATCGGACACCGGTACGAGCCCATCGCCCGTCATCTCCATCAGGCCGAGCTCGTCGGTGGGTCCGAAGCGGTGCTTCAGCGCGCGCAGCATGCGAAGGGCATGGTGGCGATCGCCCTCGAACGACAACACGGTGTCGACGACGTGCTCGAGGGTGCGCGGGCCGGCGAGCGATCCGTCTTTGGTGACGTGACCGACCAGCAAGGTCGCCACACCCAGTTCCTTGGCGAGCCGCTGCGCCCGTGCGGCGCCGTCGCGCACCTGACTGACCGAACCGGGCCCACCCGGTGCGTCCGGATCCTGCACGGCCTGGATGGAGTCGATCGCGATCACGTCGGGGCGCATCGCCTCCACGTGGGCGCACACGTGCGGCAGGGAGGTCTCGCACACCACCAGCAGATCCGACGCGAGCGTGCCGAGGCGGCCCGCGCGCAGCCGCACCTGCGCGGCCGACTCCTCCGCGCACACCAGCAGACAGCGGGCGCCGTCGGCCGCCATGGCGCCGAGCGCCTGGAGCACGAGCGTGCTCTTGCCCATACCGGGCTCGCCGCCGACCAGCGTGAGCGACCCCGCCACGAGACCGCCACCGAGGACGCGGTCGAGCTCGGGCACGTTCGTCGCGCGTTTGGGCGCCCCGAGCGGGTCGACGTCGGCGAGGGGCACGGGCTGCGCGCCGGCATCGGCCCGGCTCGTGACCCGCTCCCGCTCGACCGCGGCGAGGGTGCCCCACTCGTCGCACTGGGGGCAGCGCCCGAGCCACTTCGGCGACTCGTGCCCGCAGGATCCACACCGGTGACGAACAAGTGTTCGTGTCATGCGGGCACTGTACTTCGCCCCTGAGACAGTCTCGGTGCATGGCCCCGTGCCGCCCGATCTGGTTCGTTCGCGAGAACGATCCGTGGTTATCTCCTCCGGGAGTCACGCGCATCGCCTCGCGGTTGGAGTTGGCCGAACAATGTTGACCGTCGGTTTCGATCTCGACATGACGCTCGTCGATTCGCGGCCGGGGATCCGCGCCAGCATGGGCGCGCTCTCGCGCGAGACCGGCGTGCCGATCGACGCCGAAGTGGTGATCGCGCGCCTCGGGCCCAAGCTCGAGTGGGAGCTCGCGCAGTGGTTCCCCGCCGATCAGGTCGACCAGATGAGCGAGCGCTACCGCTGGTACTACTGGGACAACTGCGTCGGCGGCGGCACCGTCCTGCTGCCGGGAGCGCGGGCCGCGGTCGCCGCCGTGCGTGCGCGCGGCGGTCGCGCGGTCGTGGTGACGGCAAAGACGGAGCGGCTCGCGTTCCGTTGCATCGACGCGGTCGGGCTCGAGGTCGATGCGGTCGTCGGTCACGTGCACGGCGACGAGAAGCGCGATGCGCTCACGGAGCACGCAGCCGGGATCTACGTCGGTGACACCGTCACCGACATTCGCTCCGCGCTCGACGCGTCGGCCATCGCGGTGGGCGTCACGACGGGGCCCGACGACGCGAGGAAGCTCGTCGCCGCGGGTGCCGACGTCGTGCTCGATTCTCTCGACGAATTCCCGGCCTGGCTCGCGACGATCGCCTAGTCAGGCGCGAACGAGAGGTATCGCTCGCCGAGCGCGTGGGCGACGGCGGCGTCGAGATTGCCGGACCCCCAGGCCAGGCTCACGCTCCGGCGCCCGCCGACGGTCACCGTGACCGGCGTGCACGGCGCGATCGTGGCAACGATGTCGGGCGTCGCGGTCGCCGATACCGCGAACGCGACGCGGTACGTGACCGCGTTCACGCCGAGCGCAAAGCAGCCGCCGGCCGCGTCACCGGTGGGTGAGACCTTCTGCGCGTTGAACGCGAGCGCGATCGCGGCTTCCTTCGCACCCGTGACGACCACTCGCTGCACGGCGGGCCCACCACCCTGCAGCGGGAACAGGCTCACCACGACGACGTCGTCACGATCGCCGACGTGCTCGTCGGCCGGGCGTACTTGCGTCCATTGCGCGCCACCGATGACGTTCACGAGCGAACCGGCGCCGTGGGCCTCGACCCCGATCTCCAAACCCGCGAGCGCGATGTTCGGCGGGAGCTTCGCCAGCGAGTCGGTCACATCCATCACGCGGGTCGTTCGGGAGCTGAAGGTACCGACGCCGCCCACAACCAGACCGCCCGGGGCGTGCGTCTTCAGGAACGCGACGACGGCATCAGGATCCATGGCAACGAACCACACGCGCTTGGCACCGACGAGGTTCACGCCGGCCGGCACCTCCCACGGGCCGCGCAACTCACGCGGGAGCGGCGCACTCGTGCGCACGGCGCCGGGCGGGAGGATCGCCTCGTCGGCCAGACGGTTCGCGAGCGCGACCGCGGCATCCTGCGGCGACGGCTGTGGCGGATCGACCTTCGCCGGCGCGCGCACCGTCGTGGTCGTGCTCGCCGACGACCGCGGTGTCGTCGCCGAAGGGGGCGCCGCCTGCCGGCTCGCCGATCCGCACGCCGCGAGCATCCCTACGGCCAGCGCGCACGCAACCCGTTTCACGACCATCAGCCGAAGTGCGGTTCGGAGAGGCCGAGCACGTGCGCAACCGCGTCGCCGAAGCCCGCGTTCACGAAGTCGCCGAGCCCGGGAGCCGGCCGACCCTTGACCGTCACGCCGATGTTGCCGCACTTGCCGATTGACGCGACCACATCGGGAGGCGCCGTTGCCGACGTCGCGAACGCGACCTGGTAGGAGACGGTGTGCTCGCCCATCGGAGGGCAGCCGTGCGGGCCTTCGGGCGGCGAGACCCGTAATTGGTTGAACGCACGCACAATCGGCTGGACCACCTTCGGGTCGGTGACGACGACCCGCTTGCCGATCGAGCCGTCGATGTGCACCACGGTGACGATCACGACCTTGTCGGCCGCGCCCACCACCTCGTTGGCCGGGCGCGGCTGCGCCCAGCCAACGACTGAGTCGACGCGCACCACCGCGTGGCCCGACGCGTCACTGATGATCCCGTACTCCAACGCCGCTTCGGTGATGTTCGGGGGGTTCGACGCGAGGTCGAACTCGACGCCCCAGATCGGCACACCACCGTTCGACCCGGTGCTCGTCATGCTCCTTCCGAACCCGCGCAGGCCGCGCACCTGGAGCCAGCGGTACACGGCTCGCGGGTCTTCGTTGACCGTCCAGAGGCGGTGGCCGTACACGAGGTTGCCGATCGCGGGCACCGACCCCGGCTCGTTCAGCAGGTTGGGCGCCGGCGCGCGGGAGGGACGCGCGCCGGCCGGCAGCACCGCGTCGTCGAGCATCTGGCGCCCGAGCGAGTTCGCGGCCTGCTTCGGAGTCACGGCAGAGGGACCGACCGTGGTCGAGGTCGACTCGCGAGCCGAAGGATGGCCCGACGAGCAGCCGGCTGCGAGCAGGCCGGCCGCCGCGACGATCAGGGTGGACGTTCGGAGGGAATGTCGGAGGCGCACGGATCTTCTGACGCTGCAACTGCTCGAACGGTTCCCCCGGCCCGAGCGGGGCCACCTGAAAAGATCTCCTCGATCGTGTCAACGCGATCGGCTTCCCGGGCGTTCTCCCGGCGAAGGGGAGTTCGTGGACGAGTTCGACGCCGAGTTCGAGAGCCTGTGGAGCCGCGCCTACGGCGTGGCCTACGTCGTGCTCGGCGACCGGAGCGAGTCGGAGGACGTCGCCCAAGAGACATTGGCGCGTGCCCTGGTGCGCTGGAAGAAGGTCTCGGCGTATGCGGAGCCGTGGGTGGTGCGGGTGGCCGGCAACCTCGCGATCGACCGGGTGCGCACGCGGCAACGAAGGCGCGGCATCCCGGCGCACGACCTTCCCGCGGTCGACGCGCAACGCGTCGACCTCCAGCGCGCGTTGCTCGCGCTCTCGCCCAAGCAACGCGAGGTCGTGATGCTGCGCTACCTCGTGGATCTCCCGGAAGCCGAGGTTGCGCACACACTCGGCTGTTCGGTCGGCACCGTGAAGACCCACGCGTCGCGCGGTCTCGCGGCGATGCGGAAGTCACTCGAGGTCGCACCGTGAGTGGCTTCGACTTCGACGCGCTCCGCGATCCCGACGCCCCGCAGCCCGGCGCGCCGGAGCGGGCTCGTGTCGACGTGCGGGCCGCCCAGTTGCGCGCTCGTACGCGCCGCACGCGGTTCGCGACGAGCGCGACGTCGATCGTTGCGGTGGTAGCGATCGTGCTCGCCGTCGTCGCGGCGCGGAACAACCGCGGGCCCCAGATCGTCGTGGGCGGCGGGAGCACGACGACGATCACGACACCGACCTCCGTCGCGCCGTCGGTCGACGATCGCTTCATCCCCCCCACCACCGTGCAGAGCGGCCTGGTCGCGCTGCCCGTCACGTTGCCCGACGGCGAGACCTTCACCCTGCGGTATCCGCCGGCAATGAAGATCGCCCAACTCGGATTCGCGGGGGGCGGCGGAGTGGTGGGCTTCAGCGGCGTGAGCAGCCGCCAGGTGACCATCGGCTACACGAACGTGCAACGCGTCTACGGCGACACTCCGCCGCGGTCGATCTTCCATGACGCCAACGGCAATCAGGTCTCCCTCTACTCGGGCTCGGATCAGAACGGCCGGCTCGCATTCCAGTTCGGGCCGTGGCTCGTGCAGGTCGCCGACGACAACTACGCGATGACCAACAGCCAGCTCGAGACGTGGGCACGCAATCTCACCGGCACCGTCGACGCGAACGGTTACCTCGTGCTCCACGCGAAGGCTCCGCTGAGCGTCGCGAACTGGTTCGACGGCGGCTTCGGATCGTTCGACAAGGGCAATCTCCTGGAGCTCGCGGACCACCTGTATTGCGGTCAGCCGGAGTCGGATACGAGCAAGCACCGGCGCTTCACCAACGGCAACCGCACCCACGGCGTGTCCTGGTGCGACGCGGACCTGCACGTTGTCGCGACCGGCACGCCGAGCTTCGTCGACCTCGCCGATCGTCAGCTGCAAGTAAGCGCATCGACGCCGCCCGTCGGCGAGACGACGACAACGATCGCCACGACCACGACAACCGCTCCGGTCGCCGGGAACACGCAGCCCGCGTTGTCGGCGAGCTTCGTGTCGCCGAACCAGGGTTGGGTCCTCCAGCGCGACGGTCGGATCGACACCACCGCTGACGGAGGCGCGATCTGGAAGGTGCTCGGGCAGCTGGCCAACCACGATCCCGACACCAAGATCCGCTTCGCCGACTCGAAACGTGGATTCGCGTTCAACACGCGCTACTTCTTCACCACGAGCGACGGCGGAAGCCATTGGTCGGTGTTGCACGCACCGTTCTCCGACGTGCTCGACCTCGAGATCTCCCGCGGCGTCGCCTACGCGGTCACGTTTCCGCCGAGCGCTTCGGGTTCGGAGGGCTTCACGCTCTGGTCGTCTCCTACCGACCGCCTCGCGTGGTCGAAGAGTCCCCTCGTGCTGGGAATCGGCGCGGGCGGGGATCCGTCGGAGCAGCTCGTGTTCGCCCGCGGTTCCGGCTGGGTGCTCGATGTGATGCGGACCGTGATCGGCGGGGGCCGGCTCGCGGCGAGCGGGCAGTGGAACAAGTGGAACCCGCCGTGCCTCGACGTCGAAGGTCCGGCGTATCTGACCGCATCGACGGCCGACGATGTCGTCGCGACGTGTGACGAGGGTGTGTGGGGAGGCAACTCCCCGAAGGTCACCCCCGCCATCTCCTTCTCGCACGACGGCGGCGTGACGTTCCAGCGCCACGATGCGCCCGGCTTCGGACCGGTCGCCTCGCCGAACCCGACGACCGCGGTCGTCGCGGCGACCGGCGGGTTGCAACGCACCACCGACAGCGGCGCGACGTGGCGATCGGTCTTCGCCGACCCGCAGGGATTCGGCGCCGACGACCTCGGCTTCACCACCGCGACCCAGGGCTTCGCCATCCTCGGTGACGGCCAGATGCTCATGACCTATGACGCCGGTGCCACCTGGCAGCGCGCGAGGCTGCCATGAGCAGAATCAAGGAGAAGGAGCGCCCGTGCGCAGGTTCGCCGTTGCACTCGTAGTCGGTTCCATGGCCGTCGCGGGCTGCTCCAGCTCGGGCAAGACCGCGAGCACCACGACAACGACACCGTCGGCAACGACGACCACCAGCGGCTCGTCCACCACGAAGGCGCATCCGACCACGACTGCTGCCGGTTCGCACCCCTCGACCACCGCTGCCCCGCACACCACCGCGACCGCGGCGCCGCTCACGTCTTCGTCGCCGGCCGAATCGGCCAGTTGGGTATCGGCGAATCAGGGATTCGCGCTCCTGCGCAGCGGCCAGGTCGATGCCACCACCGACGGCGGCCACCACTGGCACCGGGTCGGCACCATCGGGAGGTCGGGAGACGAGGCGGTCATCCGCTTCATCGGGCCGGCCGACGGCTTCGAGTTCACGCGGATGAGCGGCTCGTTGCTGATCACGCACGACGGCGGCGCGACATGGTCGCCGACCCCCACACCCTTCGCGACCGTCGACGACCTCGCGATCCTCCGCGGCACGATCTACGCCGTCGCGTTCCATCCGGGCAGCCCGGTCGTGTTCGACATCTGGTCGACACCGGTCGCGCACCTCGTGTGGAAGCAAGATCCGCTCACGCTGCCGGTCGGCGCCGGGCCGGTTCCGTTGGAACAGATCGCGCTCGCCCCGGGCACGGGCTGGATCCTCGGCGTGAACCGCACGGTCATCGCGGGCGCCCGGTTGGGCGCCAACGGCCGGTGGGCCAAGTGGACTCCGCCTTGCGCGAACTACGGCGGGGTCGCCGGTTTCACCGCGTCTTCGAGCACCGATCTGGTCGCGGTCTGCAATCCGGGCCCGGGCACTCCTCCGTCGCTGGCGATGACGACGACGATCAAGTTCTCCCACAACGGCGGTACGACCTTCGCGTCGTCGCACAGCATTCCGGGCGCGAGGTTCGGTGTGGGCGGACCGCTCTCGCCGAGCGCCGAAACCGCGGTGATCGTCGACGCCGGCGACCTGCGGCGCACGACCGACAGCGGCGCCACGTGGCACACCGTCGTGAGCTTCCCCGCACCCGGCGGCGCGGTCGACCTCGGCTTCACGACCTCGACGCAGGGATTCGTGATCCTCAGCGCCGGGCAGATACTGATGACGTACGACGCCGGCGCGACTTGGACGCGATCGACGCTGCCATGAACATCAAGGCGAGCACGAACAGCAGGACGCCGGCGGCGAGCAGCTCAACGCGTCGCGCGTTCGTTTCCGAGTCGGAGGCGCTCACCGTCGCGTGACCGCCGGCGGTCAAATGCACGGTCTTCGACTTGCCTCCGGGCGCGTGCACGACAACCGTCATGTGCAACGCTCCCACCAGTTGCGAATGCAGCTGCTGGTCGAGCGTGTTCACGTTGAGGCCGGCAGCGGCCAGCCGCTTCGAGAGCTCGGCGTCGCCGCGGACACCGGCGGAGAGATGCCGCAGGTCGACCGTGATCGCGATCGCGTCCTCCGACTGCAGGAAGCCCCGCTCCCGCGTGATCTTCGGATCGCGCAGGACCCCGCCCGGGCCCGCGAGCTCCTCGATCCGCCGGGTCAGGTCGGGCTGGCCGACGAACGGGTGCGACACCGTGATGGCGTCACCGCCGCCCGCGGTCGGCGCCCATTTCGACACGGTCCAGCCCGCGGCCCGCACGTCGGCGAGTGGCACGGCCTGGGCGAGGGGCGCATGGGTCGTGAGCCTCCGCACGGCACCGGCATCGAGCGCCACGCGCGCCACGACCGTGCCCGTCCCATCGGCTTGCAACGTGACGTCGACCTGCGTGTCAACCTTGCAACCGGCCAGCACGACGACGCAGACGAGCGCGAGCCCCCAAACGCGACGAACCGGCGTGAGTGAGGCATTCATAGGCTGCCGCGCTCACGCCGGTTCGAGGATGACAATTACTCCGGTGCGCCGCTTCCGGCGAGCTCCACCGGCGGCGGCTCGACGGCTTCGATCGTGCGGAACACGATGTCGTCGGTCTCCGCGTCGGCGTCGACCACGATGGTGTCGCCGGCGTGGAATTCCTTCCACAGGATCTTCTCGGCCAGCGGATCCTCCACGAGGCGCTGGATCGCCCGGCGCAACGGCCTCGCACCGAGCGAAGCGTCGTAGCCCTTCTTGGCGAGCAGCAACTTCGCCTCGTTGGTGAGCTCGAACCCGAGACCCTGCGACTCGAGCTGACCGCGCAGACGCTTGATCAGCAGGTCGACGATCTCCGTGATCTCCTCGGTGGTGAGGTGGTGGAACACGATGATGTCGTCGATCCGGTTGAGGAACTCCGGACGGAAGTGCCGCTTGAGCTCGTCGTGGACGCGCTCTTTCATCTTGTCGTACGTGAGTGACTCGTCGGCCCGTGCGAATCCGAGCGCCGCCTTCTTGAGGTCGGCGGTACCGAGGTTCGACGTCATGATGATCACGGTGTTCTTGAAGTCGACCGTGCGACCCTGCGCGTCGGTGAGGCGCCCGTCTTCCAGGATCTGGAGCAGGGCGTTGAACACGTCGGGGTGGGCCTTCTCGATCTCGTCGAAGAGCACGACGGAGAACGGCTTGCGCCGCACCGCCTCGGTGAGCTGGCCACCTTCGTCGTAACCGACGTAACCCGGGGGCGAGCCGACGAGGCGCGACACCGTGTGCTTCTCCATGTACTCCGACATGTCGAGCTGGATCATCGAGGTCTCGTCGCCGAACAAGAACTCGGCGAGCGTCTTGGCGGTCTCGGTCTTGCCGACACCCGACGGGCCCAGGAAGATGAACGATCCGGAGGGGCGCTTCGGGTCCTTCAGACCGGCACGCGTACGCCGGATCGCCTGCGACACGGCCTTGATCGCGTCGTTCTGACCGACGATGCGCTTGTGCAGCTCCTCTTCCATACGGAGGAGCTTGGCGGTCTCTTCCTCGGTGAGCTTGTACACGGGGATGCCCGTCCAGAGCGCGAGCACCTCGGCGACCGACTCCTCGTTGACCTCGTTGAAGAGGTCGACGCCCTCGGCGCGCCACTCCTGTTCCTTCGAGGATCGCTGCTCGAGCAGCTCCTTCTCGCGGTCGCGCAACTTCGCGGCCCGCTCGAACTGCTGCGCCTCGATCGCGGCTTCCTTCTCGCGCTTGACCTTCGCGATCTCGTCCTCGAGCTCGCGGTAGTCGGGCGGGGCCTGCATGCGACGGATGCGCAGGCGCGAGCCGGCCTCGTCGATCAGGTCGATCGCCTTGTCGGGGAGGTGACGGTCGGAGATGTAGCGGTCGGCGAGGTTCGCGGCCGCGACGATCGCCTGGTCGGTGATCGACACGCGGTGGTGCGCCTCGTACCGCTCGCGCAATCCCTTGAGGATCTCGATGGTCTGCGCGACCGTCGGCTCCTCGACCTTGATCGGCTGGAAACGACGCTCGAGCGCCGCGTCCTTCTCGAGGTGCTTGCGGTACTCGTCGAGCGTGGTGGCGCCGATGGTCTGGAGCTCACCGCGTGCGAGCATCGGTTTCAGGATCGAAGCCGCGTCGATCGCGCCTTCGGCCGCGCCGGCGCCCACGAGCGTGTGCAGCTCGTCGATGAACAAGATGATGTCGCCGCGGGTGCGGATCTCCTTCAGCACCTTCTTCAGGCGCTCTTCGAAGTCGCCGCGGTAACGGGACCCGGCCACGAGCGCGCCCAGGTCGAGGGTGTAGAGCTGCTTGGCGTGCAGCGTCTCGGGCACGTCGCCGTCGACGATGTTCTGCGCCAGGCCCTCGACGATGGCGGTCTTGCCGACGCCGGGCTCACCGATCAGCACCGGGTTGTTCTTGGTGCGCCGGCTCAGCACCTGCATCACGCGCTCGATCTCGCGCTGGCGCCCGATCACGGGATCCAACTTTTTCTCGCGCGCGAGCTGGGTGAGGTTGCGGCCGAACTGGTCGAGCACGAGCGAGCCCGACGGGGTGGACTCGGCCGTTCCGCCGGGGCTCGGTGCGCCGCCCGACTCCTTGGAGCCGGCGTAGCCCGAGAGCAGCTGGATGACCTGCTGGCGCACGCGGGAGAGGTCGGCGCCGAGCTTCACGAGGACTTGGGCGGCAACGCCCTCGCCTTCACGGATGAGGCCGAGCAGGATGTGCTCCGTGCCGATGTAGTTGTGGCCGAGCTGCAATGCTTCGCGCAGCGACAGCTCGAGGACCTTCTTCGCGCGGGGCGTGAACGGGATGTGACCCGAGGGTGCTTGCCCGCCGTGGCCGATGATCTCCTCGACCTGCGCGCGGACGGCCTCGAGCGAGATGCCCAGTGATTCCAGCGCTTTGGCCGCGACGCCCTCACCCTCGTGGATCAGGCCCAGCAGGATGTGCTCGGTCCCGATGTAGTTGTGGTTGAGGAGCCGCGCTTCCTCCTGCGCGAGGACCACGACCCGTCGTGCCCGGTCAGTGAAGCGCTCGAACAAGATGTTCCGCCTCTCGTGAGGTTCCCGACGCCCGGAAGCTTCGCCGCCCGCGGCGCCGGATGGGTATCACCCTCCAGATGGGGTCGTACCCCGTATCCGCTGATGGCGAAGCCGACAGATGCCGGCTTGGTGCTCATTCTATCGGCCGGAACCGCCGCTTCTTTGGCGACTTCGAGGCGGGCCGGTCAGAGTAAGACAACCCGAGAGGCCCGCCCATTCCCGCACCGGGCCCGCTTCGCTACTCCAGCCCGCCGAGTTGACCCGTTTCACACGGCCAACTGACGACGAGTCGACGCTCGAGGCGGGCCTCCCCTAGCCTGCGCTCGACCGTGAGGGGCTGCGGCCGAGGGCGCCCAGCGACGCCGAAGCGAGGCCATCATGACCAACCACCTCCTCGACGAGGTGGGACTCGCACCGCTCGCCCGAGACCTCGAACGCGTCGAGGTCCGGCTGCGCGACGCCGTGTCCGCCGACGACCGGTTCCTGGGCGAGGCCGCCGGCCACCTGCTCAAAGCCGGCGGCAAGCGCCTGCGCCCGGCCCTCTCCCTGTGCGCCGCGTACGCGGTCCACGGCGCCGGCGCGCCGGCATCCGACGACGCCGTCACCGGCGGGGCGGCCGTGGAGCTCGTCCACGTCGGCTCCCTCTACCACGACGACGTGATCGACGAGGCCGAGACCCGGCGCGGCGTCCCGAGCGTGAACGCGCGCTGGTCGAACATCGTCGCCATCCTCGCCGGCGACTACCTCCTCGCCCAGGCCTCCGCCCTCGCGGCCTCGCTCGGCGCCGACGTCGCCGCGCTGCTCGCCGCGACCATCGGTGAGCTGTGCCGGGGCCAGGTGCTCGAGCTGCAATACCTCTTCGACGCCGAGCGGACCGTCGACTCGTACCTCTCGGCGATCGAAGGCAAGACCGCGTCGCTGATGGCGACCGCCTGCCGGGTCGGCGGCATGGTGAGCAACGTCCCGGCCGACACCCTCGACGCCCTCACCCAGTTCGGCATGCACCTCGGCATGTGCTTCCAGATCGTCGACGACGTGCTCGACGTCACTCGCACCGAGGCCGAGTTGGGCAAGCCCGTCGGCAACGACGTGCACGAAGGCGTCTACACGCTGCCGGTCATCTACGCGTTGCAGTCGGCGGACGCCTCCGAGCTCGGGGCCCTCCTCGGCCGCAAGCTCGACGCGCCCGCGGTCGCACGTGTCGTCGAGCTCGTCGGCCGCCCCGAGGTCGTCGACGCGGCGATGGCGGTGGCGCGCACGCACGCGACGAAGGCGACCGAAGCGTTGGCCGGCGCCACCGAGCTCGACGCCGACGTGTGCCTTCGCATGCGCACGCTCGTGAACGGGCTGATCCTGCGCTCGTCGTGAGCGCGAGGCCGCTGCTGCCGGCCGGGCGGCTTCGTTCATATCGCGTTTGCCTCCGAATTTCGACGCCGAACGCGATATGAACAGCATCGGCGTCGAAGCGGCGCGCGCGGTGTTCAGCCGGCGGGTCGACGCGTGGCTCGCGCAAGACGTGGATGCGTACGTCGGGTGCTGGCACGACGACATGCGCATCGAGATGCCGAGCGGCGTGATCGAAGGCGCGGCGAGGTACCGCAAGCTCGTGGTCGCGAGCTTCGCGTGGGCGGCGCCGGTCTCGTTCGCCGTGCATCACCTCGCGGTCGAAGACGACACCAGCGTCGTGTTCGCCGACTGGACCACTCGCGCCCGGCGCCACGAAGACGGCGTGGTCGTCGAGTGGCGCGGCCTTTCGGTGTGCGAGATCCACGACGGGAAGATCGCGTGGTGGCGTGAGCACCACCTCGCGCCGCCGACGCCGATCGACGGCTGATCGAGGGCACGTCAGCACGAGCTTCGCGAACGGCTCCGCAGGTGAACGTGATCAGGAGTGCGCGCGGCCGACGGGGCGGACGCCGGCGGAGTCGATCTCGGAGAGGAACCTGAGCACGGCGTCGTTGAAGGCGTTGGGGGTCTCGGCCATCAGGCCGTGCGCGGCGCCACGGAGCACGTAGAGACGCGACGTGGTGATCAACTCCGCCATCTCCTCGGCGTCGCCGAGCGGCGTGAGCGTGTCTTGGGAGCCGGTGATCACGAGCGTCGGCGCGGTGATGGTATGCAGCTCCTCCCGCATGTCGTCGGACATCGCCAGGATCGCGTCGACCTGCGCCGCGAACGCGGCCGGCTTGGTCTGCACGAGCACCCGCGCCAGCACGTTCACGAACACACCGAAACGACGCTGGAGCCGGGGCCCCACGAGCCAGCGCATGCCGTCGTCGGTGAGGGCGTTCATCCCGTTGGCGGTAACCAGCTCGCCCCACTCGGCGAGCAGCTCGCGCCTCCACGCGTGATGTCGGCATGCCGTGCACGCGAGCACGAGCGAGAGGACGTGCTCCGGGTACATCACGCCGAGGATCTGCGCGATGACGCCGCCCATCGACGCCCCGACGACGTGAGCGCTCGCGATGCCCTCGGCGTCGAGCACTTCCACCGCGTCCTGCGCCATCCGCACGAGGTCGTAGGGACCGGGCGGCGCGTCCGAATGGCCCGTGCCCCGATTGTCGATCGCGATGCACCGGTGGTTGCGGCCGAACGCGCCGCGCTGGAGCGCCCACCCCCGGGCATTCATCCCGAGACCCTGGATCATCAGCACCGGCGTGCCATCGCGGGAGCCCCACGTGTCGTACGCGATGCGTACGCCGTCGCTCGCCACGATCTCGCTCACGCGCCCAGCCCTCGACGCTCGCTCACGATTCCCGCTCTCGGCGGCAAGCCGCCGGGCCGCTCGGGCCCCGCTCGTTTCTACGCGGAACCAACGCGCCCGCCCCTCGACGCTCGCTCACGACTTCAACGTATCGGCTGCTCGAGGAGATCCGAGACCGCATCGCGCACGGCTTCGCCGAAACGCGCCGCGGCGAGCGGATCGTCCGGGTCGTACGGATCGGGCAACGTGACGAGCGGACCGAAACGAACACGCCAGGGCGCGATGGCCATGCCGAGCGGTCCGCCCGGCGTCACCGCCACCGGCACGATCGGCGCGCTCGTCATGGCTTGGAGCAACGGGCGGGGCGGGATGCCCGCGCCGCGCCGCAACCACGTGGGCGCGAGCGGAACCGCGACGAGATTGCCGGCGCGCAGGCACGCACGCATGTCGGGGGCGCTCGCGCTGATCGCACCGAGGCGGCGTACGAGCCCACCGATGGCGGGAATTGGCGACGCACCGACGATACGCAGCCGACGCGACGCCACCCGGCGAACCGCGATGCCGAGCACGGCGGGCTCGAGGATGCCGAAACCACGGTTGGCCACCAACACGGCCGGCCCGTTGCGCGGCACGTGCTCGCCGCCTTCGACCTCGACGCGGATCGCTGCGGAGAACAACGGGGCGACGAGATCGACGATCTGCGGATCGAACCCGAACGGGTCGATCGGATACCGACCGTCGAACCGGCGGCGCAGCATCGTGGTGACCGGCGCGATGTTCCCGATGTGATCGACGTCGAGTCGGTCGCGGTCCGCTACCGCCCGAACGCTCATGGCTTTCGACAGCCGTTGCGCTCGCTCATGCGACCTGCTCTCGGCTCGTGGGGATCGGGATCACGTCGGCCCACTCGAACAGCTCGCGCAGGACGGTCTGGGTCGGCACGAGGTGCGAGAGGCCGAGCGATTCCACCGCGCGGTCGCCGGCGCCGGTGCGACCGTGGCGCAGCTGCTCGATCACGTGCGGGGCGATCGCGGCGCCTGCGAGCTCGACGACGCGCGCCGCGACGTCCCAGAACGGCCCGACCACCGGCAGCGGCACGCGGCCGCCCAGCCGGACGGACTGCCATGGCGTGGCCGCGCCCGGCCCGACCACGTTGAGCGGGCCGTCGTAGCGATGGTCGATCGCGGCGACCATCGCCTCGGCCGCGTCGTCGGGGTGCAGTAACGAGAACGGCGGATCGGCGAAGGCCGGTACCGGCACGATGGGGAGCCGGAGCAGCCGCCCGACGGGGCTGGGCACGTGCGGCCCGACCACGGGCGCGTAGCGGAGCGCGCACACCGGTACGTCGCTGCGGAGCCTGAGACCGGCGACGACCGACTCGACCTCGAGCAACGAACGACCGTACGGCGTGCGCGGCTCCGGCATCACGTCTTCGTCGGGCACCGACACCCGCAGCGTCAGCGGTCCGTAGACCTCGAGACCGCTGCGCACCACGACGTACTCCAGGTTGCCGCCACGCGCCGCCGCGCTCATCGTCGCGATCGTGCAGAGCTCCGTCCGCTCGATCGCCGAGAGCGGGCTCATGCGCGACGCCGGCTCGTACACACCGAAGTGCGCGACCACGCTCGGAGCGAAGTCTTCGACGAACTCGGCGAGCCGGTCGCGATCGCGAGGGTCGATTCGGTGGAACACGGCTCGCCGCAGGCGGCGCCGGGGCGGCACGAAATCGACGCCGACGACCTCCCCCGCCCACGAGCGCTGCTCGATCAGCTGCGCGACCCGCGTGCCGAGCTCGCCGCCCATGCCCGTGATCAACACTCGTTCGCTCGTCATGCGTCCTCCTGACGCGGGTCGGCGGCTTCCGGCCGCAGATGCGGAAAAAGGATCACTTCCTTGATCGAAGTTACGCCCGCCAACAGCATCACGATGCGATCGACCCCGATGCCCATCCCACCGCAGGGCGGGAGGCCGTACTCGAGCGCGCGCACGTAGTCCTCGTCGACGTCGTTCGCCTCGGCGTCACCCTGGCGCTTGAGCTCGACCTGGGCGTCGAAGCGCCGGCGCTGCTCGATCGGATCGTTGAGCTCGCTGAACGCGTTCGCGATCTCACGGCCCCCGACGAGGAGCTCGAACCGCTCGGTGAGCGTTGGGTCGTCGCGGTGCGTGCGTGCGAGCGGCGAAACCTCGATCGGGTAGTCGCACACGTAGGTGGGTGCAACGAGCTTCGGCTCGGTCGTCTTCTCGTAGATCTCGAGCAGCAGCTTGCCCGAGCCCCAGTGCGACTCGTACTTCACGTCGAGGTCGTCGCAGATCCTGCGCACTTCCTCGACGGGCTGCGACGGGTGCACGCTCACGCCGGCGTGCTCCTTCACGAGGTCGATCATCGTTCGGCGCGCGAACGGCGGGGTGAGGTCGATGGTCTGACCGTCCCACTCGACAACTGTCGTACCGAGCGTGTCGGATGCGGCCCGGGCGATCATCTGCTCCGTGAGTTGCATCATGTCGGTGTAGTCGGCGAACGCCTCGTAGAGCTCGAGCATCGTGAACTCGGGATTGTGCCGGGTGGACACGCCCTCGTTGCGGAACACGCGAGCGACCTCGAACACCTTGTCGAGACCACCCACGATCAACCGCTTCAGGTACAACTCCGGCGCGACACGGAGGTAGAAGTCGGTGTCGAGCGCGTTGTGGTGCGTCGCGAACGGCCGCGCCGTCGCGCCGCCGAGAATCGGGTGCAGCACGGGCGTCTCGACCTCGAGGAACCCGCGCTCGCCGAGGAAGGCGCGCATCGACGCGATCGCGCCGAAGCGGATCGCGAACACGCGCCGCGCCTCCTCGTTGGCGATCAGGTCGACATAACGCCGGCGAAAGCGGGTGTCGGTGTCGGAGAGCCCGTGCCACTTCTCCGGCAGCGGCCGCAACGACTTGGCGAGCAGCGAGAACGACTTCACGTTGACCGAGAGCTCGCCCTTCTTGGTCTTCATCACGGTGCCCTCGACACCGACCCAGTCGCCGCGCTCGATCTCGTCGACGAAGCGGGCGAAGTCGTCGTCGCCGAGCTCGGCCTTGTTCACGAAGAGCTGGAGCTCGGCCGCCCGCTCGCGCAGGTTCGCGAACACCAACTTCCCCTGGACCCGGAACCCGATCACCCGCCCCGCGACGCGCACGACGTCGTCGGTGGTGGTGCCGATCTCGACGCGCTCCTCCCAGTGCTCGCGCACCTCGGCCAGCGTGTGCGTACGGTCGAACCGCACCGGGTAGGGCTCCTCGCCCCGGGCGCGCATCGTTTCGACGTGCGCCAGCCGCGCGGCGCGCTCGTCGTCGGCGCCGCGTCCTTCGGGCTCCATCAGGCATTCCGTTCGAAGATGATCCGTAAACCGTAGAGGGTCAGCCAGGGCTCGTAGTGCTGCACCGTGCGCGCGTGGGGGCTGATCAGGTCGGCCAGCCCGCCCGTGGACACGACCGCGCACTCGCCGAGCTCGGCGACGAACCGGTCGACGAGCCCGTCGACCTGGGCGCTGAAGCCGTAGATCGTCCCGGACTGGATCGATTCCGCGGTCGACTTGCCGATCACGTGCTTCGGCGGCTGCAGCTCGACTCGCCGCAGCCCGGCCGCCCGGCCGAACAACGCGTCCATGGCGATCTCCACGCCGGGGAAGATGGCGCCGCCGAGGTACTCGCCCGCCGCGCTCACGGCCTCGATCGTGGTGGCGGTGCCGAAGTCGACGATGATCGTCGGCCCGCCGTAGAGGTCGTAGGCGCCCACCGCGTTGGCAATCCGGTCGGCGCCTACCTCCTTCGGGTTGTCGTAGAGGATCGGCATGCCCGTACGCACGCCGGGCTCGAGCACCAGCGCCGGGAACCCGAAGTAGCGCTCGGTCATCTGGCGCAGCTCCGCCGTCACCCGCGGAACACCGGAGCAGATCGCGACACCGGAGATCGACTGCGGATCGGGTGGATCGGAGAGGTCGGAGCCGTCGATGCTGGGGAGCGCGAACGAGAACCCGTGGAAACCGAGGAACTGCTGCACCATCAGCGCGAGCTCGTCGGAGGTGCGATCGGCGTCGGTCGCGATGCGCCAGTGGTCGACGAGATCGTGGCCGCGGAACAACCCGACGACCGTCTGCGTATTCCCGGCGTCGATGGCGAGCAACATGTCGAGCTGGAGCTCCTCAGGTGATGTCGAGACCGATGTCGAACACCCGGACCGAATGCGTCAGCGCGCCGACGGAGATGAAGTCGGCGCCGGTCTCGGCGTAGGCGCCCACCGTGTCGAGGTCGATGCGCCCCGACACCTCGACCTTGGCGCAGCCTTCGATGATCTCGACCGCCTTGCGGACTTCGTCGGGGCTCATATTGTCGACCATCACGACGTCGACACCGGCGTCGCGCGCCTCCGCCACCTGCTCGAGCGTGTCGCACTCGACCTCGATGATCCGCATCGGCCAGCGCGCACGCGCGCGCTGGACGGCCTTGTTGAGCCCGAGCGCGGCGAGGTGGTTGTCCTTGATCAGGACCGCGGTGGAAAGCGAGTCGCGGTGATTGAAGCCGCCGCCGGCGCGCACCGCCGCCCGCTGGACACCACGCAGACCGGGCAGCGTCTTGCGCGTGTCGAGTATCCGAACCTCGCCGCGTGCCGCGCGCACGAAGCGCCGCGTCAGCGTCGCGACCCCCGAACAGTGACACAGGAAGTTGAGCGCGACCCGCTCACCGGTGAGCACGGGCTGCAACCGCCCGGCGACCACGCCGATCTCGGCGCCGATCTCGACCGAGTCGCCGTCGTGCAACTGCCAGCGCACGTCGATCTCGGGATCGATCTGCCGGTACACCTCGTCGACCAGGGCAGTGCCCGCGAGCACACCCTCTTCGCGCGCGACGAACGCGGCCGTCGCGGTCTGGTTTTCGCGCACGCATGCGATCGACGTGAGATCGCCGAGCAGCCCGATGTCCTCGGCGAGCGCGGCCGCGACCACCTCGGCCACCACCGAAGCCGGCGGGTCGAAATTGCTCATGGTCCTGCCACCACCTCCGGGCTCGCCGGCGGGCGCCCGGTCATACCTGCTCCCGCGTCAACGCGGGGAGCTCGACGAATGCCGGCGCTCGCTCGCCGACCATCACCAGCCGCCCGAGCCAAGCATCGCGGGCTCGCGGCTTGTCGCGCCTCGTGTGCGCGCCGCGTGACTCCTCGCGTGCGAGCGCGGCGGCGGCGATCGCGCGCGAGACGCGCAGCACGTTGATCACCTCGTAGGTCGCGATCTCGCGTGCCGGCAGGTCCTCGGCGAGCAGTGCGAGGTCGGCCAAGGTCTCGATCGCGAGTTGCAAGCCCTCTCGATCGCGCACGACGCCGCAGTCGGCGGTCATCGTTCGCTGCACCGCGCCGCGCAGCGCGTCGGGCGCGGTGACGCGCTCCTTGCGCAGCACGATCGGGTCGGTGGCGACCTCGATCTCGGGCGGAGTGAGCGACAGCACACCCGCCATCGCGCCCGTCGACTCGGCGCCGACCTTCCCGGCCACGATCGCGCACACAACCCGTCGCCCGAACACCAAACCGTCGAGCAACGAGTTCGATGCCAGCCGGTTCGCGCCGTGCACACCGCTGCACGCGGTCTCGCCGCAGGCCCACAGATGGGGCAGCGTCGACGCGCCGTCGAGGTCGGTGACCACACCGCCCGACAGGTAGTGCGCGGCCGGCGCGACCGGCAGCCAGTCGTGGGTGGGGTCGAGCCCCGCGGCCTGGCATGCCTCCCAGATGGTGGGGAACCGGTCGGCGAAGTTGTCGATCATCGTCGCGTCGAGCCAGAGATGATCGGCGCCGGTGCTCGTCATCTTCTGGTAGAGCGCCCGAGCGACGACGTCGCGGGGCGCGAGATCCGCGCGCGGATGAATGCCGGCCATGAACGCGTCGCCGTCGGCGTCGCGAAGGAGCGCACCTTCGCCGCGCAACGCCTCCGAGAGGAGCGGCCGGGGCATGGAAGGATGGTGCAGCGCGGTCGGGTGGAACTGAACGAACTCGAGGTCGGCGCACGCCACGCCCACCTTCAACGCGAGCGCGACGCCGTCGCCGGTCGAGAGGGTGGGGTTCGTGGTGACGGCAAAACACTGCCCGACTCCGCCGGTCGCGAGCACGACGTCGACCGCGCGCACGAACTCGACCTCGTGGTCGGGCCGCAGCGCGATGACACCGGTGCAACGGCCGCGCTCCACGAGCAACTCGATCGCGAACCAACCTTCGCGTACTTCGATGTCGCTGTCGTCGACCGCGGCGACCAGCGCCCGCTCGATCTCTGCGCCGGTCGCGTCGCCACCTGCGTGCACGACCCGGGCCAACGAGTGGCCGCCTTCCCGAGCGAGCTGCAACCGGTCGCCGTCGGGCCCGGCCTCGGTGTCGAAACGCGCGCCGAGCGCCGCGAGCTCGCGAACCCGATCGGGACCTTCCGTCACGAGCACTTGCACCGCGTCGACGTCGCAGAGTCCGGCGCCGGCGGCCAGCGTGTCGGCGAGATGCAACTCCGTGGAGTCGGGCGCGGCGAGCGCGGCGGCGACTCCGCCCTGGGCGTAGCGCGTCGCCGAGAGCGAGAGCTCACCCTTCGTCAGCACAACCGTGGTCAACCCCTGCCGAGCGGCCTCGAGCGCGGTCGTGAGACCGGCAACGCCGCTCCCGAGCACGAGAACGTCGATCACGCAATCAGCCTACGGAGTCGGGCGAGGTCGGCGCGCCGAGTTGCGCGCCCGCTCCCCGAACCGGGCTCACCGCTCGGATCCGGTGCGCATCCACACGAGGTTCGATCCGGCGCGGCGAACGGCCTGCTCCGCGGAGATCGGGCTGTTGCTCTCGTCGACGTGCACGATTTGCGGCTCGTACTCCGCCAGCTCGGCCTCGTCGTACTCGGCGTACGTGATGACGATCACGCGATCGCCCGGATCGACGAGCCGCGCCGCGGCGCCGTTGAGGATCACGTCGCCGGTGCTCCCGGCCATCACGTAGGTCTCGAAGCGCGCCCCGTTGTCGATGTCGAGCACGTGGACCTGCTCGAACTCGCGCATGTCGGCCAGTTGCATCAGCTCCGGGTCGAGCGTGATCGAACCGACGTAGTCGACGTCGGCACCGGTAACCGTGGCCCGGTGAATCTTCGACTTCATCATCGTGCGCCGCATCGACGTGATCCTCTCCGCCCTAGACGGTTGTTGTCGAACCGAGCGTGTTGGCGCCCGCTGTACTGACGATGCCGACGTCGGCGGTGACTCCCGCGTCGTCGACGCGAACCGTCACGTTGTCGATCAGACGCGTCTCGCCGACCCGGCCGGCGACCGCGATCATCGCCGAACCGTCGAGCGTGGTCATCGGCGTGAGCTCGTGCGCGTCGCGCACCTCGACGTACTCGAGCGTCACTCCGGGCTCCGACGAGACCATCGAGCGCACCAATTCGGCCAGCCACTCGGCGTCGCGCTCACCCTCGATCACGGCCGCCACGACGCGCCGCAGCGCGCGCGAAAGCACGAGCGCGGCTTCGCGATCCTGAGGCGAGAGGTACGCGTTCCGGCTCGACATCGCCAGCCCGTCGGGCTCGCGAACGATCGGGCAGCCGATCACTTCCACCGGGAGATTCAGGTCGTCGGCCATCCGGGTCACGACCGCGAGCTGCTGCGCATCCTTGCGGCCGAAGAACGCGGCCGCCGGCCCGACGATCGCGAACAGCTTCGCCACCACGGTCGTGACGCCGTCGAAATGGGTCGGGCGCGCCGCGCCGCAAAGGTCGGCGGTCAACTCGGCCACGTGCACCGTCGTGAGCGGCGAACGCGGGTACATCTCCGCGACACTCGGTGTGAAGACGCAATCGACGCCCTCGGCCTCGCACTGGGCCAGGTCGCCGGCGAGGTCACGCGGGTAGGTGTCGAGGTCTTCGTGCGCTCCGAACTGGAGGGGATTCACGAAGATCGTGACGACGACGAAGTCGGTATCGGCCCGGGCGGCCCGCATGAGCGACCGGTGACCCTCGTGCAGAAACCCCATCGTCGGCACGACGCCGACCCGCAGCCCCGCGGCCCGCGCGCGCTCGCAGGTGGCGCGCAGGTCGGCGATCCGATCAACGTGGAGCATGTCGCACCTCGCTCGGTTCCGGCCCTTGCGGGTCCGGACTGGCGGGACGGGAACGTTGTCATGTTAGGCGCGTTCCGGCCGCCGGGCGAATGGATCTCCGCCTAGCTTGGCGCCGTGGTGGACGACCCGACTGCGCTCCCGCCGGTCAGCACGACCGCGATCGGCGTCGCCGCGATCCGAGCGGCGGAGGGCGCGCGGCCCGATGCGCTGTTCGGCGATCCGCTCGCCGACGCGTTCGTGCGCGCCGCGGGGTCGCTGTGGAGCCCGACGACCGTTCCCGAACAGCAGGGTCGGGTTGCCGCGGTGATCACGTGGGTGCGGGTGCGCACTCGCTTCCTCGACGATCTGCTCCTGGATGCGTGCGCGAACGGCTGCCGGCAGGTCGTGATCCTCGGCGCCGGGCTCGACGCCCGCGGGTTCCGACTCGTCTGGCCTCCCGGCGTGCGGCTGTTCGAGCTCGATCTGCACCACATCCTCGAATTCAAAGAGCGCGTCGTCCGCGACGAACGCCGCGAGCCGGCGTGCGAACGGATCGTCGTGCCGACCGATCTCGCCGGCGACTGGACACGCGATCTGGGCGCGGCGGCGTTCGACCCCGCCCGACCGACCACGTGGATCGCCGAAGGCCTGCTCGTGTACCTCGCCGAGGAGACGAGGGAATCTGTGCTCGACGACCTCTCGGCCCGGTCCGCGCCCGGCAGCCGGTTCGGGCTGACGCTGGCCAACGCGGAACGGCGCCCGGAGCCGAGCTCCCCGGCCGGGTCGGTGCCGTCGCGACCGGGCGACTACATGGCGCTGTGGCAGTCGGAACCTCCCGCCGACCCCGAGGCGTGGCTCGGGGCACGCGGTTGGCGGGTCGAGCTGTACGACGCGTACGAACGCGCGCAGCTCTACGGACTACCGACCACACCGACCGAGGCGACCCGACGTCACGCCCGCCTCGTCGACGCGACTCGCGTCTAGTCGTCGTCGAGGTCGGTCGGCTCTCGTGACACGGCGCGCATGTCGCCCAGCAGGCGATCGAGCGCGGTGTCGCGCCGGCCGGCGAGCCGGGCCACCTCGCGCGCGAGCGTCCGGTAGGTGTCGCGCTCACCGGGATCCAACGTCGCGAGGTGTTGCTCGACGGTCGCGAGGTCGCCGCGCGCGACAGGTCCGGTGAGCGCTCGCGCGGGACCAACCGCGAACGCGTCGGCGACCGACGAGCGCACCAGCGGCGCGAACGCTTCGAACGGGACCCCACAGGTCATCGCGAGCCGCTCGACCTGACCGAGCAACGCGACGAAATGGTTCGAGGCCACGACCGCGGTCGCGTGGTACCGGGAACGCTCCGAATCGGCGATCTCGAAGGGACGCATCCCGAGCGCGACTGCGAGCTCGGTCACCTGCGGATCGCCGGCCACCGCCGCCCACGCCCCGCGCAGCCGTTCGATACCCATCGTCGCCGAAGGGAACGACTGCAGCGGGTGCAGCGCGCCGACGCGCACGTCGGGACGCACCTCGAGCATCGATTCGAACACGTCGAGTCCTTTGGAACCGGCGAGGTGGATCACGAGCGCGCCGGACTCGAGGGAAGGAGCAACTGCGTGCGCGGCCGCCGCGATCGCGCGGTCGGGCGTTGCCACGATGACGAGCCTCGCACCGCGACCCGAGTCCGACACCAATGAGGTCGGCGCGTCGAGGCAGGCCGCGGCGGAAGCCGTCGACGGCGCGTCGGGCGCTCGGCCGGCGACCGCGACTGCCCGCCAGCCGAGCTCGAGCAACGCCAGCGTGAGCGTGGTTCCGGCGCGTCCGGGGCCGACGAGCGCGATCGTTTCGTCTGCCGGCGGTCGGTTGCCAGGTTCCAATTCCCGCTCTTCTACGCGACGGGTGGGACCGACAACGTTACCCCCGCGTCGCGCACACCCTCCCACGTGCGATCGGCGTCCACGAGCTCCGGCGCGACGTCGCGCAACGGCGCGAGCACGAAGCCGCGCTCCCACATTCGCGGGTGCGGAATGTCGAGGTCGGCGCTGTGGAACACCGTGTCGTCGACCAGCAGGATGTCGACGTCGAGTGTGCGCGGCCCCCAGCGTTCGGCGCGCTCGCGCGCGGCGAGCTCCTCGATCTGCTGACACTGGTGAAGCAGCTCCTCCTCGGTCAGGTCGGTGTCGATCGCGACCACGGCGTTGAGGAACGCGTCCTGCGGCGGCCCGCCCACCGGCGCGGTCTCGTAGACGCCGGAGACTGCCGCGACGCGCACGCCCGGGACGCGGGCGAGCGCGTCGACTCCGAGCTGGAGATGGGCGAGCCGGTCGCCGAGGTTCGACCCGATCGCGAGGTACGCGCGCCGCGCCGGGTACGCCGGTTCGTCACGCACGTCAGCGCTCGATGCGGACGCCGACGTGATCCACCCGGGCGCGCACCGGCGGCTCCAACTTGCGAACTTCGACCACCACGCCCTGCACCCGGGCATCGGCTCGGCAGATCTCGGCGATGCGCTCGGCCAACCGCTCGAGCAGCTGATAGTGCTCGGTCGCGACCACGCGACTCACCGCGTCGCACAGGGCCCCGTAGTCGACGGTGTCGGCGAGCGCGTCGCTGGCGCCCGCCGCCGCGAGGTCGACGATCAGCTCGATATCGACGCCGAACGGCTGCTCGCGCTGCTGCTCCTCGGGGAGCACGCCGTGCACGCCCATCTCGCGCAGGCCGGAGACAAGAATGCGATCCACCCGACGAACCTACCCGGGTCCCGGTCCCAGCCGATAGAACGGTGACCGCCCGAGCGAACCTTGAGAGCAGGTGCGATGCGGCGAACCAAGATCGTGGCCACGATCGGCCCGGCGACTTCGGAGCCCGACGCGCTGAAGGCGTTGCTCCACGCCGGGGTCGACGTCGTGCGGCTCAACGCCGCGCACGGCACCCCCGACGTGCACGCCGAGCGCGCGGTTGCCACTCGCGCCGCAGCCGCGTCTCTCGGAACGACCGTCGGCGTGCTGATCGACCTCCCCGGCCCCAAGCTCCGCACGGGAGTCGTCGCGGGCGACGAAGTCGAGCTCCGCATCGACAGCACCTTCGTGCTGACCGCCGACGCAGTCGAAGGCGACGAGCACCGTGTGTCGACCACCGTGCCCGAGCTCGCACAATGGGTGCGCGTGGGCGACGAAGTGTTCCTCGCCGACGGCGCGATCGTGTTGGTGGTCGAGGCGATCCTCGACGACGACGTCGAGTGCCGCGTCGTGCGCGCCGGAGTGTTGCGATCGCGCAAGGGGATGCACGTTCCGCGTGCCGAGGGTCATGTCGATCCGTTCACCGAGGCCGACGCGATCGCGTTGGAGATGGCGGTGCGCATCAAGGCCGACTTCGTGGGCCTCTCGTTCGTCCGCCGGCCGGAAGACGTGGAAGCCGTGCGCGCCCGGCTCCCCAAGCGCGGCCCGCGTCCGCACCTGATCGCGAAGATCGAGACCGCGGTCGCGCTCGATCACCTCGCCGGAATCGTCGCGACGGCCGACGCGGTGATGGTCGCACGGGGAGACCTCGGCATCCAGGTGCCGGCCCGCCGGGTCCCCCTGATCCAGAAGGAGATCATCCGCTTCTGCAACATGGCCGGGAAGCCGGTGATCACCGCCACCCAGATGCTCGAGTCGATGACGCGCTCGCCGCTGCCGACGCGCGCAGAGGTCAACGACGTCGCGAACGCGGTGCTCGACGGCACCGACGCGCTGATGCTCTCCGAGGAGACGGCGATCGGCCTCTATCCCACCGACACCGTCCGCATGATGGCCGAGGTTGCCGAAGCGGCGGAGGGTTGGCCGAGCACTCGTACCGATCCGGCCGGCGCGGCCGCCGCGAACGACGACGACCGGGTGGCGTGGGCGGTCGCGCACGCCGCGGTGCAAGCCGCAGAAGACCTCGGCGTCGCCGCGATCGTCTGCCCGACGCAGAGCGGCACGACTGCGCGCCGCGTCGCCGCCTTCCGCCCGACGGTCCCGATCGTCGGCATCTCCGACGTGCCCGACGCGCTCGGCCCGCTGACGCTGGTGTGGGGTGTGCGCCCGCTCACGATCGACGCCGAGACGAGCGGCCGGACCCAACTCGACGAAGCCCTCGGCGCAGCACGCGAAGCCGGTTTCGTGCGCTCCGGCGATCTCGTCGCCGTCGTGTCGGCGTCGAAGGGCAAGCGCGCGGGCAGCACCGACACCGTGAGGGTCGTCCGCGCCTGACCCCACCCCCCTCGTACCGGCGTCAGTTTGGCAACCATGGGATGCCATATTGACGCCGGTTCGACGGTGGGGTCAGCGGTGGAGGTGCTCCTCGAGGGTGGTGGCGACGATCTCGCGGCCGACGGAGCCGACGCTGCGACCGGTCAGCTTCTCGACGATCGAGATGGCGTGCGTGCCGCGGTCGACCAGACCGGCGTAGAGCAGGTAGCCGCCCATGACGCCGAGCAGGCGGTCGCCGAACTCCTCGTGGTGTACGAACAGCTTCTCCTGCTGATCGTCGAGCAGCTTCGCGATCGTTGCGTACACCGCCTCGAGCCGGGGCGCGAGCTCGTCGTGCGGGCCGAGCGGAACGTGCACGGAGGCAAGGCCGGCTTCTTCGTAAGCGTGGAGGTTGTGCGGCGAGTCGAGCAACGACACGACATGCGTGAAACCGTGCACCGACAGCCAGATCAACTCCTCCTGGCGCCGGACCTTGCGGTGATTGCGGGCGAAGCCACCGGGACGTTCGCCGGCGCCGAGCCGATCCATGATCACCCAGGTGAAATAGCGCGGCTGGAGCCCTTGCGCCCACCGCCCACGAAGCCCGGAGGTGCTCACGCCGCCATTCCCCGCTGCGTCGCGCGCTCGATGGTGTCGAGCAGCTGCGCCGCGCGCGCCGACGCCGCGACGTCGTGGACGCGCACGGCGGCGGCCCCGTGGGTGAAGCTCCAAACGGTGGCCGCGAGCGTGGCCTCTTCCCGCGCGTCGACCGGCGCGTCACCGAGCACCCGCTTGAACAGCGACTTGCGGGACGCGCCCACGAGCAGCGGAACTTCGACGCGCGCCGCGAGCTCGGGGAGGGCCGCGAGCAAGGTGAAGCTCTGCGGCGCCGTCTTGGCGAACCCGATGCCCGGATCGGCGAGGATCGCTTCGGCGCGCACGCCGGCCGCGAGCGCGGCGTCGACCCGCGCGCGCAGCTCGTCGGCGACGTCGCGCACGACGTCGTCGTAATTCGTCTCCTCGATCATCGTGCGCGGCGTGCCGCGCGTGTGCATCACGACCAGCATCACGCCCGCGTCGGCGACGACACGCAGCATGTCGGAGTCGCCGACACCGCCGGAGACGTCGTTGACCATCGACGCGCCCGCTTCGAGCGCGGCCGCGGCCACGCCGGCCTTCGTCGTGTCGATGCTCACCGGCACCGAGGTGCGCGCGACGAGCCCGGCGACGACCGGTTGCGTGCGGCGCAACTCCTCATCGGCGTCGACCGGCGTCGCGCCCGGTCGGGTCGACTCGCCGCCGACGTCGAGCACCGCCGCGCCCGCGTCGGCCAACGCGAGGCCGTGCGCGATCGCCTGCTCCGCGTCGCCGAAGCGACCGCCGTCGGAGAAGGAATCGGGTGTGACGTTCACGACGCCCATGAGCGCACGCCGGGGCAGATCGGCGACGGTGCGTAGTGTCACCGCCGCAGACTAGCGAACGCCTCCCCGCGTCCGTCCCGGGTTCTGGCGGATCAAATGCGACATATCCGCCCTCATCCCGACCGACCGGAGCGGTGTCTCAGATCCGTCCTCCGAGGGGGCCGAGCAGTGACATCACCTCGGCGCGGGTCGCCGGATTCTCCTTGAACAGCCCGCGCACGGCCGACGTGACCGTGAGGGTTCCCGGCTTCCGTACGCCGCGCATCGACATGCACAAGTGCTCGGCCTCGATCATCACGAACGCGCCTCTGGGCGCGAGCGCGCCCACGATCGCGTCGGCGATCTGCGTCGTCAGCCGCTCCTGCACCTGCGGACGCTTGGCGAAGCCGTCGACGAGCCGCGCCAACTTCGACAGGCCCGTGATGCGTCCGTCGTCTCCGGGGATGTACGCGACGTGCGCGCGCCCGTGGAACGGGATCAGATGGTGCTCGCAGATGCTGTACAGCGCGATGTCGCGCACGAGCACCATCTCGTCGTGGTCGGCTTCGAAGGTGACGACGAGATGACGGGCCGGATCCTCGGTGAGGCCGGCGCAGATCTCCGCGTACATCTCGGCGACCCGCGCCGGCGTGCGCAGCAAACCGTCGCGGTCCGGATCCTCGCCGATCGCGAACAGGATCTCGCGCACGGCCTTCTCGATGCGTTCGTGGTCGACCGGACCGACCACACCCGGCACCGAGCGCGGCGGATTGGCTTCGGTCATGGGAACCTCTCTGTTATCGGCCGCTCAGTCGGGGGGAAGCGCGCCGGCGTACTCGGCGATGTACGGCAGGTTGCGGTACCGCTCGCCGACGTCGAGGCCGTAGCCGATCACGAACCGGTCGGGGATCGTGAATCCGACGTACTTGAGGTCGGGATCGACGCGCTGCAGCCCTTCCTTGACCAGGAGCGCGCACACCTCGAGCGATGCCGGATTGCGTGCACGCAGATTCTTGCGGAGGTATGCGAGCGTGAGGCCGGAGTCGACGATGTCCTCGACGATCAACACGTGCCGGTCGCTGAGATCGATGTCGAGATCCTTCATGATCCGCACGACGCCGCTCGTGCGGGTCGCGGAGCCGTACGACGACACCGCCATGAAATCGAACTCGACCGGGAGGTCGATCGCGCGGGCGAGATCGGCCATGAACATGAACGCACCCTTGAGGATGCCGACGAGGAGCGGCGGGTTCGCGGCGTAATCGGAGGTGAGATCCTTGCCCAGCTCGCGGATGCGCTGCTGGAGCTCGAGCTCCTCGACGACGATGCGACCGATGTTCGGGTCGTTCATTCGGGATCAGGACGTTTCATTCGGCTCGACACTCATCCACAGGTACCGCCGGGTGCGCGAGGTCACGCGTACGCGATCGTCGATACGGTAACCGACGACCCAGATCGCGGAGTCCGCCGGGAGCGCGGCGGCGGCGCCGGCGGACACGATCGGCGCCCGGGCCCGGCGCCCCGCCGGCACGCCCGCTTCCACGAGCGCGTCGCGGACGAGCTTCGAGCCGCCCCGTCCGAGCGGCCGGAATCGCTCGCCGGCACGCGCGACCCTCATGGTCGCGGCCGCACCGACCAGATCGGCGTCGGCCACGGCCCGGGTCCGGCCGTCGGGCCACGCGACGGGCGGCGACTCCTCGATCCACGTGTCGACCACGATCGGCCCGACGCAGGCGCGGCCCGGGATCTCCAGCACCACGGGCGGCACGTCGGTTCCGAGGTCACCCGCGGTCAACAGGTGCAGGCGCGCACCGACCCGTTCGACGCGACGCCCACCCGGGAGCTCGACCGCTCGCCGCTCGCCGCGCGCGACGGCGAGCACGGCATCGACAGTCGCGGAAGCCGGCGGGGGCGCGCCGAGCCACCGGCGAATCACCCGACGCGCGAGCGCGAGCGGCAGCGCACACAGCGCGAGCGCGTCATCCGGGTCGTGCCGGGCGGCCATCGCCTCGAGCAACTCGTCGTCTTCGCGGAGCACGTCGGCCTGCCGCGCCAGCATCACGGCCAGGTCGCGCTGCGTGCCGCGAACGAGCTGCGGGATCACCTCGCGACGCAACCACACCCGGCGGTGGTGGAGCTCGTCGTTCATCGGGTCGTGCACCGGGACCCAGCGCAGGCGCGCGCAGAGCTCGAGCGTGTCGGCGCGCCGCAGCCCGAGCAGTGGGCGCCGGATCCGGCCGCGTATGCCCGGCATTCCCGAGAGACCGGTGGTCCCGCTCCCCCGCAACATCGCCAGCAACACCGTCTCCGCCTGGTCGTCGAGCGTGTGGCCGATCAGGATCGCAACTGCGTTCGCATCGTCGGCTGCCCGCCCGAGCGCCGCATACCGCACGTCGCGGGCACGCGCCTCGACGTTGGCGCTCCCGTCCACCTCGACGCGCACGACGCGGAAGCCGGCACCGACTTCGGCCGCGGCCTTGCGCACGACGTCGGCGTCGTGATCGGTGCCGTCACGCAGCCCGTGATCGACATAGACCGCGGTGACGTCGAGATCGCGTGCGCACACGAGCGCGAGCAATGCGAGAGAGTCGGCACCACCCGAGCAACCGACGACCACCGGGGTACGCGGCGCGAGGTCGTCGATGTTGCGCAGACGCGCCGACCACGGCGCGACCGGAAGACCGCCGGCGGTCACGGTGGCGCCGAACGCAGGAGCTCGCCGCTGCCGACGAACTTGAGGAGCTCGCCGGTGTCGCGCACGCCGAGCCGGTGCACGATGCGGCGGAGGCCGGCGTACACGTTGCCGCGACTCGTGCCGAGCCGCGCGGCGGTCGCGGTGACGCCACCTTCGGCCTCGAGGAGATACAACAATCCGCGCTGCTTGGTCGTGAGGGTCGCGAGCTTGAGACGCGCGTCGGCGATCGGGTCGGGCTCGGGTGCGCGCAGCGGCTTGTGCTCCAGCCGGGTGAGGTGCACCAGACGGGGCCGCACGTTGTCGTCGGACGCACCACCGCGGGCCTCGATGCGTGCGAGCACGGCGAGCGCGCGCTGGCGGGCCATACGGCGCTGCTCCGACGGCGCCGGCGCGTCGGCGGCGAGCACCGCGTCGAGGGTCGACACGAGCGCGGCGGGTTCCACCGGCTCGGCCAGGCAGCGCACCGCGCCCTCGATCGCGGCCCGGAGCCCGTCTTCGAGCGCGCCTTCGTTGACGACGGCCACCACGGGCACCGTCGACAGCTGCGGTGCGGCGCGCCGCAGGGCCTCGAGCAGGTTCCACGCCCGGGGCTCACCGGCGGTCGCGCGCACGAGGAACACGTCGGGAGGAGACGCCGGCAGCCGAACGGCGGGAGCGTCGTCGGACGGCGAGACCACGATGCGGTAGCCGGCCGTCTCGAGCGCGACCCGCCACTCCTCCACGCGCTCGCGCGGCTCGTCGATCACGAGCAGGCTGGGCATGGGGCTCCCGCGATCGACAATCCTCAGCGACCGGCCGCGTGCAGCTTCTGAACCCTCGACAACCACGCACCCGGGTCTTCGAGCTCGGCCAGCACCGGGAGGTTCTCGGGCCCGATCCACGCGTGGTCGATCGCACGCGGCCCGCCGATGTCGAGCACGCCCCGCACGAACTTCTCGCCCACTTCGTACTGCCGCATCTTCTGCTCGAGGCCGAGCAGCTTCTGCACCTGTTGGCCGATGCCGCTCGTCTGACGACGTTGGTGCAGCACGCGCGCCATGCGCTCTTCGCCGGCGACGTGGCGGCGGCCGAGGTCGGTCATCACGACGTTGCCGTGACCCTCGAGCAACGACATGAGCGCCTGCACCTGCCCGAGCACGCCGCGCTGCTCGGGAGTGGAGATGAGCGCGACGAGCCCGCCCTCGTCGAGCGGGTTCTGGCCGCGGCGAATCGCCTCGACCGCGTTCGAGAGCGCGCGCGCCAGCGTGCGCGGATCGGGGTCGACGAGCTCGAACACCTGTTGCACGAGCGAGATGAAGTACTCACGCATCCAGGGCACGCCTACGAACTGGGCGCGGTGCGTGACCTCGTGGATCGCGATCCACAGCCGGAAGTCGCGCGGCCGGAACGCGAATCGCTTCTCCAGGCCGAGCACGTTCGCGCCCACGTAATAGACGGCCTCACCGCGGTCGTCGGGAACGAGCAGGTCGTACTGGCCGAGCACGCGTTGCGCGACGTATCCCAGCAACGCTCCCATCTCGGTCGCGGCGATCCGGCGGCCGATCGGCGCGAACGGGTTGTGTGCCATCTTCTCGCCGAAGCGTTGCATCAGCGGGTCGAGCAGATTGCGCATCGACGCAAGATTGGAGTCGACCCACTCCCGACGATCGAGCACCACCGCGCGGACGTGTCCGGGCGGGTGCAGTCCGGTGTGCTCGGCGACCAACTCCTCGGCGACGACCGTCAGCGCGCCGAAATCGGCGTCGAGCGAGGCGCCGAGATATGACGACACGAGCGGATCACGTCCCGCGACGATGCGCGCGACTGTTCGCGCGGTACCCCAGTCGACCGGGTCGGGTCCCCGGACCGATGATGCGGGCTCAGTCACTACGCGGGCGACCCTTGGTCTCGAGTCGCCCGATCTTCATCCAGTACCCGACGGACAGCTTGATCAGCAGCCCACCGAGGCCGACCATGAGCAGCGGGGCGATCCAGTAGAACCAGAAGTAGCCGCCGGTGTGATCGAAGAGCACGCCGAGGCCCATCGCCAGCCCGGCCAATGCGATGATCACGCCGATCATGAGCATCATGATCTCCGACGGTCGCACAGTTCCTCCTCCACGCTCACGACGACGAGGCATCATCGTAGAAGGCGTCATGGTAGAAGGCGCGGCGCCGGTTCCGGATACCGGGCGGCCGCCCGGGCGCTCAGTCCTCGGTCGAAACGATCCCGAGCGCCTCGGCGATCCGCTGGCGAAGCGATGCCGGGACCTCTTCCCGGCACTTGGACACGACGATCCGGCGCAACTCGACCTCGAACACGAAGCCGTTGGCGCAGGGCGGGCACTCGTCGAGATGGCGGGTGATGGCTCTCCGCCTCCAGACGGTCAACTCACCGTCGAGGTACTCGTAGACGCGGAGGAGGGCGTCGTCACAGTCCATGGGGCTCGTGTCCGGTCGGCCAACAGTCCATCGGCTTGTGCTATCCCCCTGTGGAGGTCTCGACACGCGGACGGAGGTTGTTCTCCGTGGCGTAGTCCCACAACAGCTTCTGGAGCTGCCTTCTTCCGCGATGGATGCGACTCATCACGGTTCCGATGGGAATATCGAGGATCTCGGCGATCTCTTTATACGAGAAACCCTCGATGTCCGCCAGTATCACCGCCATCCGGAACTGCTCGGGTATCGACTCGAGCGCCTGCTTGACCTCGGCATCGGGCATCGCCTCGAGCGCCTCGGTCTCCGCGGTGCGCTCGGCGTCGGCGGCCTCGATCCCCCCCAGCCGCCGGAAGATGTAGAAGTCTTCGACGTCGTCGAGGTCGACCTGGTCGGGCCGGCGTTTCTTCGCCCGGTACTGGTTGATGAACGTGTTCGTGAGGATGCGGTAGAGCCACGCCTTCAGGTTGGTGCCCTCTCGGAATCCCCCGAACCCGCGGTACGCGCGGAGATACGTCTCCTGCACGAGGTCCTCGGCATCAGAGGGGTTCCGTGTCATTCGGAGCGCGGCCGCGTACAGCGCCGACATGTACGGCGAAGTCAGCTCCTCGAATGTCGACTGGTCCGCCACGAGACTCAGGCTACCTTCCTTACTGCGGGCTGCGACCTCCGGCCCTCCATCACGGGTGAAACTGCATCGCCCACCGTCCGGGCCTCCGGATCTGCGCCCAGCTACGCGTCGAACACCAGGATCTCGCCGCTGTAGCAGGCCACCCACAGCCGTCGTGTCGATGGCTCGAAGGTGATCCCGATCGGATGCGACGGCACCGCGATCGTCTGCACGATGCTCATGTCGGACGCCCGCAGCTTCGTGATGCTGTTCGACTCGTAGTTCACGACGTACAGCGCGGTGCCGTCGGGCGAGATCGTCATGCTTCGGGGTTGCTCTCCGGTCGCGACGCGCGCGATCACGGCTCCGGTCGCCGTGTCGAGCTTCACGACCCTGCTGTCGCCGTTGAGCGTTACGTAGAGGTAGCGGCCGGTCGGGTCGAGCACGACATGGCGGGGCGAGAGGCCGACACCCTGATACCACGACAGCGCGAACGTTCGGAGATCAACGCGCGCAACCTCGGTCGAGCCCATCACCGCGATGTACGCGACGGTCGACGCCTTGTTCACCGCGATCCCGCGCGGATCGGTGCCGAGATGGATCCGCTTGACCTCCTTGAACGTCGCGCGGTCGATGACGCTCAAGTCGAACGAACACCAGTTGGTCACGAGGATGTAGCGATTGTCGGGAGTCACCGCGATGTACTTCGGAACCATCCCGACCTGCGTCACACCGGTGATCGCCAACGTCTTCAGCGCGACGCGGTAGACGAAGCTCGGTGACAGGCCACCCGGGCCACTGCAGTCGTCGCTGCCCTCCGGGCCGAAGTCGACGCCGTACATCGAGTAGTTCGTGACGTAGAAGAACCGGTGATCGGGACTGACCGCCCCTTCCACCGGCGCGCCGCGCGAGAGCCCGGCGTGACCCGGATATCCGAAGCTCGCGAGGTCGACGCTGTCGGGGATGGTCTTCACGAGCGCGCCCGCGTCGTTGTACACGGTCATCGTGTGGCGATACATCATGTTCTGCGCGAACACGAGACCGGCACCGGTCGCGTCGACCGACTTGGGCGAGATCTCACCCGTGATGCGATCGACGAGACGCAACGGACGGTCGACCGCGGGCGAGCCCGGCACGGTCGAGGTGGTGGGCGCGTTCGAAGTTGTCGGTGGAGCGGGCTTGCGCGCGGTCGTGGCCGGGGCGCTCGCCGGCGGAACAGTGACCGACGGCCGCGGCGTCGCGGCCGAGGCGCTCGGTGACGTCGACGAGTGACGGTCGTACGCCAGGAACACGATCGCGACGATCACCGCCAGTGTGAGGGCGACGGCGCTCACTTGTCGTTGCTGGCGCGTGTTCACACCCAGATTGTCGCCTACTCGCGGCGCCGGTCAGCGGCTCACCGGCGCGACCGAGGGCCGGGCGCCGTCGTGCAACCCGGCGATCACCGTTGGGATCTCACTGCCGGGGACGGGCTCCGAGAACAGGAATCCCTGCACCCTCTCGCACCCGAACTGCTCCAGCAACGCCAGTTGGTCGGCGTGCTCGACACCCTCCGCGATCGACGTCAGGTTCAGCGCGCGGCCCAGGTCGATGACGCTGCGCACCATCGCCGCTCCGGCCGAGTCCTGGGTCAACCGGTCGATGAACGACTTGTCGATCTTGATCACGTCGACCGGAAGGTTCCGTAGGTAACTGAGCGAGGAGTAGCCCGTCCCGAAGTCGTCGACGGCGAGGCGCAAACCGAGCGCCTTCAGCTCGGCGAGCCGCGCGATCGCGGTGTCGAAGTTCTCCATCACCGCGCTCTCCGTCACCTCGAGCACGAGACAAGCCGGCGGCAGGCCGGAATCGCGGAGTGCCTTCGTGACTTCGTCGGCGAGACCGCCACTCTGGAGTTGGCGGGTCGACAGATTCACGCTGACGTAGAAGTCGGGCCCGAGCACTCCCGCCTCCCGCCATACCTCCACCTGCCGGCACGCCTCGGCCAGGACCCACCTGTCGAGGGGAACGACCAATCCCGTCGACTCGGCGACGGGAATGAAATCAACGGGCGACACGAGACCGCGCGTCGGGTGATGCCAGCGCACGAGAGCCTCCGCGCCGGCGACGGTGCCGTTCGCGACGTTGACGATCGGCTGGTAGTACACCTCGAACTGCCCGGCGGCCAGGCCTCGCCGCAGATCGGCGACGATCTCGAGCCGCCGCACCGCCTCGTCGTGCATTGACGGCTCGTACAGCGCGACGCGCCCCTTTCCGCTGCGCTTCGCCATGTACATCGCGAGATCGGCGTGCATGAGCAGCTCGTCTGCGCTATCGCGCCCGGGCCAGCCGACGGCGAGGCCGACGCTCGCCTGGACGGTGACCTCGCCGGCCCCGATCACGAACGGCGTCTCCAGCGCGTTGCCGATCCGGAGCGCGACGCGCTGCGCATCGTCGGGCATCACGCCGTACTCGAGCAGCACCGCGAACTCGTCTCCGCCGAGCCGGGCCACGGTGTCGCCCGGCCTGATCTCGGTCTCGAGTCGGCCCGCGACTCCGACGAGAACCTCGTCACCGGCCGGATGGCCGAGACTGTCGTTGACGGTCTTGAAGTCGTCGAGATCAAGGAACAACACCGCGACCGGAAACCCATCGCGATCCGCGCGGCTCAGCGCGTGACTCACTCGGTCTCCGAAGAGCGCGCGGTTGGCCAACCCGCTCAAGACGTCGTGGAAGGCCTGGTGCTCGAGGTCGCGCTCGAGTGCCCGGCGCTCGGTGACGTCGCGCGAGTTCAACACGACTCCGCCCACGTCGGGATCGTCGAGCAAGTTGGTTGTCGTGATCTCGACGGTCCGCCAGCTGCCGTCGGTATGGGCCACGCGACACTCGACGCTCGTGGAGTAGCCGAGATCACCCGCGAACACGCGGTCGAAGACGGCCTCGACCGTGCGTCGATCATCGGGGTGGACGAGCCCGCCCAATCGGGTGCCGACGAGATCCTCGGGGCGCTGCCCGAACATGACGCGGGCCCCCGGGCTCCGGTACTGGATCAGGCGGTCGGCGCCGACGATGGTCACGACGTCGGCGGAGTGCTCCACGAGCGAGCTGAAGCGCCGCTCGTTGCGAGAGCGAAGCCGCTCCTGCGTCGCTTCGGTCGCCTGGAGTGCCAGACCCATCTGCGACGCGAGCAGCATGAGCGCGGGGAGGCTCTCCGCCGTCGTCTCGACTCTCGGGCCGGCACCGAGCGTGCCTCGCACGTCGCCGTTGACGTACACCGGCGCGGAGAAGTGATCCTCCTGAGCCGCCGGATCGGCGGGTCGGCCTTTTCTGCCGGCCGCAGCGCCGGCCGCGGCGGCCACCACCAACCCGCCCGGGCTCATGGTGACGAACGACGACCACGCATCCGGCCCGCTGACGAGCGTGGCGGCGGCTCGAACCGCGGACTCCTGGATCGCGTCGGCGTCAGGCGCGCCAACGAACGCGACCGCCGCGTCGGTCAGCACCCGCTGCGCGGCCTCGGCCCTCCACAGCTGTCCGTAGAGGCTGTGGACGGCTCGGGTCAACAGGCCGACGCGCGCCAGCACCAACAGGAACATCAGCGCCGACGCCGCGGCGAGGAGCGCGACGTCGACGCTCTTGCCGCGCGCTTTCTGCACGATGATCACGGTCGGGGTCGCGAGCGCGGCGAGCGTCAACACCGCCATGGACGCGCGACCGGATCCCAATTCCTTCAATCGGGGCGGCTCCGTGACCTCGCGCATCGACGGGTGGAGCGCCGCGGCCCCCCAGAGCATGTACGAGGCGATCCAGCCGAGGTCGATCAGGCTGCCGTCCTTGTAGGTGCCGTGCAACGTTCCTACGGCGAAGAAGGCATCGGCAATGAGCAACGACGCGACGCTCGTCGCGAGCAACCAGTACGACGGGGGGCGCGACCGAACGCCCAGCAGCAGATGCGCGAGCATTGCGAGCAAGAGCACGTCGAGCGCCGGATACGCGATCGACACGACGCGGGCCTCGATGCTCAGCGACGAGTCACTCGCGTACGGAGCCATGACGAATACCCAAGCGACGACCCCACCCCCGAGGGCCACGATCAGCCCGTCGAGTGTGCCGGCCAGCCGGCCGACTCCGGTTCGCGTGCGAACGAGCTGGGCGAGCCCGAACGCGACCGCGGGATACGCACAGAGATAGACGAGATCCGCGATCGAAGGAAACGGGAGCTCGTGCCCGCCCGACGTGTAGATGTTGAAGACGAAGTCACCCAGAAGGAACAAGGAGAGACCGACTGCGAAGGCCACCCAGGGGAGACGACGCTGAGGCCGATGGAGCCGGACGCCCACGAGAATCCCCGCGATCGACGCGAGCCCGTAGCCGTAGAAGAGTGTGCGGCGGGACGATCCGTGGGCCGCGAGGAAGTACACGGGCATTGCCGCGGTGAGGACGGTCACATAGATCAACCAGACGCGGCGGCGCATAGGTGAACCATCGACTCCCGGGCGGTCGCCCGGGAGCCCCATACGTGCCTTTGCAATCAGGACCTTCGGCCCTACCGTCAGGCTCCCGCGGCCACCTTGGCAACGCGGTGCTTCCGGCGCAGGAATCGCTGCTCGACCACGAACCACGAGAAGAGCGTCGCCGCGGTCGTGATGCCGAAGGCGGTCGCGATGCGCTCGGTCGTGGAATAGGCACCCATCTTCTGGGCCACGATCGTGAACACGAAGAAGTGCCACAAGTACAGGCCGTACGAGACCCGGCCCACGGCCCGCAGCGGCGCAAAGGTCAAGAGGTGCTTCGAGCACCAGTCAGCCTCGACGATCGCGAGCAGCATGATCGCGACCCCGATCGCGACCGCGGTGAACCCGCCGTCGAAGAGGAAATGCGCGGTGCTCTCGAAGCGAATGACGCACACAGTCACGAAGACGAGAGCGATCCATGCGGCCGGAACGAGAAGCCGCTTCGGGGGAACCAGCCCCCGCGTCCAGAGATAGGCGGTGAGCGCGCCGACGAGCAACGCATCCGCACGAACGTCGGTGCGGAAGTACAGGAGAACGAGGTTGTCGTGCCGGGCGAGCACCGCCCGCCATATCGCGACCGCAGCGATACCCGCCGCCATCGTCGCGATCACTGCTGACACGCGTCGCCTCGCAACGATGCACAGCGCGACGATCAGCGGCCACACGATGTAGAACTGCTCCTCGACCGACAGCGACCACAGGTGCGCAAGACCCTTCGGCACCGCCGGGTACGTGTAGAACAGCCGCCAGTTCCAGAAGTAGAAGACAATCGACACGACCGCGCCGCGCTCGGCCGCCCATTGCCCGTGCGTGATGATCGAGTACGTCAGCTGCGCGGCGACGAAGAGGAACAGCGCAGGCAACAGTCGCAGTGCGCGCCGTCGGTAGAAGCCGCCGAAGTTGATCCGTCCTGCGCTCGCGTGCTCGCGCAGGAGCAGCGCCGTGATGAGGAACCCGCTGAGCACGAAGAAGATGTCGACACCGAGCGATCCGCCTTTCGGCATCAGCGACCCGAAGAACGGCTTCGGGTGGATACGGAGCACGAGCACCCGGTGCGTGACACGGTGCACCACGCCGCCCGGCAACCGGGAGACGGTGACGCGCCGGACGTAGTGGGTCGTCCACGGATCCAGCAGGTGGCGGAAGTGATACGCGACGACCAGGAGCACCGCGACGCCGCGCAGCCCGTCGAGGGCCGGCACGACCCCGAGCCGTCGCACGCCTCGCGTTGCCCCGGTCTCGGTCGAATCGCCCGCCCTCATGCCGACCGCATTGTCGCATGCGACCCGGCCGGCTCGGCCGGGCGAGCACAAGAGCGGCCGCCGGAGGCCCTTGCCCCCGGCGGCCGCCACTCCCCCTCTTGGCGCTCCCCCTGGATTACGTCGAGTCGTCGCTCAGTGCGAGAGCGTCGTGACCGGAGCCGACGCCGCCGACGGCGCTCCGAGGCCCTTGCGGTTCCTCGCGGCCACGGTGCACGTGTACGTCTTGCCCGCGCTCAGATCGTTGACCTTGATCGGCGACGCGTGCCGGGTGTTCGATCGGGTCCGCCCGCCGTTGCTCGACGTGCACACCGCCTTGTACTCGAAGATCGACGATCCGCCGTTGCTCGCCGGGGGCGAGAACGCGACGGTCACACTGTGGTGCCCGGCAGTGGCCGACGTGATCGTCGGTGCACCGGGAACGGTGATCACCGGCGGCGAGAGCGTCACGACCGGAGCCGAGCTCGCCGACGGAGGACCGAAGCCGACCCGGTTACGCGCCATGACGTTGCAGGTGTAGGTCTTCGAGCCGGTGAGCCCATCGACCCGCGTCGGCGATGCGTGCTCGGTGTTGGAACGGCTCACGCCGCCGTCACTCGACACGCAAGTCACCTTGTACTGGAAGATCGACGACCCGCCGTTGCTCGCCGGCGGCGAGTAGCTCACGTTGAGGCTGCGCACGCCGGCAGTGACTCCGGTGACCGTGGGCGCGCCCGGCACCGTCGGGGGCGGCGGAGGCGAGAGCGTCACGACCGCGGCGGAGTTCGCCGACGGCGGCCCGTAGCCGACACTGTTGTGCGCCTCGACGTTGCAGTTGTAGGTCTTGCCGTCCGTCAGGTGGTCCACCCGCGTCGGGGACGCGTGCTCGGTTTCCGTCTTGGTGACGCCGCCGTCGGACGAGAAGCAGGTGACCTTGTACTGGTTCACGGCCGATCCGCCGTCGCTGGCGGGTGGCGAGTACGAGACGTTCACGCTGCCCACGTCGGGGGTCACACCGGTGACCGTGGGCGCGCCGGGCGCCGTGGCGGCCGCACCAGCAGGGACCGCACCCATCGCGGCTCCGGCGATGGCGACTCCGCACAGCCAGGCTTTCCAGCCGTGCGGTCGCACCCGAGACATCGATTCTTCCATGACGAACCCCCTGTCGTCGCCCGCCACCTGCGCCGGCGACGAGGCTGCCGCGCCCGATCCTGGATGTCCCAGGACGCGAGTACCCAGAAGAACCCCTCCGCCTACGCAATCGTTCTGGGCCCCGAAAAGGAAACGGGGCCCGAGGATTTACCGGTGGCGGCGCTCATCGGCCCGAGAAACCCGAGGCGATGCCGCCGGTTCCCGCACTTCCCGGCCTCCATGTCCCGAACGTGGCACCGGGGGACCCCATTTGCGACGCTGAGTCCGAAGGCGATGGCTACTCGCGGAGGGCGATGAGCCCGGCCATCGTCGGCACGAATCCGCACGCGTCCAGATAGAAGGCGCGCAACTCGTCACGGAAGTCGACGTGCAGCCACTCGCATCCGGCGTCGCGGGCGTGCTCGGCCGCGATACCCACGAGCCGGGTTCCGACGCCATGACGCTGGAGGTCCGGAGGCACCTTCGTGTCGAGCAAGAAGGCGTGGTCGCCTCCGTCCCAAGCGACGTTCACGAAGCCCGCGGCGCGGCCGTCGGCGTCGCGGGCAGTCACCCAACCCAAGCTGTGCGGGCGGATGCGGTCCCACCAACCCGGCTCCGCCCGGCCGCCGTGCGACTCGGTGAGCGCGACGAGCTCCGCGTCGCTGATGTCGCCGCGCCATTCGTACTCGAGGTCAGCCGTCACCCGACGATCCTCGCGCTCGGACGACCGCGCTTCGACGACCGACGCGCCGCGTCAGGCGCGTCGCTCGATCAGCGTCCCGTCACCTCGGGCGTTTCCTCGGGAGCCGACGGCGAAGCAGCTCGACGGTGAATGGCAGGAGACGCCGTTCAACTCCGCGTGCGCTGCGCCACTCGGGTTGGGAGTGGCCGTGATCGACCAGCTCGCGCCGTTCCAATGCTCCACCAGCGTCCTGGTGGCCCGGCCCGCGTAGTAGTAGCCAACCGCGTCGCAACTCGTCGTGCTCGGGCACGACACGCTGCTCAGGAACGCCTGCTTGGCGGCCGGGTTCGGGCTCGTCATGATCGACCAACGCGTTCCATTCCAATGCTCGACCAACGTCTTGAACATTTCACCGGCGCTCGATTCGCCGACCGCGAAACAATTGTCCGTGCTCGGGCACGACACGCGCGCGAGCGCACTTTGGGTCGAGCGCGTCGGGTCGGGGCTCGGGACGATCGACCAGCTCGTGCCGTTCCAATGTTCGACGAACGCAGTCGGGTCGACCGTCGTCGAGTTGGAGACACCACCGACGGCGTAGCAACTCGCCGCGCCCGGGCACCACACGCCGGTGAGAAACGACACGCTCCAGTTGGCACTCTTCATGACCGACCAGCGGCTCCCGTTCCAGCGCTCCACCAACGTCTGTACCCCCGCGCCCGGTCGGGCGTAGTAGCCGACGGCGAAACAGCTCGTGGTGGAGTGGCACGAGACACCGGAAAGAACAGCGTCTCGCGCGCCGGCGGGCACCGGTCTCGTCATGACCGACCAGCGCGTGCCGTTCCAGTGCTCCACGAGCGGCCTGACCGCCACCGCGTTGGGCGGAAACGGGGGGTAGTAGTAGTCGCCGACGGCGAAGCAACTCGTGGCGCTCGCGCACGCCACGGCGACCAACGACGGCGACTCGGTGCCCGTGAGGCCGGCGCCGCCGGGCACGACCGACCAGCTCGTCCCGTTCCAGTGCTCCGCCAAGATGCTGTGGTCGCCGGAAGCGCCGACCGCGAAGCACCGGCTCACGGTCGGGCACGACACCGCGTTCAGGCCTGAGCTCTGCCCGCCAACCGGGTTGGGGTTCGCCACCACGGACCACTCCCCGGCTGCACTCGCCGGCGGCGCGACCGCGACCAACCCGCCGGCGAGGAAGCTCAGCGACACGGCAACCGAGAGCCGCACGGGCCGGCCGACGCGACGCGCGCGTGCCGGCAGAGGGGCGGTAGCGCCGTGACGCATGGTCGACCTCCGCTACCTCGGAAACGCACTCGCCTCGACATCGCCAGCGTATCGACGCGCTCTCGTGCACACGAGCAACTCCCGACTCACGACTACCGGGCACGACGGGACCTTCGTCCCGACGCTCGATGACGTGTGCGTCTGGGAGAGCGATCTCGACGCGTTCAGGCTGAGCGTGCGAAGAAACTCGCCCAGCCGGCGTCGGTGGCGGTCCCGCTGGTCGACTTCACGAGGGAGACCGAGCATGACCTGCAGCCGAATACGTCGGAGCCGCGCGATCGCAGTGTTCGTCGCGGCGATCGTGACGGTTTCGCTGGTCAGTAGTTGTGGCGAGAAGCCGGACCTCGCCGCTCAGAGAACGGAGCAGGCGGCTCGAGAGAACCAAGACAAGGCCCTTGCTGCTCAGGCCTTCCGGAGCCAGGTCGCCGCAGCCATGAGGAGGGCCGCGGCCCAGCGTCTCGCGCAGCAACGGCGGGCCGCGCTTCAGCGTCGCCTCGCGCAGCAACACCGGGCCGCGGCTCAGCGCCTCGCTCGGCAACGTCAGGCCCGAGCGATCTCGGCCGCGATCCAGTCCAAGACCGCTCACGTTTCACAGGTGTTGCAGTACTTCGGGCTCTCGCCCTTCGATCTGTGCGGCCCGATCGGGCCGAACGGTGGAGGGACCGCGCAACGACGAGCGCGGCAGCTACTCCAGCTTCGTCGCAAGCAGGCGCTTCGCTTCTTGAACCTGTCTTGCCCGTAGCTCCGGGTGTCGGACCCTCCGCACCCGACGCGCCGGGGAGCACAATTCGTGTTCGGTGTGGCGCGAACCGTCGCCTCGCGGGTTATAGCTGGTGCGGATGGACAACGACGCGGGGCCCGAACCGGAGGAGACCTTCGAAGTCTTCTTCGCGCGGGTCGAGCCGCGGCTGCGGGCCGCGCTCACGTCGATGTACGGCCCCGACATGGGCCGGGAAGCGACCGCCGAAGCGATGGCATGGGCGTACGAGCACTGGAGCCGGGTCGAACCAATGGAGCATCAAGTCGCGTACCTGTTTCGCGTCGGCCAGAGCCGGACGCGACGCTTGCGCCGGCGGCGTGTGCTGTTTCCCGCGACGCCGGCGCCGTCGATGCCCGACGTCGACCCGCGCCTGATCGGTGCGCTGGCGGCATTGCCCGAACGGCAGCGCGTCGCCGTCACGTTGGTGCACGGCCACGACTGGTCGCACACCGACGTGGCGGCGCTGATGGGCATCAGCGCGTCGACCGTCGCGACGCACGTGACACGCGCGGTCGCGACCTTGCGCGCGGCGTTGGAGGTGCCGGCCGATGACCGACATTGAGGATCAGCTACGCAGGTACGCCGCGGCGACATCACGTGCGCAACGGCCCGTGGAGCTCGGCGAGGTCGTGTCGCGCCAAGGTCACCGACCGCGAAGACTCCTTGTCGGAGCGGTCGCGCTCGTCGTCGCACTCGTCGCAGTCGGCGGAGCGGTCGTGTTCCGTCGCGATCGCGACGAACCCCGGCGCGTCGTCGTCGCACCGGTGCCGTCGTCGACGCCGGTCCTGACCCCTCGCGCTTGTGCGGCCGCATCCCTCCACGTCACGAGCACGGGCGGCGAACGGTTGCACGCCGGCTGGCTGCCGCCCGGCTACACGAGGACCGAGGGCAACCAGAACGACCTCGCCGCGCTCGCGAACATCACGTATTCGGGACCAGCCACCGGATACGCCTGGCGCGTCTCACTGATCCGTTACCGAAGCGGCGCGCCGTTGGCGCAGTTCGTGATGGGCGAACCGACTCAGCACATCACTGTGCAGGGTCATGCCGGGATCATGACCGGCCCCGCTCGGCCGGGCGAAGACTTCACCTTCGTGGCTTGGCGTCCGGCACCGGGTATCGCGCTCGTGACGGCCGGGTGGAACCTCCATCAAGCCGACCTCGTGAAGGTCGCGCAGAACGTTTCGTACGACCCCGGCGAGAAATTCACCTATCCGGTGCGGCCGGTCGTGAAGGTCACCCGCGCCGAGGCGTTGCGGAAGCTCGGAAGGTCGGTCGCCGGTACCCGTGCCGCGCTCACCTCGTACGGCGAGCTCACCAAGATCATCGGCGGCCGGCTCCCGAAGGGCAGTCAAGCTGTGATTCCCGGCGTTCCGGTGACGCGGGCGATCTGGGTCGCGTGGACGCCGAGCAGTCGCCGGTCGGATCCATCGGTTGAGAATGCAACCGTTGTCGATGCCGAGTCGGGCCAGACCATCGAGGGGCTGCCGCCGTTACCCGGCGGCGTGCTCGGCAATCTGACCGACCGGAGCGGCTCGGTCTGTGCCCCTCCGTTCGGCGTGCTCACGCGCACGGAGGTCTCGTACCTTCACCACTATCCCACCGGTCCGACGTCGAGCTTGAAGCTGTCGACCCAAGGGACGCTCGACGCCAATCCCGTGTTCGCAAATTTCGCACAGTGCGTCAACTTCGCGTGTGACCCGACCGTTCCGGTGTGGCTGTCCGTGCAAGCCGCAGCCGGTGATCGCTACGCACCGGACCGCGGGCCCGTCTATGTACCAAGCGGCAGGCCGGTCGGCGGGCCGACCGGGAACACTCGGAGCGGGAGCTGGACAATGACCGCAGTGGACGCGCGCACCGGCCCGCAGGACACAGGTCTCGACGGCTCCACCTCGGGCTACGGCCGGCCGCCGGCCGACATCGTCGCCGTGCGAGACCTCGCGCCGTCGCCCTGATGGCGCGCCCCGGCCGCGCCGTGGAATCTCCCGGCGGAAGCCCGCATCACGCCCTGCGATGCGGTTGACCTGCACTTCCACGAGAGCCGGAGAGGAGACTCGAACTCCTGGCCTGCTCATTACGAGCGCCACCCTGCGTACATGAGCGAACACGCGCGAACACGAAAACGCACGTCAACGACGGTGCATGCACAAGGCGAACAACGGCGAATAACGGCGGTTTTCGATGGCGCGCGCCATGGACGCGCCATGGAACGCGATCGTCACCCGCTCGCGAACGGCAGTCGCCGCACTCGAATCGTGCCGCGCGCGAACGACGCGACCGCGCCGGCTTCGAGATCCTCGGCGAGCGCGCCGAGATTCGCCAGCAGCAACGCCGCGTGTTGCTCGGGGGTCATCTCGTTGACGTGCCGGAGGAGCACGAGCGACGGCTTCGCGCTAACGAACCCGGCGAGGATGGCCGCGAAATCGGTATCAGAGGAGACGACCACGTAGTCGTGTTCCAGCGCGTACTCGACGATGGTCTCGTCTCTTGCTTGCGCCAGGCGCACGTCGTACACGTGGATCGCCTCGTGGCCGGCGTCGCGCAAGCGAGCCGCGACGATCGGCGACAGGTTGGCGTCTACCAGCAGCCTCACGCGGGCTTCGTCAGCGGAAGCTCCCGCTCGCGCACGGCGGCCGCGCCGTACTCGAGCGCTGCGAAGATGTCGTCACGCTCGAGGTACGGGTAGTCCTCGAGCACCTGATCGACCGTGCGGCCGGCGGCGAGCTGGCCGAGCACGGCGCTCACCGTCACCCGCAGATCGCGAATGCACGGCAGCCCACCCATCTTGTTCGGATCAACCGTGATTCGCTCGAACGCCACGGCTCCAGAATACGCCCAACGTCTTGCTCGACACCTCACAGCTCGCAAAGGTCTCTTGAGGTGCGAAGCCGAGATGGGCGTGCTGCTCAGGCGGGATTGCCCGGGTCGCACGACGGCAATCCAATCGCCGCCGCAGCCTGCACGTTGCCGGGGCTCCGCGAGGAGAGGTCACGATATGTCTGGGTGAACGCGGCGCCGTCGCGTCCCTGGGCGGCACGCTGTTGCGCAATCGTGCTCGTCACACTTTGGTCGATTGCCGAAAGGTAGGCCTTCCAAGCACCGGAGCCCGCGGTCGGTTGGCCGAGCGCGTGAAGCGCGGCCTGCCAAACCCGAAGGGCCGCGACCGTCTTCACTTCGTAGCGGCCAATAGTCAGCAAGTCCGCCACGACGGGATGCTCGGGGTCGAAGTTGGGGAACGGGAACGGCCCAGCGGCGTGCAGCGCGTCTCCTGCTGTCTTGCACGTCGCGGCAGTTCTCGTTCGGAAACTCGCGTCAACGAACCCACTCGCGGGCGGGGGCGGTTGTGTTTTCGTCGGAGCGCCAGAGGTGACCCCTTTGCTCGACGAGCTGCAGCCCACGCACATCACGAGCACCGCCGAAACGGCGACGATCCGGCACAACCAACTCCGGGCGTGGGGCGCTGTCATCGCAACCTCCAGTCGACCGCACGCATCTGTGCGGTCGGCGCTCATACTGCTCGCTCGGCATTCGATCTGCCAGGCGCACTCACCGCTCCGATCCATGGGTTCGACACCCGAGACAACAGCCCCCATACCCCCACCCCAGTTCGGCGCTCCGACCAGGCCGAGTCGGGAGCGCAGGATTCGCACACCCGAGCGTCCACAAACCACTCCCGAGCTGATGGCGTCAATCGTCGAAGATTTCGGCGAGTCGCCCAAGGTAGGTGTACGCGATCTCAAACGCAGCGCCGGATCTGAGTATCGGTTCGGCGAGCTGCGACTTCCACCCGACCATCTGTTCGAGTCGGTCATACACGCTTTCCCACCAGCCGTCATCGACCGCCGCTCCGGACCCGTTCGCCGCGACGTGCGCTCGCACTTCTCGCTCCAGCACATCGAGGCCTGGAACTTGCGACTTCACACGGACGTACGCCACGTCGGGACCACCTGCTCGCAAGGCGTCGATCTGTTCGAACCATGGACCCTGATCAACAGATTACGGTCGAATCGGCTCTCCGCTCGCCGCGGCGACCAGCAGGCGTTCCATGAGATCGCCAGCGCGAAAATCGAACAGGCTCAGGTCTACTTCTGGACCCATCCTCGACAACGCCAACGCGCGATTCAATACGCCCGTGCGTCCCTTCGCTGCAGCCCGAAGTTGTTCCACCGCGGCTTCGTCGTCGCGTCCCAGCTCGGCGAGTTCTTCCGCCAGTTCAACGACGGCATCTACTTCGGGCCCGGTACGCACAACTTGCGGGTGCGATGAACGCTTCTCTCTACGCGCCGCAAGACCGAGCACCGCCGCCAACGCCGATGCTCGGACGATTCTCTTGAACGACGGTCGCTGAGGTTCGTTGTCTCTTTGTTCGTCGGAAGCACCCATTCAGACCCTCCGCTGAACTGCTCGCCCACCGTGTCGCAGACGACATCCGACGACGCCCCAGTCTTCCAGAACTGCCAGCCAACTGGGAGGGGGTCAGCCGCACCCCAGCGTCCGCAAACCACTCCCGAGCGCGGAGGTCGCGATGGCGTGGTTTCGATCGGGCGTGGATACTCAGGCCGTGGGCAGTGGTGTGGACCCGGCAGGGTCAGATCTCGAAACGATCGACCTCGGCGACGGTGTCGACAGGTTGCGATCTCGACCGGGTTGTTTCGCGTATCGCCGTCGGGCCGTCATTCTCGTTGTGTCGATTGCGGTTGTCGCGGTTAGCGGGCTGTCGTTCGCGGCGATGCGGTCGGGGCACCATCGCAGTCGATCAGCGGGCAAGCCTGCCGCTCGAACGTCTCTCTCGCCCGGCCCGACAAGCGGACCGAGTTCACCGGTCCGTTCGAACGAGCCGCTCCTGGGTTGGTTCTACCCAGTGGCTGATCGGACCGACACGACGACGATTGTCTTGCCGACGGGCCTGACCGTCACACTGTCGGGTGGTGTGTCCAAAGGAATCGGAGGGCTTGGCGCGGTCCTTTCCGGGACAGTGACACCGAAACACACTGCCGCGTGCTGCGCGCTCGGCTTCAGTATCGAGCACGCCGCGCCGAGCGACCTCTTCGCAACGCTCGGACCGAACGCAATCTCCACTCCCGTGTTGGTGTCGGCGGCGCACGCAGTAGAACCCAACCTCAACCACGTCGCAGGCCGAGTCGGCATCTTGTCTACAGGTGACTGGACATTGATCGCGTCGTTCGAGAACGGTGATCACACAGCTGCCGCTGACACGATCGTCGCCAAGCTCCTTGACTCCTGGCATCTGCGCTCGACCCCGAACGGAGCAGTGCTCCGAGTGGCCGCCAACAGCACCATCGACAGCTCAGAGGCAGACTTCGGGCGCATCCCCGACCTCACGGACAAGTCCGTTGACCTGATTCAGGCCGAGCCGTGCCCAGCTCTAATCGGCACCACTCCAACAACGTTCAAAGGTACCGCCGCGGACACGACCGGAGCCTGGTGTCAACACGGCCTCCTGGTCCGCATCGAAGGACCACGAACGTACGTGCAGAGTGTCGTCGCGGACCTCAAGGTCAATGTCGAACCGAACCTGTAACGACCGGAATCGATAGGACGATCAACGGCAAGAAGTACCCGCTTCGGAACACCCGCGCACCTCCAGAGGGGACAGGGTCGAGCGCCACCCCAGTGTCCGCTATTGGCGCTTGACGGGCGACACGTAGGCTTTGCGAGGTGTTCACGCGATACCGTAGGCGTGTGCGCGGTCGCGACGACGCGGCGACTGGTCCCCGCTCACCGGGTCGCGCGCTTCGGATCAATGCCTTGCTGTTGCACTGGCTGGGCGTGCTAGTGGTTGCGAGCATTTTGTTGTCTGCTTGCCACAGCACCGGCGTCTCGTTGGTCGCGCAGGTGCCCGCATCTCAGCCATGCGTTGGCGCACACGAGGCGTTGCGTCAGCCGATCGACGGTTTTAGTGCTGCGGTCGGTCCGGGCGGGCGGCTCGCGCTCGGGAGCCGAATCGGCCCGGTCTTCACCTTGCAACGCGACGCACACGGTTCCGTGCTACCGATGAAGTTCCTGTGGCTCGTCAAAGCCGCTTCCGGCACTCCTGTGGCGCTGACGGCGCGTGCGCTGAAGACGAACAGCTTGATCGATTGGGTTGCGATAGATCCGACAACGAAGAAAGCATCGACCACGAAGGACTTCTGGGCGCTCGTGCAGCCTCTCGATCCGCGGCGAAAGTCGAAGTGGGGAGATGTTCCTTCGTTACTGTCGATTCGAACGCCGGGCTGCTACGAGGTGGTCACCACAGTTCAGAGGACCCGGCAAACGTTCCGCCTCCAGGCCACGAAGTAGGCGACGGACCGCAGGTCTTGTGCCAGGCCGCTAGGGCGCACCCCTCGGAGTGGACTGAATCGATGCGCCACCCCAGTGTCCCCAAAC